>Ga0074195_1000331_pt1 | contig 102049 bp, 104 predicted proteins | sample EPASupsiteHSE623_FD_64525 | JGI IMG/M metagenome (GOLD analysis project Ga0074195, IMG submission 64525) | Bioremediated contaminated groundwater from EPA Superfund site, New Mexico - Sample HSE6-23 | ecosystem: Environmental > Aquatic > Deep subsurface > Groundwater > Contaminated ... | reverse complement strand
GACTCCGGCAAAGAATGATTGCGAAGCCGCGTGCAACAATTATGTCGGCAAGTGCTTGACGCTGGTGCCCAACGCCAGCCAGGAACTTTTCAGCGAAGGGCGGTCATCGTGCCTTAAAGAATGCGCCGGCTGGGAAACCGCCAAAATTAATTGCATGGTTTCGGCCGCTGATTGCCCCGCGATGACTGAAACTTGCGGCTTGTAAATTTTTCAACAAAATGATCGATAAAAAAATACTCTTGGGCGGCGGCGCGATCGCGGCCGCGGCAATTATTGGCGGAGCGCTGATGTATTCCGGGCAGTTAAACCGCGAGGCCATCGGCGGCGATCAGCCCGCGCCGGTTGATCCGGCAGACAAAGCAAAGATTGAACAGCTTTATTGGGAGGAATTGCGAAACAAAGATAAATATTCGTTCTGTTTGGGAACCGCCAAAATCGAAACCGTTTACAGCGATTCGCTTTTGAACGCGAACGGTTTGTTAAAGCATGATTCGCGGGAACTGCTGGTTTATAACAAAGAATCGCAAAAACTTTATGTTATGGCCCGGGAAATAGGATTCAGCTACCGCGGCAGTTTCAGCTCAATAATGGGCGATCTGTCGGTAGCCGTGCCGGTGGAAGAAAAGGGTTCTCTCAGCGAATCGTATTCGAAAGCCGAAATGCCGATCCGTATTGATTACGCCAACAATTATATTGCCGCCGACCCGGGGACAAAAAACGCCAATTGGGTATACGCGGACATGGGCGGGGAAACCGAAATGACCGCGCCGCGCACCGGTTGCGCGGGAGTTTACACGCTTAACGAAGCGGGAAAATTGGATCTGCCGATGGGAACGGGAATGGCCGCGGTTGACCGCGATTGCGCCGAAAAAGATATCAGCGGCGCCTACGATGGCACTTTTTCTTTTGAATGCCAAAGCATTGATTATGATCAAGCCGCGAATCTCTACGACGAAATAAAAACCAAAGAAACATTGCAAAACACGCGCGACAAAGATTTCTCCGGAATAAATGATTCCGAAGCCGCCAGTGATGCTACGGACTTGGAGAAAGCGATATCAGGCGGCAAAAGCGGCGAAACTCCGCCAGACACTAAAAAAGCGTTTGATGAGTTAAAGCAGGAAATGAACGCTTCCCAACGTGAACCAAATTAGTCAGCGATTTTAAAAAGCGCCGGACAAAAGAAGTAAAACACTGGGGCTCAAAAAATGAACACGTCCCAAAGCACTTTCCAGAGAATTTTATCGTCGACCCACCAAAAAATCGCCGACGCGCTTATCAACGGAAAGGCGATAAGCATCGAACTGGCGGAAAGATAAACTGCTCCGCCACAGAGCCGCGGGGTATTCTGCCGGATCAAGCAAAACCATTTCAATTAAATTCTTTTAAGAATTGGCCGGTATAACTTCGGGTGCAATTAATGATGCCTTCGGGGGTGCCTTCGAAGATGATCTGGCCGCCGCGATAGCCGCCTTCCGGGCCCAGATCAATCAGCCAGTCAGCGTTTTTTATTACATCGAGATTGTGTTCGATGACAACCACAGTATTATTATTGTCTACCAGACGCTTGATAATTGACAGAAGTTTGGCGATATCGGCCATATGAAGTCCCGTTGTCGGTTCGTCCATAACATAGATATTGCCCTTTTTATGCAGTTCGGAAGCAAGTTTGATTCTTTGCGCTTCGCCGCCCGAAAGCGTGCTTAGCGGCTGGCCCAATTCCAGATAATCGAGGCCGACATCGGTTAATACCTGAAGCTTTTTATTGATCTGCGAATCTTTGAAAAATCCTTTCATTTCAGCCACGGTAGTATGAAGGATGTCATCAATGTTTTTGCCGTTATACCTGATCGCCAAAACTTTTTCGGTATATCTTTTGCCTTGGCATTCGTCGCAGGTCACCCGGACTTCGTCCAGAAAGTTCATTTCGTAGCTTATGGTTCCCAAACCTTTGCATTTGGGACAAGCGCCCGCGGAATTGAAACTGAACAAGGACGCGTTGACATCGGTTGCCCGGGCAATCTCCTTTCTGACATCGTCAAATATGCCGACGTAGGTTGCCGGGTTGGAGCGCGACGATTTGCCGATGGGCGACTGGTCAATGACGATGGCGTCCCGGTTCTGGCTTAAAAAAACATCATTGATCAAACTGCTTTTTCCCGAACCGGCAACGCCGGTAATGCAGGTCAGCACTCCCTTGGGAATTTTTGTCGATACATTCTTTAAATTGTTAAGGCGGGCGTTATTTATTTCAATACATTCGGTCCAAGGTTTTCTCGCCCTGGCAACAGGGGAGCGATTGTTTAAAAATTCAGCAGTCAATCCTTTTGATTGCGCCAATCCCCCAAAAGGACCGGAATAAACGATTTCGCCGCCGTTCTGGCCGGCACGAGGCCCGACGTCAATCACATAATCGGCGCCGCGAATAATATCAGGATCATGTTCAACCACAAAAACACTGTTGCCTTTGTCGCGCAGTTTCTTTAAAATTTCGATCAGCTTGTGATTGTCGCGCGGATGAAGGCCGATTGAAGGCTCATCCAGAATATACATCAAGTCAACCAGGTCGCAATCCAATTGGCGCGCCATCTTTACCCGCTGGCTTTCGCCGCCCGAAAGCGTCGATACCAAACGATTCAACGATAAATAGCCCACGCCGATATCGATTAAATGCGACAATATTTGCTTCATTTTTACTACCATCGGTTTGGCAATGTCGGTATCGATTGCATCAAGATAAGAATAAAGGTCGGTAAATTCCATTTTGACCAGTTCGGGAATGGTTTTTCCGCCAACCCTTATGCTCCGAGCGCTTTCATTAATACGCGATCCTTGGCAGGAATTACATTCGGAATAAGCAAAATATTTCTGGTAAGCGTTTTTCCGGCCTTCGTTTAATTCCTCGGGCGCTTTTTTCAAATATATCCGTTCAAGCTTCCGGGCCACGCCTTCAAACTTCTTGGTATAGGTGCCCGCGCCGTGAACCTTATCCACCGGAATGCCTTTGGCATACAGCAAATCCTCCAACTCGGTTTTCGAAAAATCATTGATCTTCTTGTTCACGTCAAACAAACCAATCGCCCCAAGTTCGCGCCATTGCCAGCCGCCCACTTTATAATCGGGATGATCGATCGCGCCTTCGGCGATGGTTTTCTCCTTGTCAATAAGCAAGCCGATGTCAACTTTTATCGTTTTACCCAAACCTTTGCAATCAGGACACATACCCTGGGGATGGTTAAACCCAAAAGCAAACGACGGACCAATAAATTTATCGCCGCAACGCGAAAACAGCAGCCTCAAATAAGTATAAATCTCGGTGGCGGTGCCGACAGTCGAGCGCATATTGCTTCCCATGCGCTTCTGGTCAATAACGATAGCAGTGGAAATATTCTTGATTTCCTCAACGTCAGGCTTTGATAATTTTGGCATGCGAGCGCGCGCGAATGTTGAAAAAGTTTCGATAAGCTGGCGCTGGGCTTCAGTGTAAATAGTATCAAAAACAAGAGACGATTTTCCCGATCCCGAAACCCCCGTAAAAACAACGATCTTATGCTTTGGTATCGCCAGCGACACGCTTTTTAAATTATGCGTCCGGGCGTTTTTAATAAAAATATGGTCATTTGACATATAACGGAATAATAACACAAAAAATTATTTGTTTGGATACAGCAGTTTAAACGCGGCAATTGACGAGGATTCAGCGCGCGTCAGCTCGCAACCGGCAGCCAATCATTCTATTTAAGAATACCAATGAACAATCGCCATTTGGGCGGTTTTTTGGTAGGATGGAGTAAATATAAGATAAATATATGGCAAAAAATAATTTTTCGCTTGAGGAGGCTAAAGTCGTTGGCGAATCGTTGGGGGTTGATTGGAGTAAATTTTATGTTGAACAATTCAGAATGGGTATGGACGTGGAATTGGAGCATGGAACCCGCGACGCGCGGACGAATGTTACCGATGACGATCCGGTTATGACAGGCAAAATCGCGCTGGCTCATCTACTCGAACTCCCGGATTATTACACCAGATTGAGGAAAATGGAGGATGGAAACGGCGTATCTTAAAAGCGAGCGTTTATTTTTTAGCATTAAATTCACGAGCCTATGAGAGAAATACAACGAGATATTGTTTCGGCTTTGATTTTTGCCAAAGACGGGAGGTTGTTTCAGGGGATGAAAGACTCGCGGAAAGGCGGGGTCTATTCGGATTGTTGGCATATTCCGGGCGGCGGCGTTGAACCGGGCGAGAGCAAAGAGCATGCTTTGATAAGGGAAATCAAGGAAGAAGCGGGGATCGACGCGTCCGGATATAAAATAACCTTGGTTGACGATGAGGGCCGGGGCGAATCGAACAAAACTCTGGAAAACGGGGAAAATGTGGTTTGCAAAATGAGATTTTTTGTTTATAAAGTTGAAATCAGCGACAAAAACTCCGGCGAAATCAAGATAAGCCTTGATGACGACCTGGTGCAATACCGCTGGACCGACCCGAAGGAATTAAGCAGTTTGAAATTGACCCCGCCGTCAATCGAATTATTCAAAAAGCTGGGATATTTGTAATCCGGTTTTCGAATAATTATCGCAAAATTATGCCGCAAGATGAATTATTGGATATTATCGACGAGCAAGGCAATGTTGTCGAGGTTGTGACAAAAAAAGAAGCGCACCGGCAGGGATTGCTGCACAAAACCGTCATTTCCGAGGTTATCGATTCAAACGGACGGTGGCTGCTGGTAAAACAATCGGCCACCCGGCAAGATGCGGGGCAATACGTATCCCCGGTCGGAGGCCACGTGGCCTCCGGCGAAAATGAGATTGACGCCCTCAAACGCGAAGCCGCAGAAGAAGTCGGGATCACCAAAGATTTCAAGTATGAATATGTCGGCAGAAAAGTGTTCAACCGCAAGGTTTTGGAGCGGCAGGAAAACCACCTGTTTGTGGTTTATATAATCCATTCGGACGCAAAACCGGTTTTGAATTACGAATCCGAAAGCTATCGATATTTCACCGAAGAAGAATTGCGAAAAGAAATCACAAAACATCCAAAACATTTTGGTGCCGCGTTCCATTTTGTCATTGATAATTTTTTCCGTGATTTTCATGGATAACGCTTCTGCTGCCAGCCGAAAAACCGCCCCAAGGGGCGGTTTTGATTTGGATTTCTTTTAACGGATTAAAAAAATAAACAGGAGACTTGCTAGGTTCTGCCTGTGAGAGTTTCCGCGATACGCAAACTGCTCCGGAGAGCATCTTCATACGCGGGAAACCATACTGGACTGCTCCTTGCGTCTTCCCAATATAACGTCGCGGTATAACCCGCGCCGTCTTTTTCGAGAGCAGCCCGCCTTTGTAGGTTCTTCGCCGTCCATCCATCAATGCCGCCGAACAGATCTGTATGGTTAACAACCATTGCTTTTACCGTATCAGCGTTTTCGGTAATGCCAGCTTTTTTCAGCCGCTTAATGCGCGACCCACCAAGCAATATCTGCAAATCGCTCTGCAATTCCTTAATGAGATCGACCGATGATGCCGGCTTTCTCTTCACGGGTAACCGTCCTTTTTTGGCGCTCACTCTTAAAATATGAGAGCGCAACTCGACAGCTAGCCCTTTATCCAAGAGCCATTTTACGAAATCAACGGCTTCTACTCCAGCACTATCTTCCATTTGGAACTCTCCAATCGCTTAATTAGCTATACATGAATAATTTCCTTTTGTCCACAACGATCAAAGCGGAAGGATGCTGAATTTATACTTTGTGATAAAATAGAAACATGAAATTATATTTTGCGCGCCACGGCGAAACAGAGAGCAACCTGCAAAAAAGAGTGGGAAATTTTAACGACTGTTTGACCGAAAACGGCCGCGGGCAGGTCCGACAGCTCGCCAAAAAACTGGCCGGAGAACCAATCGACGTCATTATTGCCAGCCCGTATGAAAGAACAAAAGAAACCGCGGGGATAATCGCGGACAAGATCGGCAAAAGCGTCCAAGAGGTCGCTTTTTTGGGAGAAAAGAAATGGCCAAACGAAATGGAAGGCAAATCGTTGAACGATCCGGAAGTTGAAAAGATCTTCAACCTAATGAGAGAAAAAAACAATGCCGATCCGGACTGGCATTATTCCAACGAGGAAAATTTTCTTGATATTAAAAAGCGGGCTTATAATTTTATTGAATATGTTTCCGGCCTTGGCGAAAAAAATATTTTGGCCGTATCCCATGAATATTTTATAAAAGCGGCTGTCGCGACGATTATATTCGACGATCAGCTCACCTACGAGATTTTCAGAAGATTTTTCCACTCCACTTCCCTTGCCAATACGTCATTGACAATATGCGCGAAGGAGCAGGATATCTGGAAACTGATTACGTTAAATAACTTAAAATAGACAGCAAACTTACTCGTGTTAATACGTACCACGATGACAATTGACGACCTCAAAAAACTTATACAGGAAATAGTCGCCGAAGCGCGCGGATTGTGCGCCGCGCACACTTCAGAAATGAACGCCGCGGTCAATTACGCGTGCGTTTTCGCGCAAAGCGAAGCGGAATACGAGAAACTGGTGAATTTGGCGCGCCAGATGGGACCAATGGTGCAAAACACGCCAATGGGACCGGTGTTTCATATCGATCCGCTCCTGACTGCGGCCGGAAACCTGGAATTGCTGAAAATACGGCGGCCCGACTCGAAACGCAAAGAAAAAGGAGACGCGGATTTCACGGTAACGGATTACCAAAGTTTTAAGAAAACATATCTTGGCCGGCCGGGGTTCGGCATTATCATGCGGCCGGAAATGGAAATGATCGAGCTGATCGACCCGGCATATAACGTACTTGCTTATTTTTCACATCCGACGCTTGCCAATATTTTAAAAATCAATAGCAATGGCAAAAAATAGGCATGTGGCTGGCAGCGCGGTTTGGGGTTAAACGCGGCGGTCGCGAAAATACAGACAATTCACGAACAGCCTGCTATAATTAATTTGTGATATGCTAAATAATAATCAAAATAACGCCATAAACATGAAAAAAATTAAAAAATCAACCGTAATCTTTATCGCCGGAATCGCGGTCTTGCTCATCGGAACCTATTTAGTGTTAAACATGTCCCGCAATAATTCCGAAGTCGTTCAAAACCAGCCTGCCCCGGAAGCGCCCAAAGCTCAAGAGAATAAACCGCAGGAAAACAACGCGACAAGCACGTCGCAAGCCAGCGCCCCGGTCGTGGAAGCGCCGGCAAAAGCGCCGGAGAACAAGGTACAAACCGTAATCGGAAAATCTGTCGACGGGCGCGATATTATTGCCTATCATTTCGGTTCGGGCGCGAAAGAAATTCTTTTCGTGGGCGGCATCCACGGCGGCTACGCGTGGAACACGGCCCTCCTGATGTATCAGGAAATGGATTACTTGAAAGCAAACCCGAACAGCATCCCCGGCAGCATTAAAGTGACGATAATCCCCGCGGCAAATCCGGACGGATTGAGCAAAGTCGTGAATATTGCCGGCCCATTTAAGAAAACCGACGTTTCCGCCTCTCAAACCGCAATGGTTGCCGGCAGATTCAACGCCCACAACGTGGACCTCAACCGCAATTTCGACTGCAACTGGAAAGCGAGCGGGGTTTGGCAGAACAAAACCGTGAGCGGCGGCACCGCGGCTTTTTCCGAGCCTGAAAGCGCGGCGGTAAGGGATTATTCGCTGGCCCACAAACCTGCCGCGGTCGTCGCGTGGCACAGCGCCGCCGGCGGAGTGTATTCTTCGAGCTGCGGCAACGGCATTCTTCCCGAAACCCAAACAATCACCGACATCTACGCGAAAGCTTCCGGTTACCCCGCTTATAAGAACTTTGAATCCTATCAGGTATCCGGCGACATGACCGACTGGTTCGCGAAAAACAGCATTCCCGCGATTAACGTGCTTCTGACCACGCACGAGGATGTTGAATTGAACAAAAACTTGGCGGGCATCAAAGCGCTCTTTGATCATTATTCCAAGTAATGAAATCCGCTTTAAAGCCATTAATAGCCGTCGCGCTGGTTTGCGTTGCCGTGATCGGCGCGGGCCTGTGCGCGCTCCTGACGCCGCCAAAAACGGCCAAGAAGGTTCCCGCGGCCATCCCGACTGTTTCAAAACCGGCAAAGGCGCCGGAAAAAGCAGTTAAAACGGCTCCGGAAACAAAAACCCAGTATCCGCTGCGCGCGGTGCTGGGATTTTCAGTGGAAAATCGCGAGATCGAATCGTTCACGTTCGGCAACGGAAAAACGCGCCTTGTTCTGGCGGGCGGCATCCACGGCGGCTATGAGTGGAATACCGTTCTTCTCGCTTATTCATTCGTTGATTATTTGACTCTGCATCCGGAGATAATCCCGGAAAATCTGGCGATCACGGTCATTCCGGCTGTCAACCCCGACGGTGTTTATAAAATTACCGGGCGGGCAGGCCGTTTTGGAATTGGCGACGTTCCGGACGGATCAAAGGAAGCCGGCCGCCTTAACGCCCATAACGTGGACCTCAACCGCAATTTCGACTGCAACTGGAAAGCGAGCGGGGTTTGGCAGAACAAAACCGTGAGCGGCGGCACCGCGGCTTTTTCCGAGCCGGAAAGCGCGGCGATCAGGAAATTCGTATTGGAAAATAAACCGGCGGCGGTTGTTTTCTGGCACAGCCAGGCCAACGCCGTGTACGGTTCGAATTGCGGCGGCAATATGCTTCCGGAAACTCGCGAAATAATGAAAGCGTATTCGGAAGCGTCGGGATATCCCGCGCTCTCAACGTTTGGCCAATACGAAGTTTCGGGCGACGCGACCGACTGGCTCGCGTCCATCGGCATTCCCGCGATGACCGCGGAACTTAAAACCCACGAAACCGTCGAATGGGAACAGAATTTGGCCGGCGTCAAAGCGCTCCTTGATCATTACGGGAACAAAAATAACTAAAATAATCACCGTTACATGGAAAAATGCGTATTTTGCGACCGGGAATTGGACAAAAGCGACACGCTTTTTGAAACGGAAAATTTTTTTGTGAAAGTCGGCTTGGGAATCGCCGCGCCCGGACATGTCATGCTGATCCCAAAAGGACATTGCGATTGTTACGCGGACATGCCGGATCATCTGCGCGGCGAATTTAAAAACCTAAAAGATATAGTTTTCCGGAAAGTAAAAGACGCATTTTTTGAGCCTTTTTTGGTCGAATACGGTATTTTGGAACAAAGCGTGCGGCACGCCCATTTGCATTTCATACCCAAGAAGAGGAAAGAAACCGAATATTATCCCGGATACAAAATTAATGATTTGTTTGGCGCGATGAACATTCCCGCCAAGCTCCTTGATTTGGAAGCGGATTGGGAAAAGGCGAAAGAATTAAAGAAAAAATACAGCGGCTACATATACCTGGAAGACGGCAAAAGTTATCTTTTTGCAGGACTCCCAAATGATTTTCCCTCAGCCAATTTGTCTTACCGCCGATTTTTCAACTATAAGCTTAAAATAACCGACATACCGGTAACGTGGAAGAACATTGATGAATCGGGAAAAAGAATCGACGCGATAAAAAAGGATATCACTAAAAAATTATTGAAATTTTAGGCGGATCTTTACAAAAACATAGAATCGGTTTATATTCTCAGAAGCTGTTTTAAGCGTAATTGTTTTTTTGGGCGGCGTCTTGGGGAGTCTTTTTTTTGGACCTCCCAAATCGCCGCTCAAAGGCGTAAAAAGGGAGGACAGCGATTGATAACCAATTCGTTTACGAATATGAAACGGGACGCGATGAACGCGGCCCTGAGGGCTGCCTGTGTCGATGCCGGGCTTTTCATGTTCCGCGATTTCATTTTGTATCCGGAACCTGAAGGAACAGGCAAAGACTTGGTCAGCCAAGTAGCCGAATTGCGCCAGATGCCGCCCGGATTGGAAATCCGGCATGACGCTAAGCGAATCATTTTAAGCGCGGCGGCATTATGCCTGTTGGACCGTTTTTCAAAAGGAAAATCTGGAATCAGGGAAACCGTTTTTTCGGGAATGTATAAAAAAACGGTCTATGAGGCCGGAATGGAATTTTGGAAAATGGCTTGCCGATACCAAAATCAAACCCCGGTTTTTGCGGCGGAAAATAATTTTGGCACAATGGGAATTTCCTTCGGCTGCTACGTAAATGAGCATCAGCCCGAAGAAGGAATTATAAGCTTGATCCCGTCATTGCCAGAACAGAGCCTCCGGGAACAGCTTTTTTTAGCCAAGCGCGCCCATGATGTTGCCGCCAAGCTGGCTGTTCAAAGCGAAAATCGGGTCAGGTTCGCCGGAGAAGCCGACGAATGGCTTAATGTCATCAGGAACCTAAAGACCCGGTTATGACCAGAATCAAACAACCAAGACCTTGCAGATAAACGCGCAGCGGCTCAACGCCGCCCAAACGCCGAATCTGCAGGGGTTTTCTTTTTTTAATTAATTAACCGCTATTTTTGCGAATTAAAGTTGTGTTTACGTTTTTTTTGTGCAAATATATTCTATTATGACAATATGAACTCAAAAAAACCAAACGAAAAATTCGCGGAAAAAAAGATAACTTCCCGCGCGGAAGATTATTCGCAGTGGTACCTGGACGTCATCGCCGCCGCCGATCTGGCCGAATACGGCCCGGTGCGGGGATGCATGGTCATCAAACCGAACGGCTACGCGCTATGGGAAAAAACGCAGGAAATAATTAACTCAAAACTCAAGGAACTGGGCGTGCAAAACGCCTATTTTCCGCTTTTCATACCGGAAAGACTGCTGAAAAAAGAGGAAAGCCACGTGGAAGGATTTGCTCCGGAAGTGGCGGTGGTCACTCACGCGGGCGGCAAAAAACTTGAAGAGCCGCTGGTTATCCGACCCACGTCGGAAACGATAATGTATGAGGTGTTTTCAAACTGGGTCAAGTCATACCGCGACCTGCCGCTTCTCATCAATCAATGGGCGAACGTGGTGCGCTGGGAAATGCGGCCGCGGCTTTTTTTGAGAACCGTAGAATTCCTGTGGCAGGAAGGCCACACGGTGCACGAAACCGAAGCCGAAGCCGACTCTTGGGCGCGGCAAATGCTGGAAATATACAAGGAATTTGCCGAAAACGTCATGGCGATTCCGGTCGTCGCCGGAACGAAATCGGAATCGGAAAAATTTGCCGGCGCTCTTTGCACTTATTCGCTTGAAGCCATGATGCAGGACGGCAAAGCCCTCCAGTTTGCCACCGCGCACAACCTGGGCCAGAATTTCGCCAAGGTTTTTGAAATCAAATTCCTGGATAAAAACAGCGCAACGCAATACGGGTGGCAGACCAGCTGGGGATTGAGCACGCGCACCATCGGCGGACTGATCATGGCGCACAGCGACGATAAAGGATTGGTGCTTCCGCCGAAAATCGCGCCGATCCAGGCGGTCATAACCACGATCGCGCCATCCCAAACCGACAAAGAAACGGTTGTTGGCGCCGCGGAAAAAATAATTAAAACTCTCAGCGAAAGCGGGGTCAGATCGAAACTGGACGCGCGGGACATCCGTCCCGGAGAAAAATATTTTGAATGGGAGAAAAAAGGAGTGCCGGTCCGCGTCGAACTCGGCCCCAAAGATATCGCCAAAGGGAACGCGGTGCTTGCGCGGCGCGACAACGGCGAAAAAGTAACCGTCGCTTTGGACGGCATCGGCAAATCGATCAGTGGCCTGCTTGATGAAATCCAGAAAAATCTCTACGATCGGGCGCTGGATAACCAGCACGCAAAAACAAAATCCGTCGACACTTGGGAAGAATTCGCCAAAGCAATCGATGAAGGGTATTTCGTGCTTGCCCACTGGTGCGGCGCGGCAGACGTCGAGGCTCAAATCCAAAAAGAAACCGGCGCCACCATCCGCTGCATTCCTTTTGACCAGCCGGAAGAATCCGGAAAATGCGTCAAATCGGGCCAACCGTCGGCAAAAAGAGTGCTTTTCGCGAAATCATACTGATTCTTTATGGAAAATAATCAATTTTTCGCGGGCGTCAATGTTTTCGTGGTCCGGGACGGTAAATTGCTTCTCGGCAAAAGAAAAAATGTTTTCGGCGAAGGGCAATGGGGCCTTCCGGGCGGCCATTTGGAGATGGGCGAATCGATAACGCGGGCGGCCGCCAGAGAATTGAAAGAAGAAACCGGATTGGTCGCGCGATCATTCGGATTCGTTAATCTGGTGAACGATCCCCAGGCGGCAAAACATTATGTGCAGATCGGATTTCTTGCCGACGGCGTGAAAGGCGAGCCGAAATTGAAGGAACCGGAGCGCTGTTACGGCTGGGAATGGTTTGATTTGAACAATTTGCCGGAAAATATTTTTGTTTCCCATCAAAAACAAATATCCGCTTTCCGGACAAACGGCCAAAAATTCATCGATTCAAACAAATAGATGTATTTTGTTTATCTTCTTCAATGCGGCGACAAAAGCATATACACGGGGATAACCACCGACGTGGCAAGAAGATTTGAGGACCACAAAGCCAAAAAAGGCGGCCATTACACCGGTTCGCGCGGCGCGGAAAAAATCATTTGGACCGAAAAATGCAATGATCGTTCGCAAGCGCTGAAACGCGAAGCGGAAATAAAAAAGTGGCCGCGGTCGAAAAAACTCGGCTTGGTAAAACATTAAACGCCCGGAAACGGGCGTTTCGGTTAGACGGACGGCAAAGAAAGAGATAAAATGATTGAGTTGCTAACGCAAATCAAATGTATTTATTTTTTGACACGGAAACAACCGGCTTGCCCCGAAACTGGAACGCGCCGGCCGAGGATATCGCAAATTGGCCCCGGATGGTGCAGGCGGCATGGATCCTTCACGACAACGAGGGCGGGGAAATTTTGTCCCGGAGCTACATTGTGCGGCCCGAAGGTTTTTTGATCCCCGAAAGCGCGGCGCTGATCCACGGCATCACCACGGAAAGGGCGGCAAGGGACGGCGTGGCGCTGGACGGAGTGCTGCGAGAATTGCGGGACGCGATTTTAAGTTCGGATTTTCTGGTGGGCCACAATATCGGATTCGACGAAAAAATCGTTGGCGCCGAATTCCTGCGGAACGGAATGGAAAATTGCCTTCGCAACAAGGAAACAATATGCACCATGAAATCAGGCACCGAATATTGCGCCATTGAAAACCAATATGGCTACAAATGGCCGAAACTTTCCGAACTCCACGGACAGCTGTTCGGAACCGGATTCGCCGAGGCGCACAACGCCGCGGCGGACATAAAAGTGACCGCCAAGTGCTTTTGGGAAATGAAGCGGCGGGGAATATTATAAACCGGCATGATCAGCAACAACAATTGGCACGTCGTCACGGGCGGGCCGTCATCGGGAAAAACCACTTTGGTTGACGAAATGGCAAAGCTCGGTTACGCCACTTGCCCGGAACCGGCGCGGACTTATATCGACCGGCAAATCGCAACCGGTAAAACTTTGCCGGAAATCAGTCGCGACATGGCCAAGTATCAGAATGAGATACTGAAAACCGCGCTCGAAATCAGAGAATCGGCGCCCAAAAACAAAATCGTGTTCTTTGACCGGTCGGTTTGCGATCTGACCGCCTACAATGAATTTTACGGCTTGGACGCAAGCGAACCGCGGCGGCGCTGCGGTGAAATCCGCTACGGAAAGATTTTTTTTCTTGAACAGCTTGAATTCACTCCCGACTACGCGCGCGTCGAAGACCGCGAAACCGCCCGAAAATTGAGCGCGGCAATCAAAAAAGTTTACCGCGGACTCGGCTATGAAATAATTTCTCTGCCCCCGGCTCCTCTTGCCGAACGGGTGAAAACGGTTTTAAAAGAAATCAGCGCCGGTAATTAAAATTCCCCCAGTGGCAATCTGCGTTAATATTGACAAAATCTCCTTTTTATGCTATGATCTAAGCACCAAAAGGGGGAGTCTGAACGAGGGGAATACTAACTTTAGTGGTTATGCTGGTTTTCATCACCAGCTTGACTGCGGGCCAGAACAAAATCGATGAGATCAGGGAAGCGGCCGGAAAGCTGAACGCAACCGACCGCACGATAACGCACGAAAACATATTCTCTTACTCGGTCAATGTTACCGCCAGCGGTAACATGACCGTCGGATCGCATATAGACGGCGACGGGGAATTTTTCTCCTTCTCCAACGCGACCCGAATTGACCGATGATTAAGTTCATCGGTCGCATATTTTTTAAAATCTGTAACCCTGAGGCAAGACCTCAGGGTTACGGATTTCGAGGATTCCAAAGGAGGCACTCTTTTGGTCCCGCGAGAGGCGGGAAACACATTTGGGAAATATAATTTTTAAATGGAACGGCGCGGACTTGTGTTCCGGCTTTTTTTAGTTTAAAAAGTAATAATGGGTTTGTTTCAAAATATCGGGGCTTATATACGTTTATATGTTTGAAATAGTCTGGGGAACATTTTGGGAAACGCTGGAAATGGTTCCGCTGTTGCTGGCGATTTATATCGGCATTGAACTGGCGGAGTTTAAATTCGGAGACGCCATAATAACGAAGGTGAAGGCTGCCGGCCCGGCCGGCCCGCTGTTTGGAGCGTTGGCGGGCATTTTCCCGCAATGCGGATTTTCAGTTATCGCCACGGCGCTCTACACCCAAAGACTGCTCACCGCCGGAACTTTGCTTGCGGTCTATCTTTCGACTTCGGACGAAGCATTGCCCATCATTCTTTCAAATCCTGAAAAAATCGGCGTTATCGCGCCGCTCGTTCTGACAAAATTGGCCATTGCCCTGGTCTGCGGCTACGCCGTCGACGCGATATTTCACAAGGACAGCCGGAAAGTATTTTCCCACATTACGGACTACCTGCGCGGGAAAGACGACAAAGACCACCGCCACGAAACCGCGCTGGAAGAACAAGCCTGCTGCGGACACAGCGCCGACGCCGCGTCGAAAAAATTCAAACCGGCGGAAATCCTGGTTCATCCGATAGTGCACACTTTGAAGATTTTTGTTTTCATTTTCGCCGCGAGCCTGGCGATAAATATTTTTATTGACCGGGTCAGCGGAGAATCAATCGCCGGAATTTTCGCTTCGCTTGGATTTTTGTCGCCGGTTTTGGCCGCACTCGTCGGCTTGATTCCCAATTGCGCGGCCTCGGTGGCGATAACCGAGCTTTATTTGAAAGGATTGCTCACGTACGGAGCGACTATCGCCGGGCTCTGCGCCAGCGCCGGCCTGGGAATCCTGGTGCTGATAAAAGAGGAAAAAGAAAAGCGAAACATTATAAGGATAATCGCCATCCTTTTGGGAACGAGCATTGCCAGCGGACTGGCAATACAATTTTTTTAGACTTTCGCTTCATTTTATGGACAATCCGCTAAATTCCATTAAAAACAGCCGGAAAGGCTTCACGATGATCGAATTGATGGTCGTTGTTTCCATTATCGGACTGCTCAGCAGCATGATTCTGGTCGGAATGCAGAACGGACGGGTGAGCGCGCGCGACGCGGCGCGGAAAAAGGACGTGCAATTGCTTGAAAAAGCGCTGGTTATGTACTGGGAACGGACCGGACATTTCCCGTCGGAAGCGACCTTTGACGGGAGTATCGGCAGCGACAGTTGCGGCTGTCCGGCAAGCGGCGCTCCGGCCGGCTGCACCGGCAATGATTGGTGCCATACGAGCGGAATCTGGAACGGTTTGGTAACCACCCAGGGAATTCTGAGCCAGCTTCCCGTCGACCCAATGAACAATCCCGCCTATTATTACTATTACGAACCATGCTGCAACCGGGATTGCGGCAACGGAAACTCCTGCGCGAACAAGGGGTGCTGCGAATACACCATCGGCGCCAGCAAAATGGAAGGCAGCGGAACAAGCTACTCGCGATGGGGAAGGTGGGAGCAATAGTTTGACATGCCAATTTTTAAACATGATTACCGACGGCAAAAAAAATAGCGGCATAGACTTGAGCCAATATTTTGACCGGCAAAACAATTCTTTGCCGACAAATAATTATTCGGATAAAAACGGGGCGTTTTCGGGCGGGAATAAAAAACGCAAATATCTGGTCATGTTCATTATCGGCAATTTCATTTTGGGCGTTTTCTTTTTCAGCTACCTGATATCGAAATCAAACGAATTGAATTCAACTGCGGCCACAAGCATTGAACAGCTCAAGGCTCCGGAAAATTACCAGGTCAAAGCCGGAGAAACCTATCGCTTGCCCTTGCCCTGACAAAGCCGTTGCGTCATTGTTCTAATGTGAAAACGCGGCGCGGCCGTTTTTTAATTAAAGCTCGTTTCCATAATGGCGCGACAAACTATTGGCGCTTACGCGCGCCGATGGTATTATAAAATTATTATTAATCCCCGCGCCCGCGGGGAAATTATTTTGAATGGACAACCAACCGGAAGTCACGATAAAAATCATATTGAATGAATTTTGGAAAGGCATCAAGCCGCACAAGCGGATGTTTTGGGTTTGCGTTATTTCATTTACCATTGTCGAACTGATCGTCCTGATCGTGCCCGTTTTTTACAAAAATTTCTTTGATTATATGACCGCGCCCGCTCCCGAGGCGAACAAGTTGGTCAGCATCATCATTTTGATCGCGGCAATTCACGCGGCCAATTGGCTGTTCAACACCATTGCCCATTTAAGCCTGATTGAAGTTGAAGCCAGGGTAATATCGAGGCTGAAACAAAACGCTTTTGATTATTTGATGCTGCATTCCCGGGATTTTTTCGTGAATAATTTTTCCGGAGCGCTGGTGCAGAAAATCAACCGGTTTTCGCGGTCGTTTGAAATGCTGATGGACGCGGTCGTTTTTCACATCATCCCGATATCGGTCGCGGTTGTCGGCGCGATAGCCATCACTCTGTTTATCGCGCCGTTATTGTCGGCGATAATCGCGGTCTGGACGCTATCGATCGTTTTCGTCGATCTGTTTTTCTCGAAATGGAGGATAAAATACGATATTGACGCGGCGCGCGCCGACACAAAAACCACCGGAACGCTTTCCGACAGCATCGTCAATTATTCGTCGATAAAGCTTTTCAACGGCTATCGGCGGGAAACGGAAAAATTCAAAGCCGTTTCCAACGAGCAGGCGAAAAAACAACTGCGAACCTGGCGGCTTTCGGAGACATTCCACGTCATTCAGGAAATTTTCGTGTACGTCGCGGAATTTGCCGTGTTTTATTACGCGATCTTGCTGTGGCAGGACGGCAAAGCGATGATTGGCACGTTCGTGATGCTCCAAGTGTATATCATCGGAATAACCCATCAGCTTTGGGGAATCAATCAAACCTTTCGCGCCGTTTATCAAGGATTCGCCGACTCCAAAGAAATGGTGGAAATCATGGCTTTGCCGCACGAAATAAAAAACGCAATCAACGCCAAGGAGTTGAAAAACGCAAAGGGCAGAATCGAGTTCAAGAATGTCAACTTCAGCTTCAATGAAACCCGCAGCGTTCTAAAAGACATCAATCTGATAATCAATCCGGGCGAAAAGGTCGCCCTGGTCGGGCCGTCCGGAACCGGCAAAACCACGTTCACCGGATTGCTTTTGCGGCTTTTTGAACCGGCCAGCGGAGCAGTGTTGATCGACGGGCAGAATATTCAGGGCATCACTCTGGAAAGCCTGCGCGCCAATATCAGCCTGGTGCCGCAGGATCCGACCTTGTTCCATCGCTCGATCATGGAAAATATCCGCTACGGAAAGCCGGAAGCGACCGACGATGAGGTGATCGCCGCGTCCAAACTGGCGCATTGCGACGAATTCGTGGATCTGATGCCGTTGAAATACGAAACGTTGGTGGGCGAACGGGGAGTTAAGCTTTCCGGCGGGGAAAGGCAGAGAGTGGCCATCGCCCGCGCCATTCTGAAAAACGCGCCAATCCTCGTTTTGGACGAAGCCACTTCCAGCCTTGATTCCCAATCGGAAATGCTGATCCAGGACGCCTTGGACAAGCTGATGGCAAAATGCACCACCATCGCCATCGCGCACCGTTTGAGCACCATCCGCAAAATGGACCGCATTATCGTGATGGGCGATGGCAGAATTGTCGAAGAAGGCACGCACCAGGGCCTGATCCGCAAAAAGAAAAGCATCTACAAAAATCTCTGGACCCTCCAAGCCGGCGGCTTCATCAAGTAATGCGCAATATCCGCACGGGTACTGCAAAAAATCGCTTAAACAGCGGTTTTTTGATACAATTATAGAAAATATCTATGAATAAAATAATTTTCTTATTAATCGTGTCGCTGTTTTTTCCAATTGCCACGCACGCGCAGGAAACAAAAAACTCCACCGACTGGTACGTTAAAGATATGCAGTCGACAATCACTGTCCGGGATGATTCGTCGCTTTTGATCGAGGAAAAGATTGCCGCGGACGCGGGGAATTTGCCGGACAAGCACGGAATTTTCCGGGTTGTGCCCATGGAAACAAAAACCGACAAGGGTGTCATTAAGACCCCGGTATCCCTGGTGAGTATTACCGATTTTGACGGAAACAATGTTCCGTACGCGGAATTTGCCAGTAACTTCGACCACACCGTCACCTGGAAAATCGGCGACGCAAACAAAACCGTAACCGGGATAAACTATTACAAAATAACTTATTTGGTGAAAAACGCCGTCCGCTCCGGAAGCGCGGATTTTGATGAATTGTATTGGAATCTGAACGGTAATTTCTGGGATATTGAAATTGATAATTTCAATGCGAAAATAGTTTTTCCCGAAGAAATAAATCAAGACAACAGCCAGACCTATCTCTATAGCGGCGATTTGGGCCAAACCGGCAACAATTTGGCCGATTTTGCGTGGAGCGGCAGCGTCCTGCAAATCAGCTCGACGCAAACCATCGCGCCGCGGCAGGGAATCACCGCGTCGATAACTTTCCCGAAAAATATCATCAAACCATACGTGCCGGGATTTTGGGATATTTACGGCGAATATCTTTGGTTCCTGATCCCGTTAGCTTTATTTGTTTTCAGTCATTACCTTTGGAGCAAATACGGCAAGGACCCGGTGGTCAACAAAACGATCATTCCGGAATTTGAAATACCGGAAAATTTAACGCCGATGGAAATGGGAACGCTGGCAAACAACGGCGGCTTTAAGGACTCGCTGATTTCAGCGACCATTATCGACCTCGCGGTAAAAAAACATATCGCAATCGAAGAAATACCCAAAAAAGGTTTATTCGGAGAACAGGATTTCAAGCTAAAAAAGGTCGGCAATGCGTCCTCTCTCGGGGTGCCGGAAGCATTTTTGATTGACAGCGTTTTTGGCGCCAAAGAGGAAGTTTTGCTTTCGGACTTGAAAAACAATTTTTACAAGAATTTGCCGACCATAAAAAAATCCGCGATAGAGTCATTGAAAACCAAAGGATTAATCCATCAAAGCGGCCTGACATTGCAAGCGATATTCTTCGGAACCGGTTTCGTGCCGCTGGTCGCGGCATTCTTCGCGGCGGCCGCGGGATCATTTATATTGGCGGCGGCTCTGGCCGTATCTGCGCTGATATTGGTAATTTTCGGAATCCTGATGCCCAAGCGCACGCAAAAAGGCGCGGAATTGAACTGGCGCATCAAGGGATTCAAACTCTACATGGAAACCGCCGAAAAGTACCGCGCCCGATTCAACGAAAAGGAAAATATATTCGAAAAGTTTTTGCCCTACGCGATCATGTTCGGAATGGCCAATCTCTGGATCAAAAAAATGGAGCAGATTTACGGCAAGGAATATTTCGCCAATTACCATCCGGTTTGGTATGCCGGCAGCTTTGGAAAAAATTTCAATGCCGATAATTTCACTTCGCAACTCAATTCGATTTCGGCCGGCATCGCGGCGAATATCGGCACTCCTTCAGGGTCATCCGGATCCGGATTTGCCGGCGGCGGAGGAGGCGGTGGGGGCGGCGGAGGCTGGTAATCAGCGTTCCGCATGGTACAATCAATTCAATTTACAAAACTATGGAAACAGATCAAAAAGGAAGTGCATTTATTTTTTTATTCGCAGGCATAATTGTAATCGGTGTTGCCTGGTTTTTCAGTTGGCAGTGGATTGCCACAAACGGGCATCCGTTTAGTACCGACAGGGTTGATAATGGTATCCCGACTGTCGTTGACGAAAATATCGTCCAAAATAACGCCGAAGTTGGAATTGACGCAGCGCCTGGCAACGATTCAACACCGGTGCCGGCACCAAACCTGCCTGCGGCATTTAAACAATACGCTGTTGGGCAAAGCTCAACGGAAACCGTGAATGCCGCCAACCAATTTGCGTTCGAGCTATACGGCCGGTACAAAGATACCAATGACAATGTATTTTTTTCGCCATACAGCATTTCATCGGCGCTGGAAATGACCTACGAAGGCGCAAGGGGAATAACCGCGAACGAAATGCAGTCGGTATTCCATTTCCCTCCCGACGCGGCAACGCGCATCGGTTCCTTTGCCAGGCTTTACTCGGAAATAAATCCCAAAAACGCAACTTACCAGCTTTCCGCCGCCAACGCGCTTTGGGCGCAAAAATCATATCCCTTCGACCCGAATTATATAAAAACGGTTGAAACTTATTACGGCGGAAAAGCAACAAACCTGGATTTTGTTTCCGATACCGAAACTTCGCGCCAGACTATCAACAGCTGGGTAAGTTCCAAAACAAACGCCAAAATACCCGAGCTTTTCTCTAAGAGAACGCTCGACCAATCAACCCGCCTGGTTTTGACCAACGCGGTATATTTTAAAGGCAAATGGAACACTCCGTTCGAAAAAGAAGCAACCCGGGAAAAAGATTTCACAACTGCCGCGCAATCCCGCGTTAAAGTTTCAATGATGAACCGGCAGGATGATTTCGAATACGCGGAAACTGCGGATTACCAGGCAATCAAGCTTCCTTATGAAAAAAACGATCTATCAATGCTGGTCATTTTGCCCAAAACCGGAAAATCCGCAGCTATTGAAAAAAACTTGTCGGTTGCCGAATTTAAAAAAATAAAAGCATCTCTAAAATCTGCGCTGACCGATGTCTATTTGCCAAAATTCAAATTCAATACGGAATACGATATGAACAGCACATTGTCGTCAATGGGAATGCCAACAGCATTCAACCCTGATAATGCTGACTTTACGGGGATGTATGACAAATCCAAGGCGGGTGAAAATCTTTATATCGGATTGGTCATCCACAAGGCTTATATCGACGTAAACGAGGAGGGCACAGAAGCCGCGGCGGCAACCGGAGTTGCCATGAAGGCAGCGGCGATTATGGAACCGACTTTGCCAAAAGTTTTCAACGCCGACCACCCGTTCATTTTTGCCATTGTCCACAACCAAAGTGGCAGCATCTTGTTCATGGGAAAAGTAAATGACCCCACCAAGTAATTTAAAGCCGCCGCAAGGCGGTTTTTTGCAAGCCGTAATATAATCAAAAAAATGGCTTTAATCGAAAATTTAATCGATGCGGGTTATTTAAAAACAAACCGGATCATTAAAGCTTTTCGCTCCATCCGGCGCCGTGATTTTCTGCCCGGCGATCTGCCAAACAAAGACATGCTTGCCGAATACAACGAAGCGATTTCCATCGGATTCGCGCAAACCATATCCCAGCCGGCCGTGGTGGCGTTCATGTTTGAACTGCTTGATCCGCTGCCCGGCCAAAAAATCCTGGATATCGGTTACGGATCCGGCTGGACAACCGCGCTGTTGGCGCGTATCGTCACCGAAAACGGCGCGGCGGGCAAAGTTGTCGCGATTGAAAGAATCGAAGAATTGGCAAAATTCGGGAAAAATAATATTTCCAAATACAATTTCATCAACCGGCGCGTCGTCAAATGCATTTTCGGCGACGGTTCGCGCGGATTCTGGCCGCTGGCCCCTTTCGACCGGATCCTGGCGTCGGCCGCGGCCACCGCAATACCCAGAACATGGATCAAACAGCTCAAGGTCGGAGGAAAAATCGTGGCGCCCGTCGAAAACGCCATCGTTAAAATAACCAAAAACAACCAGACAACGACCACCGAAGAACGCTATGAAGGTTTTGATTTCGTTCCCTTGGTATCACGCTAAAAACATAACCATGAAACAATCATTGAACATCGAAAATTTGCGCGAACTTTCAAAGGAAAGCGTGGCTCCGGCAATTTCAATCTATATGCCTCTCAAAATTTCCGGGAAAAGCCGCGGCGAAAACAAAATCCGATTGGAAAACCTATTGAAAATCGCGAGAACAAAGCTCATTGGCGAGGGAGCCGAAAGCAATTTCGCGGAACAAATGCTGGCGCCGGTTTCCGAGCTGCTTGATAACGGCATCTTTTGGCGAAGAACAACGGCCGCAGGGCTGGCACTGTTCATAACGCCGCCGCAGATACACCGGTATTTTGAACTTCCGGATCCGGTCGAAGAATCGCTCCGGATTGGAACCGGCTTCCACCTCGATCCGTTGAGGGAAATCGTCGGAAAAAACCGCGATTTCTATTTGCTCGTCTCCAGCAAAAAGGGCATTGCCCTTTACCGCGGCGCAAACGGAAAATTGGAAAAACAAAACGTCAGCGGCCTTCCCGACGGAATCAAAAGCCTGGTGCCGGATAAAAAGTTCGAAAAAAAACTGGAAAGCCACGGCAGCGCGCCGGCGGGAAAAATGGAAATCATCCACGGCCAAGGACGAGGGAAAGAAACCGATAAAATCCTGGTCTTGAAATATTTCCAGATCGCGGGAACCGCGCTGGGCAAGTTTTTAGCCAAACGCAAAGAACCTCTCATGTTCGCGGGAACGGAAAACCTCTATCCGCTTTACCGCAAAGCGAACATCTATCCGCACTTAACGGAAAAAAGGATGGCGGGCAATTTTGACGACATTCCGCTTCCCGAACTGTACAAAAAAGCCATCAATCTTTTAAAAACCACCGGTTAACCGGCGGTTTTCCTTTACGGCGCCGATAAATTTTACTTTTAGAGCTTACCGTGTAAAATAGAAACATACAATTTAATGTTATCGCGAACGCGGGGAGAGTTTGGCTCGTTGATCCGCTGGCAACCATCCGCAAGGAACGGTGCCAAATCCAACCCTTCGCAGGGAAAGATAAACTATTCGGCTGTTTAAGCTTTTTCCGCGGAAAAGCTTTTTTAGTAGATAGAGCGATAATCGATAATCATGAAAAACGTTAAAACGTGCGAGTTTGTAAGCCCCCAGCATCCGGATAAAATGTGCGATTTTTTGGCCGACAGCCTGCTGGACGAATTCATGGCCCAGGATCCGAAGAGTCGCTTGGCGATAGAAATAATCGGCGGCCACAAAAACGTCAGCGTCAGTGGCGAAATCACCAGCAACGCCAAAGTCGATATCGACAAGGCAATCAAAGCAATCTTGGGGAACGATTACGAAACCCATATTTACGTAACGCAACAAAGCCCGTTCATTGCCCAAGGAGTCGATACCGGCGGCGCGGGAGACCAGGGTATCATGATCGGCTACGCCACCAGCGAGACCGAGAATTTCATGCCGCGGGAATACGAACTGGCGCGCGAATTGTGCAGGCAAATTTTTGCAAAATATCCCTATGACGGCAAAACCCAGGTAACTGTTGAAAACGGCACAATCACCACGGTCGTCGCCAGCTTCCAAAAAACGAAAAATTCCGAGCTGCTGCCTCTGGTTAAAAGCCTGATCGAAGCCGAGGAGTACCTGATCAATCCGGCCGGGGAATGGGAAATGGGCGGATTTGACGCGGATTCCGGACTGTCGGGGCGCAAAATCGTGATCGACAACTACGGCCCGGAGATCGGCATCGGCGGCGGATCTTTCTCCGGCAAAGACTATACCAAGGTTGACCGTTCCGGAGCGTATATGGCGCGGCGTATCGCCGTCGACCTGCTGCAAAAATACGGCGCCAAAACAGTGCGCACAAAACTTGCCTATGCCATCGGCAAAAAAGAACCGGTAATGGCAGTTGCGGAAATTGACGGAACGGCTGAAAAAATTTCCGGCTACGATTTGTCGCCCAAAGGCATTCATGAGTTTCTGGAGCTGGGAAAGATCAAATATGCCCAAACCGCGCGCTTCGGACATTTCGGCCGCGGATTCTCCTGGAAATAGTTTTTCGCGAAAAACCGCCCGGATTAGGGCGGTTTTTTAATTCGAGTCAATTGTTTTCCGTCACGCAATAAGCTTGATGCCGATCTCGGCGATCTTGGCTCCCGCGTAAACCAGGAAAGTGGCGAATATCGACCAAACTATAGTGTTCATCAGTTTGGAAATCAAATCCGCCGGAATTATGTTGGAAATCGCCTGGCTCGTCGCCTGGCTTATCGCTTGCTGGGCCTGCGCCTGAGCCTCAGCTTGGCTTGCCGGCGCGGCGTTCGGCTTGATTTCGGTCACCGCGCTCTGCGCCGCCGGCGCTTTGAAAACCGCGGGAAATTCCGCCTTGGCGGTAAAAAATCGGTAAGACGCGTTTATCGTCTGGCCGATAATAACCAAACCGGCAACAACCACGATCCAACCAAGAATATGCTTTGTATTCATGCTTGAGTTATCAAGGTCGCGCCTTGCAAGTGTGCAAGGTGCGACCTTGTAAAATTATTTTGCTTCAAAAAACGCCTTATACGCCAGATACGCCGAATAAATATCCGCCTTGCTGGCAATTTCAAACGGCGCGTGCATCGCGAGCAGGGAAACGCCGATATCAATAACATCCATATTCAATCGCGCCAAAAATGCCGCAACGGTCATTCCGCCGCCGGTATCTACTTTGCCCATCCCGCCGGTTTGCCAATTGATGCTGCTTTCATTGAAAATTTTTCTTATAAACCCGACAAATTCAGCGGTCGCTTCGCTTGTGTCGTATTTGCCGCGGTGTCCACAATATTTTTCCACCACGACACCGGCACCGATCCGGGCGGTGTTCCCCGAATCAAAAACTTCGGCATAATCCGGATCAAAACCGACCGTGACATCGGCGGAAATCGCCTTTGATTTGAAAAATGCGTCTCTTAAGATGTTTTCGTCGTGATTGCCGCTTTCCAAATAAAGCAGTTCACTCATAAAATCCGAGATATAGTTTGAATTCACGCCGGTGGGTCCGTCGCTGCCGGTCTCTTCCTTATCGGTCAAAACAACCACTGTTGCATATTCGCTGTTTTCCAATCGGAACAGCGATTCCAGCGCGGTATAAGCGCAAATCCGGTCGTCATGGCCATACGAAGAAATCATGCTGCGGTCAAAACCAAGGTCGCGGGCGGTGCCTTGAGGCACCAGCTCCAAATCCGCGGAAATTAGATCTTCTTCTGTTATGCCGTATTGTTTGTTCAGAAAAGCAAGCAAATTTTTCTTTACCGGCTCTTTATCGTCTTTGTTCTTTGAGCCCAAACTGGCCGCAAGCACATTCAGCGTCTCGGCGGGAACCGCTTCGTCAAGTTTCTTTTCGTATTGAGTTCTAGCCAAATGCGGCAAGAGATCGGTAATCATGAAAATCGGATCATCCGGCTTGTCGCCAATCGCGATCTCAACCGCCGTACCGTCCTGCTTTACCACTGTTCCGTACATCGCTAAAGGCAAGGCGGTCCATTGGTATTTTTTGATGCCTCCGTAGTAATGCGTCTTTAAAAATGCCATATGTTCGCCTTCAAACAATGGCTTTATTTTTAAATCGAGGCGGGGAGAATCGATGTGCGCCAAAATTATTCGCGCCCCCTCTTTTACCGGCCGCCTGCCCGGTTTTGCCAGAATAATCGATTTGCCGCGGTTAATCGAATAAACAGGAACATTAAATCGTTTTTGTTCTGTTTCGCCGATATGTTCCAGTTTTTTAAATCCTTTTTTCACCGCCATGGCTTCGGCGATCTTCACCGCCAACCGCTCGGTTTTGGCCGCGCTCAGGAATTCCTTGTAGCCTTCGCAAAAATCAAATGCCTTCTTTGTTGTGGCGTCGTCCCAGATATCGAACGCGAATTTCTTTTCAAACATCAAATTCGGCTCGCTTTTGTCGTTCTGTTCTTTTTTATCTTCCATGGTTGTGATAATATTTAATCGTATTAATTAAGCACTACGAGATCAGGCTTTTGCCTTATCTTTAAAACTAACTCATTTAAGCTAAAAAGTAAATTTCATGGACGAAAGAATAAAGAACCTGCAAAAATTCATTGCAAACCAGAATTTGGACGCACTGATCGTCACCAACCCGGCAAATATTTTCTATTTAACTCAAATCAACGCTTTCGACGAGAATGAAAGGGTTTTTATTCTTGCAATTGAACGAAATAGATATAATTTAGTAGCGCCACAATTTTATCAAAATCGAGTTGGAGGTATTTTCCCGGCTAATCGCGCGCATTTTATCACGCGAGGAAAATCAATGTCGGAATGTGTTGCTTCGATCCTGAAAAACGCAAAAATAATCGGTTTTGAGAGAGAGGATATGTCTTTTGCGCGGTACGAAAATTTTAAAAAACTATTGCGCGGAAAAAAATTGGTTCCGATTTCCGGCTCGGTTGAGGAATTAAGAAAAATAAAAAACGCGCAAGAACTGTTGATTATTAAAAAAGCGGCGGCGATTACCGATAAAACATTCGGCGACCTAGTTAAGTTAACAAAACCCGGGGTTAGCGAGCTGTTTCTAAAACGCAAGGCCATTGAAATCATGCAAGATCTGGGCGCACAAGGAACCTCGTTTGACTCTGTTATCGCCAGCGGGAAAAACGCTGCGGATCCGCATTATGAAGGGTCAAACAAGAAAATCAAGAAAGGGGATATGGTCGTGATCGACATCGGCGCGCGGTATAAAAATTATGACGCGGATATGACCCGGATGGTTTTCGTGGGCAAGGCCACTGAAAAATATAAGAAAATGTACCAGATTGTGCTGGAAACCCAGGAAAAAGGTTTGAAAGACTGTCGAATCGGAACCGGCGTGAAACAGATTTTTGACAATTGCGTTGAAAATTTCAAAAATTACGGCGAGGACCAATACTTCACGCACGGACTGGGCCATGGCGTGGGCATCGACATCCACGAATTGCCCAATCTCGCGCCTTTCGGAGAAGGAAAACTTGAGAACGGAATGGTATTCACCGTGGAACCCGGCCTCTACCATATCGGCTGGGGAGGCATTCGCATTGAAGACCTTTGCGCGATGGTAAACGGAAAATGCGTCACGCTTAGCAAAACTCCCAAAAATTTAATCGAGATAATTTAATCAAAACAAACCAAACCTATGCTGAAAAAAATTTTGCTGGCATTTGTGATAATCACGATCGGTGCGGTGGGAATAATTTTCTTAACCACGCAAAAAGACGCGTTAACGACCGAAAATGAATCTAATGATATCATTCCCAAGATTGTAAACGGGAACAAAAAAACGGAAACAAAAACCGAACCGCAAACCGACAACAACCAAACCGCGACGACAACCACGTCTGCTGACGATAAAAACGCGATAAAAACTTTTGAACAGTGCGTCGCCGCGGGGAAAAAAGTCATCGGCGACAAACCCAACCGCCGCTGCATCGTGAATGACGATCTGGCCTATATTGAAATCGAGTCCTGCGCGGCGCCGACCGGCGAGTCAATGAATATTTATGACGCCCAAAAAGCGTTCGAAACGAGCCAATGCAGCCGCGAAGGAAGCCCGGATAAGCATTACTGTAATGAGAACACCGGCACCTGGTGGATTGATATTGTCGCGTACCGGAAAGGCTGCAGCCCGGCTTGCGTGATCAACGTGGCAACCAAAAAAGCGGAAATCAACTGGCGCTGCACCGGCGCAAACCAATAAACCCATAAAATAATTAAACCGCTATTTTAAACACACCCCTTAAAGGTGTGTTTTAGCTAAACTCGATTTGACAAATTGTTAAATATATGTTTAAATTACAAAAATTGGAGGTAGCAAAAATGGGAAGAAGAAAAAGTCAGGTTATCAACTTTGCAATAAGTTGGGCAAATTTTTTTAACGCAGTGTTCTTTATAGCTATTGTGGGATCGACCTTGTTCGAAAACGTCGAAACGGCCTGGAAGCTGACCGCGATTGCAGTTGTTACCATATTCGCGGTTTGGTTATACAAAGGATTTAAATGCACGATCCGTGACATCGACAAGAGACAGAGCCTTGGGCTTACAAAAAACTTTTTCAAATCATTCGGCTCTCTTTGCCTTTTGTTCTTGGGAGTTATATTCTTATGGATCGCTTCTGGAAATATAACCGACGACATCACGGCGATAAAAAATGCCGCTATGTTGCTTCTAGACATCAAAATATACATAGCATTATTTTGTTCGTCGATATTGCTGGTAATAGCTTGCTTAATATTCCAGGTTTTATTCGGCGAAAAAAATACCAATGCGGAGGGAATGGGTTAAAAGACTAACCAATTTCTTTTTTTATACAAACGCGCAAAATGCTATAATGCGGATATGGAATCTGATAATTTCAAACAACAGAATATTTTTGAAACCGGGCCAATGACCGTGGCGCGGTTTATTGAACAGCTTAACGCGCGGATCAAGCCGGTAAACGCCAAGATCATCGGCGAGGTCGGCGAAGCAAAACTAGGCCCCACCGGCCACATGTATTTCACGCTGAAAGATGAAAACGGCGGCGCGGTGATGAGTTGCGCCATCTGGCGGTCGCGCTACGAGATCTTCGGCGTCCAATTGAAGCTCGGGATGAAAGTTATCGCCTCCGGACACTGCGAGATATACGCGCCCAGCGGCCGCCTGTCGTTCATTTGCGACACGATCGAACTTGCCGGCGAAGGCGCGCTGAAAGCCGCCTATGACAAGCTCCTAAAAAAACTCGATGGCGAAGGTTTGTTCGCGCAAGAAAAAAAACGGCCGGTACCCAAGTTTGCCCGGCGCGTCGGCATCATCACCTCCAAACAAGGAGCGGTAATTCACGATTTTCTGAACAACATCGGCAAATTCGGCTTCCAAATCGAATTTATCGATTCGCGCGTCGAAGGCCAGCTGGCCGTGGGCGATTTGCTGGCTTCGATCCAGACATTCAAAAAACGGGAGATCGACGTTTTGGTGGTCATGCGCGGCGGCGGATCGCTGGAAGCCATGATGGCTTTCAATAACGAAACCATCGTGCGTGAAATCGCGGCGTTTCCCGCGCCCGTAATCGCGGCAATCGGCCACGACAAGGACGTACCATTGGTCGCGATGGCCGCGGATGCGGCGGTATCGACTCCGACCGCAGCGGCAAATTTGCTCACCCAGTCCTGGCAGGAAATTTTCCGGGCGCTTGACCACTACCAGGCAAATATTATCGGCGGTTATAAAAACCGGCTTGTCCAAACCTCGGCGGAATTGCGCCAGTCGACGATGATTCTCTCAAATTTCAAATATATCCTGCAAAATATCGACCGCAAAATCAGCGCCATCATCGAAAATTCAATCGCGGCCGTCAAAAACGGACTGGCGGGAGCAAAACGGCAGATCGGTTATTTGGAGAGTATCATCGAATCGCACAATCCGGAACGCCAATTGAAGCTTGGTTATTCGATTTCAAAGATCAACGGAAAAATTTTGCGGAGCGTTAAAATCATCAAAACCGGCGACAGCTTGGAAACGCAAATGAGCGATGGTATAATCAGTTCGCAAGCAACCAAAATTAAATTATATGGAAACAAAAAAGAAATCTGACAGCCTGAACGGCAATTTGAAGCAACTGGCGGAAATTGCCGAATGGTTCAACGGCCAAAAAGAACTCGACGTCGAGGCCGGGCTGGAAAAAGTGAAAATTGCCGCCGAACTGATCAAATCGAGCAAGGAAAAACTGAACAAATTGGAGAACGAGTTTAAGGAAATAGAAAAAGAATTTTCCGGCGACCAAAACCAAAGCGAGGCGTTATAGCGAAAAACCAGGGGAAACCCTGGTTTTTTGATAAATTTGACAAAACCCGCTTCCAGCCGCTACATTCAAATCAGGAGCTTCACATCAAAATAGAAAAAACGAGCTCCGCAAGAGGTGCCAGTATATGTCAATAGTGGAATTAATAAAAGAAATAGCAGGACTGGAAAGCAAACTAACGCACCTGTTATCGGCGAGCAAACCATTCAAGACTTACTTTGATCCACCGGGGGTATCCTAAGTTGGAGGAACCCAACCAAGGGAATACCTCGCAAAGGGCAAAGTACGACTGGCTCTGGCTGCTGATCTTTCTAATTCTGGCTTGGGCTTTGTTGCTCGCAACCCAATTACTTTGAATCCAGGATCATACGTATCTTTCCTGGAATTCTTTTTTTGTAATTACTAAAAATTCAACGCCTTGTTTCGGTCAACCTACTTTATTGTCGCGCCTTCAGAGATTGCATCGCTCACGTTCAAGGGGAAATGGTTGGTTCCGTCGCCGGCAACCAGCATCATTCCCTGGCTGGTGCCTTCGCCCAGCTTGCGCTCGGCCAAATTGACAACGAATACGTATTTTTTGCCGATAAGGTCTGGAAATTGGACAAATTTGCGGATTCCGGCAAATATCGTGCGCGAACCAATCTCCGGACCGAAATCAATTTTCATTTCGATCAATTTGTTACTCCAGGCCGGCTCGCCGGCTTCCAAAATTTTACCCACGCGCAAATCCAGTTTTTCAAAATCAGCGAACTCGATTATCGGTTTCATGATAATTGATTTTTTTTGTTATAATTTGGAAATGATATCACAAAAATATGGAAAATAAAATTTATACCCTGCCGGAACTGCCATATGCCTATAGCGCTTTGGCGCCGCACGTTTCCGAAGAACAGCTAAAGTTGCATCACCAAAAACACCACCAAGCCTACGTCAACGGCGCGAACGCCCTGAGCCAGGCACTGGCGCAAGCGCGCCAGACAAAGATCGGCTATGACGCAAAAGCCGTCGCCAAGGAACTCTCCTTCCAGGTGGCGGGCCACGTTTTGCATTCGCTTTTCTGGAAAAACCTGCGGCCGGCGGAAGGAAATAAACCGGAACCGGTCGGAAAATTGGGCGAAGCGATCTCGGCGCAATTCGGAAGCAGCGAACGGTTCGTTCAGGAATTTTCGCAGCTGGCGGCCACCGTTGAAGGCAGTGGCTGGGCGGTTTTGCTTTATTGCCCGCAAACCGGACAATTGCTGCTCAATCAGGTCGAAAAACACAATTCCAACCTCATTCCATCATATCCGGTTTTGCTCGTGCTTGATGTTTTCGAGCATGCTTATTACTTGGATTACAAAAACGACCGGGCAAAGTATATTGCCGGATTTTGGAACATCGCCAACTGGGCGGAAGGGGACCGGCGCTTTATCGAAGCAAAATCAAACTTCGGATGGACTATTTGATCCCGTTGGTGTAAATTGGAAATATTGAAAAATGTAAAATTAGACTCGATTAGATATGAAATATTTAGATTTTTTAACGAAAGAGAAAGAAAAAAACACAAAGGCGTTGAAGTTTTTTTTGGTTTTTCTGGCGGTACTGGGAAGTTTCGCCGTGGGCATCTGGGCCGGAAAATCGACTTGTCCCGCGGCCGCGCCGGAAGATGCCGACCTGACGCTTTTCTGGGAAACCTGGCATTCGCTGGAACAAAAATTCGTGGATAAAACCAAGATCGACCACAAAAGAATGGTCTATGGCGCGATTTCCGGAATGGTCAGCGCCGTGGGCGATCCGTATACTTCTTTTTTTGATCCCACGGACACCAAAAAATTCATGGAGGACACCTCCGGGTCGTTTGAAGGCATCGGCATGGAAATCGGCATCAAGCACGGGCAGCTGCTGGTGGTCACTCCTTTGGAAAATTCCCCGGCAAAAAAAGCAGGCATCCGCGCCGGCGATATTATCATAAAAATAGACAGTAAAACGGCGGCAAATATGTCCGCGGATGAAGCGGTCGACCTTATACGGGGGCCAAAAGGCACGGAAGTAACCCTCACGATCTACCGCGAAGATTGGAAAGAAACCAAGGATATCAAACTCACCCGGGCGGTAATTTCCGTGCCCTCGCTCAAGTGGGAAATAAAAGACGGCGATGTTGCCTATGTCCAGCTTTATCAATTCACGGAAAAGGCCAGCAACGATTTCAAGGCGGCCGCGGTCGATATCGTTAACAGCCCGGCAAAACGCATCGTTCTGGACGTGCGCAACAATCCCGGCGGCTATTTGTCGGTCGCGCAGGATATCGCCGGCTGGTTTTTGAAAAAAGGCGAAACCGTGACCCATGAAAATTCCGGCGACGAACGGGACAATGTCGATTATCTTTCGGAAGGGCCGTCGCTGCTGGCCAAATACCCGACTGTCGTCCTTATTAACTCCGGATCGGCGTCGGCTTCCGAAATTCTAGCGGGAGCTTTGCGCGACAACCGGCAGGTACAGCTGATCGGCGAAAAGTCATTCGGCAAAGGATCGGTCCAGCAACTCATGCCGTTTTCCGACGGATCGTCGCTGAAAGTGACAATTGCCAAATGGCTGACCCCGAACGGCGAGCAAATATCCGAAATCGGACTTGCTCCGGACATTGAAGTTAAAAAAACGATTGACGACGAAGACAAAGGCAAAGATCCGCAGCTGGACAAAGCTATTGAAATCGTCAAGGGATTAAGGTAGAATTAAATATTGATCAAAAAAGAAAAGACAATAACAATCATATGAAAGTCATTTTGCTCCAAGATATCGACAAGGTGGGAAAGAAATTTGAAGTGAAGAACGTCGCCGACGGTTTTGCGAAAAATTCCCTTTTCCCGAAGAAGCTTGCCCAGCTGGCAACGGAAAACGCTTTGGCGTGGGCGGAAACGCAGCGTGAGATCGCAGCCAAGATAACCGAAAAAGAACTGGCGGAGATACAGGCGAAAGCGTCGCAAATGGACGGCCAGGAAATCAACATAACCGTCAGCGTGGGCGACAAGAATCAGCTTTTCGAATCAATCACGGCGCAAAAAATCGCCGATAAATTGAAAGAAAACGGTTTTGAAATCGACAAAAAACAGATTGCGCTCAAAGAACCGCTCAAGGAAATCGGGGAATACCCGGTGAAGCTGAACTTCCCGCACAATCTTGAAGCCGAAATAAAGGTGATAATCGCCGCAGAATAACGGCAACTTTAAGGCCCCGCTCCAAAGCGGGGCTTCTGATTAAAGCAAATTTTCGAAGCACGAAACACGCAGACCCGAAACAAGCTCCAATTTTCAAATTTTGGAATTTGAAAATCGTTTCGGATTTCGGACATCGGATTTCGAATTTAGAAAATTATGGTCAAGTACATATTCGTGGCCGGGGGGGTAATGTCGTCGATCGGAAAGGGAATAACCACCGCCTCCATCGGCAAAATATTGAAAAGCAAAGGGTTCAAAGTCACCGCGGTGAAATTCGATCCCTATATCAATGTCGACGCGGGCACAATGAACCCCATCGAACATGGCGAGGTCTTTGTGACCGACGACGGCACCGAATGCGACCAGGACGTGGGAAATTACGAACGTTTCCTCGATGAAAACCTGAGCGCCGCGAACTATGCCACCACCGGAAAAGTTTATTTGTCGGTGATCCAGCGGGAGCGCAACCTTGAGTACAAAGGCAAATGCGTGGAAGTGGTGCCCGACATACCCAACGAAGTGATCCGCCGCATCGATGCCGCCGCCAAAGCGGCCAAAGCTGATTTCGTTTTGATTGAAATCGGCGGCACGGTGGGAGAATACCAGAACATGCTTTTCCTTGAGGCGGCGCGGATGCTCCGGCTCAAAAACCCGAAAAACGTGCTTTTCATGCTCGTCGGCTACCTGCCGGTGCCGGAAATGGTGGGTGAAATGAAAACCAAGCCGGTGCAAAGCGCCGTAAAACAACTCAATTCCGCCGGCATCCAGCCCGATTTCATCATCGGCCGGGCAACGCAGCCGCTGGACGACCCGCGCAAGCAAAAAATTTCAATATTTTGCAACGTCGACGTCAAAGACGTGATTTCGGCTCCCGACGCCTCGACAATATACGAAGTGCCGTTAACATTTGCCAATGAACATCTGGGCGAAAGGATCATGGCCAAATTCCGGATGAAACCGAAAGAAAAAAATCTCGCCGATTGGAAAAAATTCGTCGACACCGTCCATAACGCGTCCAAGCCGGTAAAGATCGGCATCGTGGGCAAATATTTCGAATCGGGAAAATTCACCCTGATGGATTCCTACATTTCGGTTATCGAATCGGTAAAGCATGCCGCCTGGTTTTACGGCCGGAAACCGGAAATCACCTGGCTGTCCTCGGAAAGCTACGAAAAAGATGCCGCCAACCTCAAGGAGCTTGACCAATACGACGGCATCATCATCCCCGGAGGGTTTGGCAACCGCGGCATCGAGGGAAAAATCAGTGCCATCGAATATTGCCGCGTCAATAATATTCCGTTCCTGGGATTGTGCCTGGGAATGCAGCTGGCGACAATTGAATTCGCGCGGCACATGTGCGGATTGAAGCAGGCGACTTCGACCGAATTCGATCCTGACGCCAAGCAGCCCGTGATCGATCTGATGCCCGAACAGCGCGACCTGGTGAAAACGAAAAAACTGGGCGCCACCATGCGTTTGGGCGCCTATGATTGCCAGTTAAAGGAAGGAACCAAAGCCCATAACGCCTACGGCAAGGCAAAAATGATCTCCGAGCGCCACCGCCACCGCTACGAATTGAACAACGAATACCGCCCGATACTGGAAGAAAAGGGACTGGTGATCGCGGGTGTCAATCCGGAAAAAAATCTGGCTGAAATAATCGAACTGAAAGATCATCCGTTTTTCATGGCTTCGCAATTTCATCCCGAATTCAAATCCCGGCCAATGAAGCCGCATCCGCTGTTCCGAGAACTGGTTAACGCGGGAATCAATAAAAAATAGTCCGCGCCTGAATACAAAAAAACACCCTCGTTGAGGGTGTTTTTTTTTGAAACAATAAATTTATTTTGCGCTGGCGACCACTTCCGCCACTTTGGCCAATCTCTGCGTGCCGTTAAAACACTTTTTGCGGGTTTCGCGGTATTTAACCACGCCTTCCGCGATCGAATACAAAGTGTTGTCGCTGCCGGTTTTAACGTTTTTTCCCGCGATGATCGAAGTGCCGCGCTGGCGCACGATGATACTGCCGATTTTAACCGGCTCGCCGTCATAAACTTTGACGCCCAGATATTTCGGCCGCGGATCGCGGCCCAAATGCGTACCGCCGGTATTTTTAGTCTTTGCCATAGTTTTATATTTTGCATTTCAAAGGTCGTACCTCGGCGATCACGCCGAGGTACGACCTTGGCAAACTGCATTTTGAATTTGTTCTTTAATTTCGCAATACCTTCAAATAATAGCAATAAACTTGATTTTTGTCAAAATTTATTATAGAAGCATGCTAGAGGTGGTTATTATAGCGAAAGTGGCTGAAGACGAATTGGACAAGACGATCGCCGCATTACTGGAATCGTGCCCGGCACTGTTCCGGGAATTCATGCGGCAATGCTCTACAGACGAAGCAAATGCTCTGGTTATAATGCTGGAGCGTTCAATGCCATTAGCACAGTTCATTGCTATGACGAGCAGTTTATTCGCTTTAAAAGCGGAGGCTCTCAACGTCATATCAATTGAAGATGAAGTAGTCTCCCTGGCGCAAGGAATGGAAATATGCCTGCGCGACATGGAAAGAAACGCCTTTGAAAAACTTGCCTCTGGCCAAAGCGTTAACCCGCTCTACATGTGCTAGGAGGTAATGGCATGAGGCAAAAAAGCGAACATTCTTCTTTTGGATGTTCGCAAATTTATTATAGAATGGATATATCATGAAAATCGCGATCGTCGGCGGAGGAATATGCGGCCTGTATTTGGCCAAAAATCTCGCCCAGAAAAAGAACATTGTAACGGTTTTTGAACGCAAAAAAAACATTGGCAAGGAATGCTGTTCGGGATTGTTTTCAAGCCGGCTTTTTGATTTTGTTCCCGAGGCAAAACAGCTGGCAACCAATCAAATCAACTCCGCGATCATCAATTTTCCAAAAAAATCAATCAAATTGAAATTTCGCCAGCCGTTTTTCGTGATTGAGCACCGCCAGCTCGATCTTTTGACGGCAGAACTTGCCGCCCGGACGGGCGCGGATATTCGCGCCGGAGAAATGATTGGCGCCGAAAAAATTGCCGAACTGGAAAAAGGATTTGACCGCATTGTCGGCTGCGACGGCGCGCTTTCGCCCGTGAGAAACTATCTTGGCCTGCCAAATCCCGGCTTCATGCTCGGCATCCAGGGATTTGAGCAAAAAAATGATCGCTCTGATTTCGTGGAAACCTGGGCCACAAAAAACGGTTTTTTCTGGAAAATTCCGCGCGGCGCGGATATCGAGTGGGGCATCATGGAAAAACCGGAAATCAGCCGCAAATTATTCGATGAATTTGTCGCGGAAAAAAATCTTCGCTTGGACCGCCTGAAGTCCGCGATTATCCCGCAGGGACTGGTCATTCCAAAAAATAACCGCCTCACTCTTTGCGGCGACGCGTCCGGACTGACAAAACCGTGGTCGGGCGGCGGCGTTATCTGGAATTTGACCCAAGCCGCGATTCTCTTGAAAAATTTTCCGGATTTCCTACAATACAGGAAAGAAGCGACGCGCTTTTTTAGTTTACGGATAGCGGCGGGGAAATTGGCAAAAGCCGGCGCCTATGCGGCCGGATTCAATTTTCCGGCGGTAATTCCGGGAAATGTGCGTCTGGACGGAGACTACTTGATCAAAAATTAGAAATAGAATGGAAAACCAATCAGAATTGCCCCGCCATCTGGGGATCATAATGGACGGAAACCGGCGCTGGGCCAAAGACCGCGGACTGCCATCGCTCGAAGGACACCGGCGCGGCGCGCAAACATTGAGGAATATCGCGATCGCGGCAAAAAGCAAGGGAATTAAAATTTTGACCTTTTTTTGTTTTTCAACCGAAAACTGGCAGAGGCCGCAAAGCGAAGTGAACTATTTGATGGATCTGCTGCACGAAATGTTCGGCAGCCATTTTCCGGAATTGCAAAAAGAACAGATCAAAATCAGGGTTATCGGCCAAAAAGACCGCCTGCCCGAGCGCGTCGCGAAAGATATTGAAATGACCGAAACCGAAACTAAGGGCAACTCCGGCATGACGCTCAACATGGCGCTGAGCTACGGCGGACGCGCGGAAATCGTGGACGCGGTGAAAAAAATCATCAAAACCGGCATCGACCCGGAAAAAATCACCGAGGAAACAATCAAAGAAAATCTCTGGACGACCGACGTCGACCTGATCATCCGCACCGGCGGAGAACAGCGATTGTCGGGTTTTTTATTGTGGCAATCAGCCTATTCGGAATTTTTGTTCGTCAATAAGTATTGGCCGGAATTTTCCGAAGCGGACCTGGACTCCGCGCTGGATAATTATGCCCGGCGGCAGCGGCGTTTCGGCAAGTAAAAATGATTGCCGTCACCAAACGGCCCAAAAAAATATGGAACTGACTATAATCAAAATCGGCGGATCGGTGATTACCGATAAAAAAAGCGGCAAACCCAAAATCAATTTCGGCAATATTGCCAACATTGCCAATAATCTCAAGGATTTCAAACAGCCCTATGTTTTAATTCACGGCGCCGGATCTTTCGGGCATCCGCTGGCCAAAAAAACCGGCATCGACAAAAGCGTCATCAGCCAAACCCAGTTGCTGGCGTTCGCGCAGACGCAAAAAATGCAGAACCAGCTAAACTGCCTTTTTTGCGATATTTTGATTAAAAAAGGCATACCTGCTTTTCCGGCCCAGGCGTCAAGCCACGCGGTTTTGGAAAGGGGCCGCATCGCCTCAATGGCCACCGAGGCGGTCACCGGACTGCTAAGGCTGAAAATGGTTCCGGTTGCCTACGGAGTTCCGGCCTACGACCGCGCCTGGGGATCCGCGATCCTGTCCGGCGACCAAATCGCGCCGTTTATCGCCAAACAGCTTTGCGCGCAAAAGATTATCGAAGTCAGCGACGTGGACGGAATTTTCACCGCCAATCCGAAAACTGACAAAAACGCGAAGTTGATCCAAAACGTCACTCTTGCCAACTACAAAGACATCGAACAATACCTTTCCGGCAGCTTGGCCGCCGACGTTACCGGCGGCATGAAACAAAAATATCTGGAATTGGTCGACGCGGCCAAAGCCGGAATAACCTGCCAGATCATCCACTTTAAGCATCTTAAAGACGCGCTGGCCGGAAAACCGGCCGGAACCATCATTGATTTAAAATCATAACTCCGGAAAATGGAAAAACTGGAAAAAACTCTCATTGAAATCGCGGAGTCGACGGAAGCGGACAGTAAAACTAAAAATTTTTTCATAACGGCGGCAAAAAACGGGTCTTTCTGCAAGGATGACGACCCGCAAACGCATTTTTGCGTTTATTTTGCCCCCTACGACCCAATTAAACGCGCGGTATTCATCGGCCATCACAAAAAATCCGGACTTTGGCTGTTCAACGGCGGCCATATTGATAAAAACGAAACCCCGAAACAAGCGCTAAAAAGAGAGATTGGCGAAGAATGGGGAATCGATATGGATGTTAACGGTCTGGCGCCCTCATTATTGACCGTCACGAATATCATCAGCAATCCGGCCAAGCGGCCCTGCAAAAATCATTGCGACATCTGGTTTTTCATCGCAACGGACAGCGAAAAATTCGCGCCGGATGTGAATTTGCTTTCGAAGGAATTTTACGAAACCGGCTGGAAATCGTTTGATGAAGCGTGCAAACTCAGCCGGGACCCGAACACTCTCCGGGGAATCGGGGAAATTGAAAAAATAATATGAAAATCATCAAAAAAAGCGAGGTTATAAAATTTGAGCACGGCCAAACCTGCGTTGCGCGCGAGTATCCGCTCAATGACCGGGACATAAACGTCGCCATCATAGAATTAAACGGCCGCTACCCGGAAAAAGGCCGGGCGATGAACGAAATTTCCAAAGAATTGGCCTATGTCGCCTCCGGATCGGGCAAAGTTGTCATCGAAGGCGTGGAAACGGAAGTTAACGAAGGCGATATGGTGCTGGTTCATCCCGGCGAAAAGTTTTTCTGGCAGGGAAAAATGAAATTATTCATGCCCTGCACGCCGGCTTGGACGCAAGAGCAATACAAGCTTGTCGAATGATTCACAAACCCAAAAGAGCGAGAATGCTCTTTTTTGATTTGTGGCGCCAATAGCCTTAATATGGACAGAGAGAAGCCAAGATAAAATATATATTTTAATATGTGCTTCGCAGACCGTGGCCTAAAACCACGGCCAGCGACCAAAGGATGTTTCCTTTCAAGATTACTTGCGGATTACCTAAGGAATCCTCATTCCAGCGGTTCCCCGGCAAGCCCGGGGTGTACCTCGGAATAAGAAACCATGAAAAAACTGCTCAAGCAATATTTCGGATACGACGATTTCCGACCTCTCCAGGAGGAAATCGTCAATCACGTCGTCGCGGGAAACGATTGTTTTGTTTTGATGCCCACCGGCGGCGGAAAATCGCTTTGCTACCAGTTGCCGGCGCTCAAGCTTCACGGACTAACACTGGTGATCTCGCCGTTGATCGCCCTGATGAAAGACCAGGTTGACACGCTGCGAACGTGCGGAATCAATGCCGAATTCATAAATTCCAGCCTGACGCCAAAGCAGATTGACGAAATCTGCGGGCAGATCAACGACAACCAAGTGAAAATTCTATACGTTGCCCCGGAAAGGTTTGCTTTGGAAAGTTTTCAGGTCTTTTTAAAAACGCTGCCGATTGGCTTGATCGCCGTGGACGAAGCGCATTGCATTTCCGAATGGGGCCATGATTTCCGTCCTGATTACCGCCACTTAAGCCGGCTCAAAGAAATTTTTCCGGCCGTGCCGCTGATCGCTTTAACCGCCACGGCCACTGAAAAGGTGCGCGAGGACATTGTCAACCAATTGCAACTACGGCAAGCGCGCGTGTTTGTTTCCAGTTTTAACCGCGAAAATCTGCACGTCCGGGTCATCGAAAAAAAACTCGCTTTCCCGAAATTGGTCAACATTCTGCAAAAGTACCGCAACGAACCCGTGATCATCTACTGTTTTTCGCGTAAAGACACCGAAACGATCGCGCGCGACCTGCGGGCGCACAAATTCAAAGCCCGCGCCTACCACGCCGGACTGAACGCGCGCGAACGGAGCGCAGCGCAGGACCTGTTCATTAAAGACGAAATAAACATTATTGTCGCCACGATCGCCTTTGGCATGGGCATCGACAAACCCGATGTCCGGCTCGTCGTGCACTACACCTATCCCAAAACGCTGGAAGGATACTATCAGGAAATCGGCCGCGCCGGCCGCGACGGATTGGTGAGCGAATGCGTGCTGTTTTATACCTATGCCGACACCAGAAAACATGAATTCTTCATCGACCAGATGAAAGACGACCAAGCCAGGGAAAGGTGCCGGGAGAAACTGCGCGAAGTAATGACTTATGCCGAACTTAAGTGTTGCCGGAAAAAATATTTGCTTCGCTACTTCGGCGAAGAACTGAAAACTGACAATTGCGGCAGCTGCGATATTTGCTTGGCCAAACTGCAAAATAACGAATCAACCGAAGTTATGACCGGCGCGGTCGCGGGAACAGAAACCTCGTTCGACCCCACAGTCACCGCGAAAAAAATTCTTTCGGCAGTGGTGAGATTGGAAAATCGCTTCGGCAAACAGCACGTGGTTGACGTTTTATTGGGAAAACAGCTCAAAAAAATCCGCCAATACCGCCACGACCGGCTTTCGGTGCATGGCATTATTGTCGATATCGATGAAGATAAGCTAAGTGAACTGGTCAATCAGTTGATCGGCTCCGGCCATTTGCAAAAGAGCGAGGGCATGTACCCGGTTTTGTCGATAACCAAAAAAGGCGTTGTTTTCCTGATGGGCAACAATCCGCTGGAATTGCAAAAATCGGAATTGCCCCAAAAACCCGCCACGACAATCGAAAAGATAACGGAAAAAAGCGAATTTGGCTTCAATCAGGAGCTTTTTGAAAAACTTCGCGGCCTGCGCAAAGAACTGGCCGACAGGGAAGGTTTGCCGCCTTTTGTGATTTTTGGCAATTCCACGCTGCAGGAAATGTCGCATTATTTTCCGGCAAACGAACACGATCTTTTGCGGATCAACGGCGTGGGCGCGACCAAGCTCAAGCGTTACGGAAAAAAGTTTTTGAAAATCATAAATGATTTCGCAAAAGAGCACAACATTAAACCGATTGCCATCTCGCTGAAAACAAAATAAAAAAACTGGTCGCAATATCCGCGGCGCCATTGTTTTTGGCAATAAATATGCTAAACCATATTTCAGTAAATGGAGGGTTAAAAATTAAGATTGAAAAAGGTAAAGAATATAAAACAGAATCAGGTTTGACCGCGACAATAACCGAAAGAAAATTGGATTTTTTCTTTGGGTCAGTGACAACCTACAGATCCAGTCACGAAAAAGTAATCGAATCGTGCTGGGACCAAAAAGGAAAGAACCTAATGGGCCGGCCCAATTGGGACCTTGTTGAAGAGTACAGGCCCGCAACCAAATCGCCGGCAAAACAATAACCCTTGCGGCGGTTTTAGAAAATTATGTCTTCGGACCTTCCGGAGACGCCTTTTATTTTACGCTCATTATTTGACTTTAAAACCGCAAACCAATATCATTATTAAAAAATAAGGAGCGTGAAACCACGGAAAAGAAACCGATACCACAGACACCTTTGGGCCATGAACCACTCGACGAAATGGACGAGCGGGAAATCAGATGCGCATACGCTGTCCTGGCATTATCGAATTTCAACGGAAAAGATATTGGCTCGTTAAAAATAGTTGACGAATTTGCAAAAAACGAGCTAGGCTTGAAAAAATTTGATATGATTGCGGCATTTGCATCTGAATTATCCGACCGCCAAATGTTACTTCAAGGCAGCTTTGCAAGCGTATATGGCGGGCTTGAGGGAGTCCCGATTGGCAATCAATTAGTGCTTCTCTTCAATGCTCTGGGAGACCTAGGGCAATTGATGATGTCTCCCAATCCGGGACCATTCGGCGATTTGGCGCTTGCCGCGTTGAGATTCTACCATTTGGACGCGGGTAACCCGAAAATCGAATAATCCGGCGTTCTGCAATTTAACATATTTGTGTCTGGCCATCACCCCCAGACTCGCTTTTTTATTATATGATCAATTAGATGCCAACCAAGTGTCTTTTTTTGTTATAATGAGGCTATGAAGCTAAAAGATTTGGCAAAAGTTGACCGGCCGCGGGAAAAGCTGGAAAAATACGGAACCGCGAAATTGGCAGATTACGAGCTGTTGGCAATTTTGCTCGGGTCGGGGATCAAGGGATTGAACGTAATCGAACTGGCAAAACGGATCACAAAGATAATCGCAAAATCCGGGGCGGATAAAATCAGTTTGGAAAATCTGTTGAAAGAAAAGGGCTTGGGCAAAGCGAAAGCCCTGCAGGTGATCGCGGCCTTGGAATTTGGAAAACGGATGAGTTCGGAGAAAAAACCGGAAATTTTGACCGCCGAAGACGTTTGGAAGCTTTGCGGCGATTTCCGCAACTCAAAAAAAGAGCATTTTGTCACGTTCTATCTGGACACCCAAAGCAAGTTAATCGAGCGCCAGATAATCTCCATCGGCACGCTAAACGCCAGCCTGGTCCACCCCCGCGAAGTCTTAGAACCTGCGGTTGCTCTGCACGCCGCAAGCGTAATTGTAGTCCATAACCATCCCAGCGGCGTTTTAGAACCCTCCAATGATGACTTAGCCGTCACCAAACGCCTTATCGAAGCCGGAAAAATCCTGGGCATCGGCCTGATTGACCATATTATCATAACTAACACCGGATTTTTGAGCTTAAAAGACAAAAATCTGATTTGACAGGCAATATGATGTACGTTATTATGTACATATAGAAACATCGCAAATGTCAAAACTAAAAACCAATAAATCCATGGATTCTAAAAACACAATTTCAATCTCCGAAGCGAGAAAACGAATTTTTGAAATCGCCGAGGAAGTCCAAAAGCCCGATAAATATTACACCCTGACCGAAAATGGCCGGCCCAAAGCGGTTTTAATGTCGGCCGAGCAATTCGATTCATTACAGGAAACACTCGAAGTTATGCGTGAATTTCCCAATCTCGACAAAGACGTCGAGGAAACCGATAAGGCCGTTAAAAGCGGGGAATACAAAAATTGGATTACCCTGGAAACGATTTTGGCTAAGGAGGGTTTTGTAGTTGCCGAAAAGCCGGCGAAAAAATATGGAATATCAACTGCGGATCAAACCAAGCGCGAAAAAAGAACTGAATAAATTACCCCAAAAAGATTACTACCGGGCCTTAGCGGCTCTTAGCGTGATTGCCGGCAATCCATTCGCCGGGAAAAAACTTACGGGGAAACGAAGCGGCCAGTGGTCAATGCGTTTTTGGCCTTACCGGATAATTTATTCCATTAATAAAAAAGAATTATTGATTTTAGTTATCGCCATTGGCCACCGCCAAGGCATATATTAATTTATAAAATATGTACACATTTCAAGCTGATTGCGGTTCGATAGTGGGTTGCGCCAATCTTGACGCCGGATGGTTCGTGAAAGATCTCAACGATCGCGCCGACCGGATCAAGCATCTTGAATTCCACATCGAGCACGGCGATTATTTCGCGGTTTTGGCAACCATCATCAACATCGCCCTAAATGAAAAGGATTTTGATAAAGAAAAAATTTTCAAAAACCTCTTCGACGACCTTGAATACCTGCAGGAAAACTACGACATCGTAAAGAAAAGTAAATAATAAGTATTTTAAAACGAAAAACTAACGGCCTAGGCCGTTAGTTTTAAAAATCAGATCATTAACCTAAAAGCATTATGCAAAAAATGCATATTGCAATCGCAAAAACTAGCAGTATTATGCGAGCTGTTGCATTTTTTGCAACAATTGGATTTTTTAGGGAAAATCAGTTTGTGCAAATTTTGCACCAACTGGCGATATTGCGATTATTTGTTGCCGAAAGCAATCCGAAAGACAAAGACCGTATGGTTGGATTAACCTTGCTAACGATCAAGAAACAGCCACACATATCTAGCTAAAAAGCGAAGGATTAAAATCTCTTCGCTTTTTAAATTCATTTAGTGAGCCGGAAAAACGAAACGATCCCGCAAAAAAACGGGATCGAAAATTGCAATGGAATAAGCTTGGTGTCGAAACGGAGATTTCCCTTGCCATCAGAGCCCAATCCGATTGGCAACCGCGCACCCTTTAAAGTACGCAACCTCGGCCCAAGCTTTCGGCAAGACCGTCTCGACGAATTGAAAACAAACAATTTGCGCCCAATTCGTCGTTACGGTTTTGCCCAATAAACTTCCCCGGGGCAGAGCCCCGAGGTATTCCTACCGCTCCGCTAAACGCTTCGCGATAGGAAAAGTTTGTTTATAGCCTACGCTCCGCTTCGCTACGCTTCGGGCAGCCATTCATCCCCGCGGCAAAGCCGACGGGGTATTCTGGCAGATAAATAAAGAACTGCTTGTTTATAGATACGAAAATTTTCCAAAATTGTCAAAAAACACAACAACTGGCGGCCTGAAAGAAACCTCCGGCAAAATTAACAGCCCCCACCACCGTCTGCATTTGTTGATTTTAACGATTTAAAAAAATCTGTGGAAGTCTGACTTCCACAGATTTTCTAATATTCTAAATTAGAATATTTGAGGTTGAAGGACAGCGCTCGATATTCCGCGCACAGGAATTAATCGAAAAAGTCGGTAATGGGGCGCTTGTAGAAATCGGCCAGGAGTTTCAATTCGGCAGCGTCAATTGCCTGCCGGCCGGATTCGATCTTGGAAATATAGGATTGGCTCTGCCCAAGATGCGTGGCAACCTTTCCTTGGTTAATGCCGCACTCCTGCCGCGCCAACTTGATCCTCTGGGCAATACCGCCCACGATCCGCCCATAATCCTTATTAACAACATTTGTTTTCATCGTTTTTATAAATTTTATAGTTTATATCTCAAACCATATTGCTCTCCCGTCTACTTTAAAATAATTATAACTCAAATATTCTAATTTAGAATATTTGAGGAAAAGAAACGGGTGATTATTGAAGAAGTGTTAAAAGTTGATGGTAATGGTTAATGGTTAATGGTAATGGTTAATGGTTATCGGTTGTCGGCTAATTTGATTTGGAAGGGGAAAGAGAGTAAATTGGAGAATTTCTTGACTTATATTTTTAATACAGTATAATGGTTGTATAAATATGAAAATTCAAGAATTCGCAAACGTAATATCTGGCTACACTTTTCGTGAAACCATTGAAAACCATTCGAATGGAAATGTGTTTGCAATACAAGCAAAAAATATCATTTCAGGCGCAAACATTGAAAATGGCCAAGATTTAGTTAAAATATTCTTTAACGGGGCGCGAGGCGCCTTCTTTTTACAAAACAATGATATTTTAGTTGTCTCGCGCGGCTACGGAATAAATGCATTCCGGGCGGCAGTTTTCAAAAATAGCGCAAACAACATAATTGCTTCATCTTCGATTGTCATAATTCGCATAACCAACGACTGCGCTCTACCCGAATTCATATCAGTATTCATAAATTCCAAGAAAGGTCAAAAACGAATTATGGAATCCGTAACCGGATCAAGCATTAAAACGATATTGCGTGGCAAATTTAGGGAAATGAACGTGCCCACGCCATCAATCGATAAGCAGAAAATAATTGTTGCATTGGCTGATAATCTAAAACGACAAAAAGAAATTAACGAACGAAAAATTCAAATTGAGAGAAATATTATCGATGCAATTTTTGAAAAATTATCCTAAAATCTATGACTTCCAAAAAATATACTCAAGAAGATTTAAATAAGGTGCTTTGGGCGGCGGCGGATTCGTCGCGGACGCAGGTTGATGCCGGAATCTACAAAGATTACGTCTTGGCAATGCTTTTCTTTAAGTATTTAAGCGACTTAACAAAGAAAAAATATGACCAATACCGCGAACGGTTCAATGACGACCGGCAACGGATTGAGGAGAAAATGAAGCTGGACCGGTTTTATTTGCCCCAAAATTCATCGTTTGATTATATTTACAGTATTATCGAACAGGATAATATCGGCGAGGAGATAAACAAGATCCTTGACCGCATCGAAGAAGCCAACCATGAAAAACTTGAAGGCGTGTTTAGTGTTGATTTTAATTCAGAATCAATTTTGGGAAAATTAGCCGAGCGCAACAAAATGCTGCGCCACTTAATCCAGGATTTTGCCAAAATTGATTTGGCTGATGCCGGCGATGACGTGATTGGCAATGCCTATATGTTCATGATTGAGCGGTTTGGCGCGGCGGCGGGTAAAAAGGCGGGAGAATTCTTCACTGTACGCAATGTGGCTAAATTAGTAGCAATGCTTGCCCAACCGAAAACCGGCGATAGAATCGCGGATCCGTGCTGCGGTTCGGGCGGTCTGCTTTTATTGGCCGGTGAGGAAGTGGAAAAAAGCGGATCAAAGAATTATGCGCTTTACGGTCAAGAATCAACCGGATCAACCTATCAGTTGGCACGGATGAACATGTTTTTGCATGGCAAGGATTCAGCACGGCTGGAATGGGGAGATACACTTAACAATCCCTTGTTATTCGAGAATGATCAATTGATGAAATTCGACACGATCGTGGCTAACCCGCCTTTTTCGCTTAAAAAATGGGGCGCGGAAAACGCCGAGGATGACAAATATAAGCGTTTCTGGCGCGGCGTACCACCCAAGGATAAGGGCGACTTCGCTTTTATTACGCATATGATTGAAACCGCCAAACCGAAAACCGGCCGGATAGCAGTGATTGTTCCGCACGGCGTATTGTTTCGCGGCGGCGCGGAAGGAAAAATCCGCGAACAGCTAATCCGGGAAAATATTATCGACGCGGTGATCGGCTTGCCCGCCGGTTTGTTCCAGACAACCGGAATCCCCGTTGCAATACTGGTGATCGACCGTTCGCGCGAAAAAGGCGGCGCGAATGAAGCCAAAAAAGATGTTTTCTTTATTGAGGCTTCAAAACAATACAAACCGGGCAAGTCACAAAATATTCTGGCAGAAGAAAACATCGAAAAAATTTACAATACCTATAAAAAACGCAAGAATATTGAAAAATTCGCGCGCAAAATTGGATTTGACGAAATCAGCAAGGAAAATGATTTCAATCTCAATATTACCCGCTATGTCGACACCTTCGAAGAAGAAACGCCAATTGACATCAAAGCAAATTTAAAAGAACTGGCGGAATTGGAGCCGGAACTAAAGAAGCTGGAAAAACAAATGGCCGAGTATCTGATAAAACTGGGAATCAAGTAAAAAGCGGGGTTATGGCGTATATATTTTTGGATGAAAGCGGTGATCTTGGTTTTAACTTCAAGAAGAGCAAAACTTCGCACTATTTTCTGATTACTTGCCTTTTTGTTAAGGAAAGGGGGCCGATTGAAAAAATCGTCAAAAAAATATTTACCGGCTTTAGTAAGACGGAAGTTAAAAGCCATTGCGGATCGTTGCACGCATACAAAGAAAAACCCGTCACCAGACAAAAACTTTTAAAATCTTTAAGCGATAAAGATGTCTCGATTATCTCAATCTATTTAAATAAAGTTAAAGTATATACTCGCTTGCAAGATGAAAAACATGTGCTCTATAACTACGTAACAAATATTTTGCTTGATAGAATTTATACTAAAAAAATAATTCCCTTGAAAGACCCGGTAATAATGGTTGCTTCAAGAAGGGAAACAAATCGTTTTTTAAATGATAATTTCTGTGATTATCTATCTAGCCAAATTTCAAACAATCATAAATTAAAGATATCGATTCAAATTAAAGCGCCGCATGAAGAAAAGTGCTTGCAAGTTGTGGATTTCGTTTGTTGGGCGCTATTTCGTAAACGCGAGCATAACGACGAAAGCTATGCGAATATTATTAAAAGCAAAATTGTCGAAGAAAGCCCTTTATACCCATAAAAACCAAAACCTCGTGCGTTTGATGAGGAACCATACGGAGCCCCACGCACGAGGATTTACTTGCAAAGTATTAGAAACAGCGTCTTACGAAATGGTTTGCCTGCGACTTAAGTCCCGGATGCTCCGAGGGAACACCGCAGCATCTCATAAGCTATTATTGCACGTTTCTACTTAGATACTAACAAGCGGGCTTGATATTTGTCAAGGGGGTTATCATTGTTTACATTAATCAGATATTAATAAAGCCAATCACCTGAAACATGGTAAAATATCCGTAATATGCACGAAATACTGGCAAAAACGGCATTTATCCCGAAAAATTACCCTCCGAGGAAGATATCAAAAAATTGGCGCACAAAATAAAATCCGAAGGCAAAAAACTGCCGAAAAATGTAAAAGAATTAAACGGGTAAAAACTATGAAAATTATAAAGAAAAGAATATATAGTTTAAACAATAATTTGCCAAAAAACTTTTTTGGGAAAACAATTATTCCAGCAATAATCCTAGATGCCAACCTTGATAAAAAAACAATTGTTAATCTTGGCTTTACCGAAACTATGGCAATTGGAGAAAGAATTTTGCCAATGCCAGTAGGGCCAGTATCTAAATTTAATTCTGATGGTAGGGAAATTCCTGATAAAACGAAATCTAAGGAGACAAAATATAGAGAAATCGAATGGTGTTGGGATCAATGGGCTGGCAGAGATAGAACCGAAAGAGTCTGCGATTTTAGGATGGTTCCATATAAACGATGGCAAAGAATATTCATAGATCCGCCCGCCATTGAGCTTACGATCGCGAAAAGAGAAAATGATAAAATTTATATTACTACGCCCAATACGATCGTTTCCGAAAAAGATCAAACCGACGCATTGCACAAGATCAACTTAATTCTAGATATATTTGGCGCCTGTGATGTTTTAGACGAGAATCAAGCACCTATCATTAACACAACTAAGAATTTAAACTGGACCATTCTTCCTTCCGGTAAAAGGCCATGGCTTGAGCAGAAAAAACTTATCCAGCCTTTCATTGATTTAGTAAAAAATAGGCAGGTTAAACCTGTAGTTGAATCGCGGTTTGAAGATATCAATAAATTGCAGCCCGAATTCACGGCGGTTGGTAACCAAGGATTCAGCGGGTATATTGTATTTGGATTTCCAGTAAAAAATATTTACATTCTTGAATCGGCCTTTTACGGAAACGCAATATATGTTTTTAGCGAGAATTGGGAAAATCTATCAAGAAAAACTAAAGCCGAAATCATCAACGCCAGCCTTCAAGTTGACAGGATTACCCATAACGGAGAAAGAACCAACTGGCTTAAAAAACTTAGAGATCTGTTAAAATAGACCCATGACATCTAAAAAGAGTGAAAAGAAATTGACTAATGTTGTTATATACAAACTAAAGGACGATTTTAATATCGATGAATTTCGGTTACTGTATAACCCAATTGGGTCTGGCAAGAGGGGCAACTGGGTTTACGAAATATATACTAAAAAGAGTAATCCAATCTCTCCAACATGGCTCTCTCTTGTTAAAAATTTAGTTGACGCAACACAGGTTGGGAAAAATATCTACAATTCCCTTGTGATCATTTTTTCAATGAATACTCATCGCTTTGCCTTGTGTGCAGGATACGGTTATGTCGATATTCACAATTACGCGGTCCAAGACTACGGTATCGATATTGCCCTTAGGTCAATTGATCCATATAAGTTAAAATCGATAATTCAGAAGGTGCCCATTGGCAATGTTTTTACGTATAATAGGACCTTAAGGGGTCAATATATTCCTGAATTTGACCAAATAAACAAGAAAAGCGTCTTAAGGAACATTGCTGGTAAATGTGCAGATAAAATTATCGGCAAATCGATTTCTGGAACCACGTCATTGACCGTTTCAGGCAAGGGTGAATTTTCAGATATTTTAGAGTTACTCGATGCCTTGGTGATTACTGAAAATAAAACGCCTGTGTTGAAAATTGATGGTTTAAAATCAGCGCCGAAAGAAATTTATAATCAGCTCAATGACATTTTGATGGACAAAATCAATGGCAGTGAATTTGAGGATGTCTTCATTTGTTATGATGACGAAAAAATACAAATGAGCTGTGAAAAAATCGAAGTAAGCGGCGAACTATTCGATTTTGATGATGCTGGCGCCATTTTAGAAAAAACCAAATCGTTCGGTCCCGGAAATTTTAAAAGATTATACGCACAAGGGTTCGATTGTAATGGACAAAAATTACCGATTAAGAAATTGATAGACTTGTTGGAGGGGGAAGTGAAATTAAATGATGAAATATATTTTCGGATTAATAAAAAGTGGTACAAGGTACCACAAGAAACGGTTAAAAAAATTGAGGAGGATTTTTCCAAATTTCAACCCGAAGCAATCCCTTATCTTAGCGACTGGCGTGTACAAAATAATAATCCCGAAAATGAAGATACTTTTTTGGATCGGGTAACAAAATCCAATCCTCAGTTAATTCTAGCCCACAAGAAAAAATTGCTATCTGGTGGCATCGAATTTGCCGATATTTACGACAAAGAACAAGAAAGAATAATTCATGTCAAAAATGGTAGGGGGGCTTTTCTTAGAGGTTTGTTTGCGCAAGGATTCGTTTCCGGTAAATTATTGGCTGGAAACGCAAATTTTAGAAAAGAAATACAAGCCAAAATGGGAATCGTGATTAATGATCACTCAAAGCAAAGAATTATCTATGCAATTTTTAATCCGAAGCCAGACATAAGCCCCTTTACGCTTTTCGCAAAGGTTGATTTTATGGAAAGAATTGCATCTCTCAAGGAAAACAACTATAACGTCGGTTATGTAATAATTTCTCCTAAACTCGGATGATTAGATAAAATGGAAAATAATCATAAACAAAAAAATATTCCGGAAGGGTGGAAAATAGAGAAACTCGGTTATCTGTGTAGCAAGATTCAAGATGGGACGCACCAGACTCCTGATTATTATGACAAAGGAATTCCCTTTTTTAGCGTCGAAAACGTGGTAGCTAATGATTTTACAAATGTAAAATATATTTCCGAAAGCGCTCACACCGAAAATATGAAAAGCTGTAAGCCTGAGAGAGGTGATATTTTATTGACTAGAATCGGTGCCTTAGGTGTCTCGAGGCTTATCGATTGGGACGTTAATGCTAGTATTTATGTCAGCCTTGCCTTATTGAAACCGAATTCGAAAATCATTTATAATCAATTTTTGTATCAAGTTACAAAATCAGGATATTTTTTAAAGGATTTAGTTTCTAGGTCTTTAACGATCGCAACTCCGCAAAAAATTAACTTGGGTGATATTCAAGATATCGAAATCATAACTCCATTACTTGCGGAACAAATACGAATAGCGAAAGTTTTAACGACATGGAATGAAGCAATTAATAAATTAGGAAAGAAAATTGAGATTAAGAAACGGGTTAAGAAGGGATTGATACGGGAATTGCTGACGGGGAAGACTCGGTTACCGGGGTTTAGCGGAGAATGGAAGGCAGTGAAATTAGGCAATGTTTGCGAATTTCAAAATGGCTTTGCTTTCAAAAGTAAACTATTCAAAAATAGCGGCGAACCAGTAATTAGAATTTCTAATATTCAAAAAGACAAGATTTCACTAAATAATTTAACTTTTATTAACATAAAAGAATACAAGGAAAATCTTGAAAACTATAAGGCGAACTACGGTGATTTAATTATTGCAATGTCTGGCGCAACTACAGGAAAGATTGCTAAAATAGATTTAAAAAAAACATTTTATTTAAACCAACGAGTAGGGAAATTTATTCCAATTAAAAACATTTTGAATAATTACTTTCTTTATTCAATTCTGTCTACGATGGTTGAAAATTTATTAGATATTTCGGCGGGCGGAGCACAACCAAATTTAAGCACACAGCAAATTAAAGATATCAGACTGAAATTGCCTGATTTTAGAGAACAAACAGCAATTGCCAATATCCTTTCTGCGGCAGACGAGGAGCTTGAAGGGTTGGAGAAAAAATTGGGGATATTGAAAAATCAGAAGCAGTTTTTGTTGAATAAGTTGGTAACCGGGGAGATTCGGGTGCTGGAAGGAGTTTAAATACAAACACTAAAATGCTGGAGAAAGTTAATTTTGATGAGGCGAGGCAGTCGCAGCTTCCTTTTTTGGAGGTGCTTTTGGGTATGGGGTATAAATATATTTCTTGTGACGAGGCGTTGCGGCAGCGGGGCGGGGATAGCGGGAAATTTATTTTGGGCGAGATTGCGGCGCGGAAATTGATGGAGATCAACGGATATGAGATTGGCGGCGTTGAATATAAATTCAGCGAAAGCGATGTGCGCGACGCGATTGACGAACTAGAACATATCCAATACGAAGGGTTAATCGATACCGCGCAAAAAATTTACAATGTGATTATGCCCACCAGCGGCGGAAAAACGATCAAGATTTTTAAAAATGGCAAGAGCGAATCGCGGAATTTTCGGTTTATCGATTTTGAAAAACCGGCTAACAATGTTTTTCACGTTACGGCCGAGTTTGAAGCATCGGGACGGCAGAATATTCGACCGGATATAGTTTGTTTTGTGAACGGGATTCCGATCGCGGTGATTGAAAACAAAAAATCCAGCGTGGCAGTGACGGAAGCGATAAACCAGATGAATCGCAACCAGGGCGCGGAATTTTGCCCGCGGCTTTATGCTTTTGCCCAGCTTTTAATTACGACCAATGGCAAGGAATTGCAATACGGAACTACCGGAACCCAAGCCAAGTTTTACGCCATCTGGAAGGAAAAGGGTAAAAGCATTGAGGAAATTGACGCAAAGATAACGAAAATTATTCAAAAGCCGATCGATGCCGCAGTTTACGGACAGTTGTTGGCTGATTTGAACGGCAATACGTTTGGCCACGCCCAGAAAACAAATCGCAAGGTTACCGAACAGGATCGCGGGGCATTGTGCCTGCTTGAGCCCAAGCGGTTATTGGATTTGGCCAAAAATTTTGTTTTGTTTGACGCGGGAGTGAAAAAGCTGTCGCGCTACCAACAATACTTTGCAATCCACAAAATGCTTGACCGAATCAGCCAAACTGAAACCACCAGCCGCGGCGTTACGCGTCGCAAAGGCGGTTTGATTTGGCACACGCAAGGATCGGGCAAGTCACTGACAATGGTGATGTTTGTTAAAGCTTTGATCGAAGATCCGGCGATCAGCAATCCGCGAGTGATCGTGGTAACCGACCGCAAAGATCTGGACCGACAAATAAAAAACACCTTCAAAAATTGCAATTTGAAAAAGGAGGTGATTCAGGCCACCAGCGGCCAAAACTTGATTGATCTGATCAAAGAGAAGAACTTGGCGGTAATTACCACTATCGGCAAAAAATTTGAAATGGCCAGGGATAAATATCCCGGGTTTAGCGATACCGACCAAAATATTTTCGTTCTTATCGACGAAGCGCATCGTTCCCAAGGCGGCATTGCCAATTTTGAAATGACCAAAACGATTCCCAATGCCTGCTATATTGGCTTTACCGGAACTCCACTGATGACCAGCGAAAAAGAAAGCTGGCGCAAATTCGGCGGATATATTGATAAATACACGATTGATGACGCGCTTTTGGACAATATTATCGTACCGCTGATTTATGAGGGGAGGTATGTTGATCTTACGCAAAACGCCGAGCAAATCGACCGTCAGGTTGATCGCGTATCGGAAGGCTTAAACTTAAAACAAAGAAAAGAATTGCAAAAATATGTCAGTACCCGGATCATCAAAGACAATCCGCAGCGCATTACGGAAATCGCTTTTGACATTGAAAAGCATTTTATCGCACACTTTCAAGACACAGGCTTAAAGGCGCAAATTGTGGCGCCATCAAAATATTCTGCGGTTTTGTTCCAAAAATTTTTTGATAATCTTGGGAAAATCCGCGCCGCGATTGTAATTTCCGATGAACACGAAGATGGCGATGAAAACAATGTTCACAAAAAGGACGTGGTAGTTTATTTGAACACCATTAAAGAAAAGCATAGTAGCGTGGCAAATTACGAGAAAGATATTATTGAAAGCTTTAAATATAATGATGATGGAATTGAAATTCTAATCGTGGTTGATAAACTTTTGACAGGATTTGATGCGCCAAGAAACACTGTTTTATACCTTGCCAAGGATTTGAAAGATCATAATCTGCTGCAAGCGATTTCCCGAGTCAATCGGCTCTACGAAAACAAAAAACTTCCCAAAACTGCGGGATATATTATTGATTATTCGGAAAATGCTAAGAATATCGATACGGCAATGAAGCTATTCGGCAATTACGACGAAAATGACGTTAAAGGCTCATTGATTGATGTTGGCGAAAAAATACAGGAACTTGAGCAAAGCTATAGCCTGCTCCACGATATATTCAACGAAATAAAAAGTTCAAGTGACGATGAAGAATATCTACAGTTTTTGAAAGATGATCCGCGCCGCGAAACATTCTATAAGGCTTTAAACGATTTCATAAGAAAACTTAACGAATGTTTCGTATTGCAGGATTTTGCCCAAGAATTCCGGCATTTGGAGGTTTACAAGCGGGAATTGAAAAAATTTATGGAACTGCGCAAAGCGGCCAGTTTGCGATATGCCGACAGAATCGATTTGGCCGAGTACAAACAATCCCTGGTTAACATTTTGGACCGCTATGTAGACGCGAACGGTGTTGAGCTGCTTACAAAACAGATAAATATTACCGACCGGAAACAATTTGAGGAAGCGGTGGAAAATTTGGGGTCTGACCGTTCAAAAGCCGAGGCGATCGCGGCGCAAGTGGATAAAACTGTTAAGGAAAAAATGGAAACCGACCCGGAATTTTATGATCGCTTTTCCAAAAAAATCGGCGAAATTTTGGATAAATTGCGCCAAGGAAAACTCGCCGACGTTGCCGCATTAAAGCAAATGAAGCTTATCCGAGATGATGTTTTAAATAAAAAAGACGCGGAGTTGCCCGAAAGAATAAAAACTGCCAACGGAGCGGATGTTTTTTACCGCAATTTAAGGGAACTTTTCGCGAAACACTCACTAAGCGAAGATGGTTATGTTGCCATAGTGCTTGAAATTTTGGAAATTCTGAAAAATGAATCCATCGTTGATTGGTACAAAAATATCGATGTAAAAAGGAGGATGATGAATGCTTTGGACGATTATCTTTATGACAACGTCAAAAACAACAAAGGAATTGATTTAAGCAATGAAGAAATAAAGGTATTGATTGGCAATATTATGCAATTAGCAGTTAACAACAGTGAACTTTTTATTTAGTAGCGCCACAGCGGAGGCGGTAACAAGAAGATACCCGACCTTAGTCGGGGAGATTCATTTAATCGACATGGAAAGATTTATTTTCGGTTCATTTGAATATAGCTATGAGATGATCAAGCAAAAAAGAAAAACACTAAGCTTAACAGTAACGCCGGAATTGAAAATTATTCTAAAATGCCCGATCGAAGCGGATGCGAAACGGCGTGATATTTTTTTAAGAAGAAAATGGTTTTGGCTGGAAAAACAGCTGCGTTTTTTTAAAAAATATCAACAAAAACAATATAAAAGAGAATATGTTTCCGGCGAATCATTTTCATATTTGGGACGTCAACACCGCTTATTGGTAAAAAGCGCAAAAAATAATCTTGTAATCCTAGCAAAAGGAAAGATCACGATCAATACGACAAAAGATATCCAAGATGGTAATTATAATAAAAAGTTGCTGGCCAAATGGTACGATGCGAAAATTAAAACTGTTTTTTCAAAAAGAATAACTGTTATGAACGAAAAATTCGGTTCTAATCAGCCGCCAGCTCTTCTGATTAAAAAAATGGATAAAAGATGGGGTAGCTTCCTTAAGAACAATAAAATCATCCTAAACCCCAAGCTGATTTGCATATCAAGAGATTGCATTGACTACGTTATTACTCACGAATTATGTCATTCAAAATATAAAAACCACGATAAAAATTTTTACCGTCTTTTGGAAGAAAAATATCCGAATTGGCAAAAAACCAAAGATAAATTAGAAATTATCGGATCTTCAATAAGCTAATCTTGAATATCAATCAATAATATGAAAATTGTGTTTATTGCCGGGCCTTATTTTGGGGACGGCGACAAGGCTAAAATTCAGGATAATATCCGGAATGCGGAAAAATATCGGATTGTACTGGCTAATTCGGGGATTGGTTTCTTTTGTCCGCACAATCACACCGAGCATTTTGAAATCAAAGCTAGCGCCAATGAAGATTTTTACCGTGAATTGGATATGATTTTTTTGCAAAAAACTGCGGATGCGATTTTGGCGATTCCTGGATGGGAAACTTCCAATGGCGCCAAAGCGGAAATTGAATTTGCCAAACGGAAGGGATTGCCGGTATTTTATCCCGGATCGCCGGCCGACCTGGGTAAAGTTATTGCTTGGGCAAAGGAGATTTGATTAACTATTTTGGTTCCAATTTGTTAATATTAAAGAAAGTAACCAATAAAAAAATATGGAAAATCAAACTGTGGAACATACCGGGTGCTGCGATCCTTTTGATCCGGCGCCTTGGCAAGACAAGGAGATCAAGTGGGAAAATAAATTGTTCGTCAAAGACCACGTGACCAGTTTTTTGCACATGCCGCTGAACATGGGGCAGGTTATCACCAAAAATCTGGCGCTGATCGAAAAGGAAGGCGCCAAAGCCGCGCACCAATTGATGCTGACCGATGAAAAATCAATGTGGGGCGCGGATATCTATATCGACGTGGCCAAGGGCGTTGCCGGCGCGCAAATGGCGATGCTCTCCGGAACTTTTTTGACCAAAGTGTTCGAAGGGCCCTACCAAAACGCGGGCAAATGGGCGCAGGAAATGAAAGAATACGTTGAAAGCAAAGGCAAAACCATGAAAAAGTTATATTTTTCTTACACCACCTGCCCAAAATGCGCCAAAGCCTATGGCAAAAACTATGTGGTTCTTTTCGCGCAGATATAAACTAGTGAAAGTTTGGCAAAAATACATAAGTCGCAACGCGCCCGGAATCAACCGGGCGCTTTTTTGCAATGCGCGGAAAGTTAATCGTGATTTAATCATCAAAGTGGTATGAAGAATAATTTAATTGAATCATTATGGCCACCATCATGCAAAACAAGCGGCAAAAAATCGCGGCGCGCAAAATTCCCAAAGCAACGCGAAAAGCTTTCGGGCAAATACCGGCAAAGCAAAAGCTGGTGCCGGGAAAAAGCCTGGAACAGATAAGGATCGAAGCGGTGCGGCAGTTGCGGGAAATGGGCGTTCTGATCTAGCAACAAACATTGCAACGTTTTTTTGGCGGCCGATCGGCTTTTTTTTGTTTATGACAGTTATTTTTTCTTTAATCGCGTCAAAATGATACGATATTAGTATTAGTCTGCGTTATATGATTCCAAATTTGCGGCATATTATAATTTTCGCGCTGCTGCCGGTTTTTTGGGCTTTCGCGGCCAGACCGGCGCTGGCTTTTGACTGGCCGGACGGCGCGGCGCTGATCCAGCGGGTTCAAGCTGTCAAACAGGAAATTTACAACGCGAAAATGCTGGCGCAAAGCGCGAAATCAAAAAAACCGATCACGGCCGCGGGATATCTGGCGATCGATCTTTCCGACAATTCGGTGCTTTTGAAAAAAAATCCCAACGGGCAGTATCCCATCGCTTCAGTCACGAAACTGATGAACGCCGTGGTCACCCTGGAAAACATCGACGCCGGAAAAACAGTCACTTTAACGCAAAAAATGCTGGCTCCCGAAGGAAAAAGCCCGGCGATTTTTTTGGGAATGGATATCAGCGTCCAGAACCTTTTGCAGGCCAGCCTCATCCAATCGACCAACGATGCCGCCGAATCGCTGGCTTGGGCAGTGGGCAAGGATAAATTTTTGGCCCTGATGAACGCGAAGGCAAAAGAATTGGGAATGTCCAAAACCGTTTATTACGACGTTCACGGGCTGAGCGCGAAAAACCGCTCCACCGCAAGCGATCTGGCCAAGCTTTTGGCTTATGTGCGCAAAAACCATCCGGAAATCCTGGACATCACCAAAAACAACAATTTTTGGCTGCCCGATCAGAAAGGGGAGCTGCTGAGGTTCCGAAACATGAACAATTTCTACAGTCTGCCGGAATTTATCGGCGGGAAAAGCGGCTATTCTCCGGCGGCCCGGCAAACCTTCGCGTCAATATTCGATATCAACGGAAAATCGGTGGCGATCGTCCTGCTCCGCTCCGCGGATTTCCAGGCCGACACGTTCAAAATTATTAACCAGCTGAAAAAATAGACAATGTCGCGAAACGTCGGTCCCGAGTTTACTTTTTGGCATTTGTGGCTTATATATGTCTCACGGAGGCGTTGATGTCGCAAAAATTAGCCAATCCCAAAAATCCGATATTGCGCACGCCAAAACAGTTCCGGCTGATCATCGCCCAGCTGAAAACAATGAAAGATGGCGCATCGCGCAATAAAATCGCGGAAATTGATGCATTGATCGCCGCGATCGAAGCAAGTATTGTCCCCAAAACGAAAAACCCAGGAATAATGCGCACTTCGATTTCGCGGGGTAAAAAAACGTTCGAACTAGTCGCATCCCCGGAACTCCGGCAGCTCTTTTTTGAAGCCGATGACAGGCGAACAAGCGATTTCGCCAAAAACCGGTAGGGGATGAAAATTCCTTTTTTTATTTTTATGTCGGCTGGTTGTGTTTTGAATAAACGGCCGAAAATGTTATTTTTATATAATCACAACGCATCATCCGCAAATAACCATTAATTTAAAAAACTTATGAATATAATCATCAACTGGATCATTATGGCGGTCGCCGTGGTTGTTTCGGCGTATCTTTTGCCCGGCGTAACGCTGTCGGGATTCGGCGCCGCATTGCTGGCCGCGCTGGTTCTCGGCCTGCTCAATGTTTTTATCAAACCCATTCTTTTGCTGCTGACACTGCCGATCAACATTCTCACTCTGGGGCTTTTCACCCTGGTCATCAACGCTTTGGTCATCATGGTGGTTTCGGCAATCGTGCCGGGATTCCATGTGAGCGGATTCTGGTACGCGCTCCTTTTCAGCGTCGTGCTTTCGATCGTCCTCTGGCTGATCAATTCGGTCAAATAGCACTGCCCGGAATCCGGCGACGGATTAGCCGCGCTGCCTGGCTTTTGAAGTCACAAAGTGACTAAAAGCAAGGATTGTGCTATGATCAAAAAACGGCATTTTATGTGTTGCCCGGGATTATTCAGCGCCACCGGGCAGTTTTAATATATACGCCTATGAATAATTTTGATAAAAATTGGAGGAACGCGAAAAAAAACATTTTCCGACTCGAAGGACGGCCCGAATACAAGGTCGCGAGCGAGCAGGAAGATATCGCGAATTGGAAAAAGGGGGAGCTTAACCTTGGCGCGAACAAAGAATGGCAAAAATGGATGGAATTGCTGAAAAACGCGAAAACCAGGGGGGTCGTCACCCAGCGCGTGCGCGTGGCGCCAACCCCGCTTTCGGATTATATTAAATTCGAGATCGATTCCTGGCAAAAATATTCGGTTAAAAACGGCGATAAAATTTTTTTTCTGGACAAGAACGATTACCAGGAAATAATTACCGCGTACGGGTTCAACGCCAAAGATTTTTGGCTCTTTGACGACCAGCATCTATTGATATTCAATTACGACAAATCCGGGCAATTCGCGGGAGAGATACTTATCGAGGACGGGGGAATGGCAAGAAGATATTCCGAAATGAAGGCCAAGTTGCTGCAAAACGCCGCGCCGCTGGAAGCGTTCGTCAAGAAAATGAAATCCGCATGATCCGCCTTGAATTCGAACGCGAAACGAGCGATAATGGCAGCGTAACGCGATTATAATTACCAACCTCCAATAATTAACCTTCTATGAGTTTACACGTGGGCATCGTGGGCCTGCCAAACGTCGGCAAATCCACCCTTTTCAAAACCATCACCAAAAAGCAGGTCGACTGCGCCAATTATCCGTTCTGCACCATCGATCCGAACGTCGGCGTGGTGGCCGTGAACGACGATCGTGTGGACAAGCTTGCCGAATTGACCAAATCGGAAAAAAAGATATTTACCACCGTGGAATTCGTGGATATCGCCGGACTGGTCAAAGGCGCGTCCACCGGCGAAGGCCTGGGCAATAAATTTTTGCAAAATATCCGCGAAACCGACGCGATCCTCTATATTTTGCGCGCGTTTAAAAACGAAAAAATCGTCAACACGGAAAATTCGGTCAATCCTTTGCGCGACAAAGGCATTCTGGACACCGAGCTGGCGTTAAAAGACCTGGAAACCGTGTCCAAGCGCCTCGAAAACGTGGAAAGCGAAGTGCGCGGCCGCAAAGCGGGCAGCCAGGAAGAAATGGCGGTTCTAACGAAAATAAAACCGCTGCTGGAAAACGGCACGATTCTTTCGGAGGTATCATTCAATAGCGACGAAAAAAAGATTATCGACCGCTGGCAGCTGCTCACGATGAAGCCCCGGCTTTATGTTTTAAACGGCGTTGAAGCGGAAATCGACCCGGCGGTTCTGGAAACATTCAAAAAGAATAACTGGCCCTATATAATCATTGATATTTTGGGAGAAAACGAAGGAGAGGGACTGACCCCGGACGAAAAAAAGGATTTCGGGCTTCCCAACGGCCAAAACTTGGACCTGCTGATCAAAAAATCATACGAGCTTCTGGATCTGATCACATTTTTGACCACCGGCCCAGACGAAACCCGCGCCTGGACGCTGAGAAAGGGGAGCACGGCGCCCCAGGCCGGCGGCGCGATCCATACCGACTTTGAAAAGAAATTCATCCGCGCCGAAGTGGTTAACTGGCAGGACCTGATCAATGCCGGAGGCTTTGGCCCGGCCCGCGAAAAAGCGCTGATCGCCACGGTGGGCAAAGAATACGTCGTGCACGACGGCGACGTGATCGAAATAAAAGCAAACGCCTGAAATTGAATCCGCGAAACCCAAACCCGCAGCCGCGGGTTTTTGTTTGCGTTCATTGACAAATTTATCGGTAGTGATAAGAAATTATATACCCTAAAGGAGGGATTTTTATACAAAAAAGCGAACTGGTTCAATCCGAGTTGGATGCAATTGTGGCAGCGGCTACAGCAGTCAAGTCCGGCGGCAAAACTCGAACGTACGCTTTGCCATTGGTACGGGAAAAAATTGCCAAGATAAACGACTGCCAAGAACTGAAGCGACTTCGAGATATCGCTATCGGGAGATCAATGCCAAAATCACGAAGTCAAATATACCACACAATAGACGCAAGAATGCGAGAGATTCGAAGTTCGCACTAAGCTCATTAAAATAAATCTTATAAAGTTCTCGACACCTGCAGCCGCTGTTTTTTTTGCTGCAGCTATTTTTTTATAAAACGTAATTATTGTTATAATATAATTGGAAACTAATATCTAAAAATTATGGACAAACTGCTTATTTCAATTGTTGCATTTTTTTTAATTGCCGGCGGATCGTATTTTGTCTGGCAAAATATTAAAACGCAAAACAAACCGGCGGCAATTGTTTCGATCAACAGCTTCGAGGAGTGCGCGGCCAAGTACCCGGTAATGGAATCCTATCCGCGGCAATGCAGCACGCCCGAAGGAAAACATTTCACCGAAAATATCGGCAACGCCAACGAATTGGTTGATTTGATCGCGGTCGATTCGCCGCGGCCCAACGCCGCCGTGAAATCTCCCTTGGCAATAACCGGAAAGGCGCGCGGGACCTGGTATTTTGAAGCCTCGTTTCCGATCCAGATTGTCGACGCGAACAATAACGTGCTTGGGCAAATTCCGGCGCAGGCCCAAGGCGACTGGATGACGGAAAATTTTGTGCCGTTCGCGGCAAGCCTCGATTTTGCAGCACCGACAACCGCAACCGGCAGCCTGATCTTGAAAAAAGACAATCCTTCGGGGCTTCCCGAGAACGACAAGCAATTAACGATCCCGGTAAAATTCTGACATGCGGACCAAAATTATTTACTCGGAAAAATGCCTGGAATACGGCGGAATCGCCAGTCCGGAAAACGCCGAACGCGTTTTAAAAGCGGCGCAAATTTTGAAAAAGAAAAAATACGAATTCGTTGACTCCGGCCCGGCCCGCGACGAAGATATTCTGCTCGCGCATAGTAACGAATATTTCGAAAAGGTGAAAAACGGCGCCATTGACGATCCCGACGCGCCCGCCTATGACAATATTTACGAATACGCCCGATTGGCCGCGGGCGGCGCGATTTTGGCCGCGGAAACCAATGGTTTTTCGTTAATGCGGCCGCCCGGGCACCACTGCGGCATAGACGGAAAAGCGCTCGGCGCGGTAACGCGCGGATTTTGTTATTTCAACAATCTGGCAATCGCGGCGCGGGCAACCGGCAAAAAAATTGTGACTATCGATATCGACGGCCATCACGGCAACGGCACTCAGGAAATCTTTGCCGGCGACAAAAAAGTGAATTATATTTCGCTACACCGAAAAAACGTTTTTCCGCAAACCGGAAGCGTGTCGGCCGGAAACTGCGACAATTATCCGCTGGAAGCAGAGTGCGGCGCTAAAATTTATTTGAAAACATTAAAAGAAGCTTTCGATAAAAATGCAAACAATATAAAAAAAGCGGAACTGATCGCTGTTTCCGCGGGATTTGACGCCCATCGAGGCGACCTGGTTTCGCTGGGCTTGGTTGCCAAGGATTACCAGGCTATCGGCAAAGAAATAGCCAAGCTGGGCAAGCCCGCGTTTTTTGTGCTCGAAGGCGGCTATGACGGCAAAAACTTGGGCGAAGACATTGACGCTTTCATTAAAGGTTACGAAAGCTGAATTAATATTGTGCGACATTTAATTTGTGTTAAAAACCGCCCTCTACGGCGGTTTTCGGTTGCTATTTGCCAGGTTCGTTTTTTTCTTTCAAATGCCGGCCGCTATGGAATTGGCGGTGAACGTCGCGCAGGTGTTTGTTGGTGACATGGGTATAGATTTGCGTGGTAACAATGTTCTGGTGCCCCAAAAATTCTTGGATGGTTCTCAAATCGACTCCTTGCATCAAAAGATCGGTGGCCATTGAGTGCCGCAAGGTGTGCGGGGTCGTGAACATGGGCACGTTACCCAAAATCGCGTATTTCTTGACCAGCCGCTCAATGGACCGGCTGGTGAGGCGTCTTTCCGCGTCATCCGGCGTATGAAAATTGATAAACAAAGCTTTTTCCGTCTTGTCGCAATAACCGTCGCGGATTTTGATGTATTTTCTGATCCAGTCCAGGGCGCGGTTGGAAAAATAAACCGTGCGCGGATGTTTGCCCTTGCCGATGATGCCCAGTTCAAGTTCTTTGCCATCCTTCAAATTGGCAAATTGCTCGCGGTTCAAACCCACCAATTCGGCAATGCGCAATCCTGTCGAAAAAAGCGACTCCAGGATCGCGCGGTCGCGCACGCCGGCCTCGGTATTGACATCCGGCGCCAATAAAAGTTTTTCCACCTGGTCAAGATTCAGGAATTTGACCGTTTTTTCTTTTTTTACGTCGCGCGGCAAAGTTATCTTGTCGGCCGGCAGCGAGATTATGTCCTTGGCCGTAAAATAGCCCAATAAGGACCTTAACGCGATCAAGTAGTAGTTCTGTGTGGCTTTTGATAAAAGATGGCCCTGCGGGTCATTAAAACGCGACAGATAGACTCTGTAGGCCCAAATGTCGTCGCTGGTAAGCTCATGGGGCAAAATTTGGTCTTTTTTGGCGTCGTTGAGCCAGACCACGAATTTTTGCAGATAGCGCCGGTAATTTTTCTGGGTATTTTCCGAGAGGCCTTTTTCAATCTCGCAATAATCAAGAAAATCGGGGATATGCTTTATGACCGGTTTGTCGGAATTATTCATTGGAATAAAATGGGGAATGCTAATTATATTTCGTTAGAACAAAAAAGGATGAAACAAAATTTTTCACGAAAAATTTTATAAATTTTATAAAACAGTTGCGAAGTATCAGCTCACAGGCCTCTTTTGCCGGAGAAGTGGTCCGGTCCTTCGGCCGGAAACATAAAACCGCGCGAAACCGGGAAAACCGCTGAATTTGGCCAAAATGCCGATTTTGGCTTTATTTTGCGACACAACGTCGCTTAACCTATATTGTGCGACATTGATCATACCGGACCAAATGGCGGCCTTGGCGCCACCCGAAAAAAACTAATTGCCTTTCCCTCCCGAACCGAACAGTCCGTATACCCAACCGTTAATCGCCGGAAGATATTTTTCTTTGAAAGACCGGTAGAGATTGTCCAGGTCGCCTTTTGTTTCCTGCGCCTGCTGGTTGATATCCTGCGCCAGCGCCGGCGCGCGCCTGGCCGATTCCCCCCGCAAATAATCGACCGCGGCGTTAACGCCGCGGTCGAGCCGGTCCATGAATTCATCCGGCACAAAAACCACCCCCAATACCACCAGCAGCACCAAAGCCGCCAGCCGGACGATTCCGGAACCGATTATCCAAATAAAGTTGGTGCGCATGAAGAACTGTTAATTAGATTTTTTGCGCCGGCAATCCTTTCCAATGTTTTTTCTTTGCCGAGGACATCTGCCATTTCAAAAGGCCCGATTGACATTTTTTGACCGCAAAGGCTCACGCGCAGCGGCCACAACAGATAACCGCGGTCCTTTTCCGGCAGCCCGCGCGATAAATTGAAATCGGCAACGCGCGGCAATATTGTTTGCTCCAATTTTTCTTTGCTCCATTCCCCCACCTCTATTTTTGACAACAAATTTATCAATTCGTCAAGAGCAGCCCCGGTTTCTTTCTCGGAAACTTCTTTCCACTTGAGCAATTCTTTTTCGTAGCTTAGCTTTCCGGCGAAAAAATACGACGACATTGGAACAATTTCCGAAAGCTTTTTCAGACGCGATTGCTGGTACAGAACTATCTTCTTCAAAAAATCAAAACTCAGACTCTCCCCTGTTTGGTTGTTTTCGTATGCTTCCGTCCCGGAAGAATCTTTTTTTACCGTAATAAAACCTTCGCGTTCAAAATAAGGCGCGCAAAGCCGGGTCAGGCCGTCGATCGGATACTGGCGGATATAGCATCCGTTCAAATAATCCAGGCGCACCGGATTGAACACCGCTCCCCCTTTCTGGACTTTTTCCATGGAAAAATCGCGCAACAGCCCATCCATTGAATAAACTTCTTTTTCAGTGCCCGGATTCCAGCCTAAAAACGCGGTAAAATTCAGGAATGCTTCCGGCAGATATCCCTGGCGGCGATATTCGGTGATCCCCACCGCGCCGTGGCGCTTGGAAAGCTTGCTGCGATCGGTTCCCATAATGATCGGCAAATGGGCGTAAATCGGCCGGGGCAGGCCCAGGGCTTCCTGGACAAGAATCTGCTTGGGAGTGTTGGAAATATGGTCTTCGCCGCGAATCACGTGCGTGATGCCCATCTCAAAATCGTCAACCACAACCGTGAAGTTATATAACGGCGTATCCATGTCCTTGGCGATCACAAAATCGCCGGTCAAAGCCGTATCAAACTCAATATCGCCGCGCACAAGGTCGTTGAACTTGATTTTTTTATTTTCGGCCCGGAACCTGATCACGCACTTCTTTCCCTGTGCCGCCAAATTTTCAACTTCCTCTTTTGCGAGATGCGCGCACCTCCCGGAATAGACCGCCGCTTCGCCGCGCGACATTTGGTATTGCTTTTGGGCTTCAAGTTCTTCGGAAGAGCAAAAACAATGATATGCTTTGTTCTCGTCAAGCAATTTTTGCAGATAGCGTTTGTATATCTCCCCTCTCTGGGTTTGGTAAAACGGACCTTCGTCCCATCCGAGCCCCAGCCATTTCAGGCCGTCGATAATATCGTCGGCAAATTCTTTTTTTGAACGTTCTTTGTCGGTATCCTCCATGCGCAAAACAATTGTTCCGGAATTCTGCTTGGCAAAAAGATAATTAAAAAGCGCCATGCGCGCGGTACCCACATGCATGTAGCCCGTCGGCGACGGCGGAAAACGCACCTTAACTTTGTTTTTATTGTTTTCGTTGTCCATAAGCTTTTCACCTGATCCTGTCACTGGTTCATGTAGTTTACAATGTAATCGGCGATCATCTGTCCGGCATTCGGCCGAGCGAATTGCGACGCGGCTTCCGCCATTGCCGCCAGAATATCGGGAGAGTTCAGCAAATCGTGGATCTTTTCCAGAAATAGATGGCTGGTAAAATTATTTTCTTCCATTACCAGCGCCGCGCCGGTTTGCGCGTAAGCGTAGGCATTCCTCACCTGATGGTTTTGCGCCGACTCCGGCAACGGAATCAGGATGCTGGGTTTTTTAACCGCCGCGATTTCAAAAATACTGCCCGATCCGGCCCGGCTGATGATTAAATCCGCTGCCGCATATATATCTGCCAGCGCCTTTTCGTCGGCATAACCAACGGGATGATAATATTCCAGATCGGCCGCGCCAACGGTAATTTTCGACTCCTTGATCACTTGGTCGATATTTTTTGGCCCGGTCAAATGAATTATTTCATAAGCCTTAAGCAGGTCCGGCATCGCATCCAGTATCTTGTCGTTTATCCTTTGCGCCCCCTGCGATCCGCCGACAACCAGAATTATCGGCCGCCCGCCTTTGATGCCCAGTTCTCTTACCGCTTCGGATTTTGATCCGGCCATCATTTCGAGACGAATCGGATTTCCGGTGACAATCATTTTGCGCGCCGGCAAATTCTCGGTTTTGGGAAACGAAACGAATATTCCGGTCGCGTATTTCGAGGTCTTTTTTATCGCCATCCCCGGAATCATATCCGATTCCTGCAAAAAAACCGGAATTCCCAACAACCGCGCGGAAACAACCACCGGAAACGATCCGTAACCGCCCTTCGAAAATACCATGTCCGGACTGGCAAAGAAAAGATAAAAGAATGATTGCAAAACGCCCAAGGGAACTTTAATAACCGCGTCGATAGCGTTTTGCAATAACGAAAACGGATCCATGTATCTCCGTATTTTTCCCGAAATTATGTGCCGCGCTTTGATATGTTCGCGGGCAAGCACAACAGTGCAAAAATTGTCTTTCGGCCCCATGTAGGAAAGTTGAATGCTTGCGCCATATTTTTTCCTGAGCTCCCTGATAATCGCCACGATCGGATAAATATGGCCTCCCGTGCCGCCTCCGGTAAAAAGTATCTTCATTTTTTCAAAATTTTATAAAACATTGCCCGATTCCGCCGGCCCGCCGCAGCATTGCGGGCATTTGCAATTCATAAAATAAAAAGCGCATCGGTACCGACCTATTATGAACAAGTATATGATATTTTGCGACATTTTAAAAGCGCCGCGGTCAGCCGCGGTCAGCGCGGTGGCGGGAAATATTCAGAAGCAAGCCCACCGCAACCAACTCCATCGCGATTGCCGTGCCTCCGTAGCTGATAAACGGCAAAGGCACTCCGCTTAACGGAATAATCCGGAGCGTTGAAGAAATATTGATAATCGCCTGCAACGTTATCCAAACCGTAATCCCGGAAGCAATAAGACCTTCGAATTTATCCTGGGTCAGCCGCGCCACGCGAAAACCGCGCCACGCGAAAACCGCAAAAATCCCCACCAGCAAAAGACAGCCCGCGAAACCGACCTCCTGGGCATAGGGCGCAAAAACCGAATCACCAATCAATTCCGGCAGAATATTGTATTTCGACGACGACGATCCGAACCCCTGGCCAAACCCTCCCCCCGAACCGACAAGAATCATCGCCTGATTGGCCTGGAAGCTCTTCCCCAGCGGATCCGATTCCGGAGAAAGCCACGAGGAAAATCTCTCAAAACGGTAAGGTTCGAAATATACCAGCGCAAGCAGCAATGCCGCGCCGGCGATAATCATGAAAAAAGTGTGTTTCAAGGGAGTTCCGGCCAAAAAATACATGGAGAACGCGGTCAATGCCACGATTCCGAAAGTGCTCAGATCCGGCTGCTTGATAAGCAAAATCCCGATCGAACCCATAACCAGTAAAAAAGCGCCCAGCGTAGCGCTGAATTCCTTTTTGTCGTTCCGGCGCCGGGCATCGCCCGTCATCCGCGACGATAACCAGCTGGCCAGATATACGATGAAAATCGGCTTCAAAACTTCCGAAGGCTGAACTGTCGCGAAACCGAGATGTATCCATCTTTGCGCTCCGCCGGAAGAAAATCCAATCCCGGGAACAAATATCAGCAAAAGCAAAAGGACCGAAACCAAAAGCAAAAATGGCGCCCCTTTGCGCAAGTAACCCATCGGAACTTTATAGGCGGCAACCGCGGCAATCAATCCCGGAATGATTCCCAGCATGAATTGATGCCGGATCAAATAGTAACTGTCGTGATACTTGGATTGCGACAATAAAGCCGACGCGCTCGAGAGAATTAGCACTCCCAAAACCGCGGCGGTCGCCACCGCGGCCAGCAAAATAAAATCCGGGTTTTTCAGCTGTTCCTTAGTCATTTTTTTCCGTCGCCGCTTTGCGAAGCCAATTTTTAAACTGGCTCCCCCGGTCGGCATAATCGCGAAAACCGTTAAAACTCGCCGAAGCGGCCGAAAGCAAACAAATACCGCCGCGACGCGTATTATTTAGAGCCAAACGAACCGCTTCCTCCATCGATTCCACGAAAAAAGGTTTTATTTTCTCCAGCCGCGCCGCGGCGCGCCCCCGGGCTTCTTCCTGAACCTGCCGCCAAATTCGCTGCCCCGTGGTTGGAAACAACACTAGCGTTTCGATATTGCTTGAAAGAATCGCTCCCGCCAGTTTTTCGAACGGCTGGCTCCGGTCAAAGCCGCCCGCGATCAGCGTTTGCACCCGTTCCCCCAGTCCTTCGATCGCCGCCACCGCGCTTTCCTGGATGGTTGAAAGCGAATCATTGTAACAATCAATGCCGTTGAAATTGCCCGCGAATTCCAAACGGTTATCCAGCGGATTAAATTCTTCAATCGCGGCATTGATAATGTCATCGCCAATGCCAATTGCCCGGCCAATAATTGCGCCGATTTTGGCGTTTTCCAAATTAAATTTGCCAATCAAATTTGTTTTATCAGGAAAATCCCATCGATATTCATTAAACGCGATTTTTTGGGCAAATGATTTTGCCGCAATTGCCGCGACTTCCGGATTTGCGGAATTATAAATCAAAAAATCATTTTCCGATTGGTGCATAGCTATATTCGATTTTGCGCGAATATATTCGGTAAAGTCTTTGTAGTAGTCCAGATGCTCGCGATATATATTTAACAAAACGGCAAAATGCGGGCTTTTCTTTAAATTATAAAGCTGGTGGGCTGAAAGTTCGCACACAAAAATACTATCCCGATCGGCGTTATCAAGATAAGAGAGCATCGGCGTTCCAATATTGCCGAGTAATGCCACCTTTTTCCCCGCTTTCTTAATTATTTCATAGGTGATCGACGCGGTCGTGCTCTTTCCTTTTGTTCCGGTAACGCCAATGATCATTCCCGGACAGCGTTCAAAAAAAATCTCAGTTTGAGAAGTTATTTTGCCTTGCGCGCATGCTTGTTCTATTTCCGGCAAATGAATTGGTATACCCGGCGATTTAACCACAATATCGTAATTTTTCATCGCAGCCAGATAATTTTCACCCAAAATTGCGCGCACGCGCGGATTTTTATCCAGCAACTCCTTAACTTGCGAGTTGAGTTTGTCCTGATTGGTCTTGTCGGCAACGCCGATTTCGTTTTCCGGAAAATTCTTTAAAAAAAACTTGAGGCTGTCCCCACCCTCGCGACCAAGCCCCAATATCAATATTTTTCTCCCCTTATAATTATAAGCATCCATAAAAGCATATTATCAGATATTTTAACATGGAAACGGCGCTCAAAAAAGGGCAAAGATAAATAAAAAAGGAGGGTTGCAAACCCGCTTCCATTAGCTGTCCGGGAAACTATCCTGAACAATTAGCGGAAGCGTTTTGCATTGCTCTCCTCTGTTTGCTTGGGTGCTTGTCGCATCCTTGCCTCTTGAGATAAGTTCCAAAAAATTAATTTGGTCGCTGTCTGCGCTTTTTTTGGAAGTTTGCTTTCCTTTTGCTGCGGAAAACAAATTTCGCCGTATCATTATCTTCAAAATTATTTTTGGAACCGCGAATTGTTAACGTACTCTCCTTACCTTATTATTTTATAATACCGTAAATTAATGTCAACTGGACTTATCCACAACCCCGATCGCCAACGCCGTTTTGACCGCCGCGCGCAACGGCTTGGGCAAATTATTCTTATCCGTCCATGAGGCAAGAATCTTTTTTGACCGCGCCCCGATCTCCGGAAACTTTGGCGCCACGTTCTGCCGGAAATATTCCAGCAAATACGATTTATCGTCCGCGGCTTTTTGGCTGCTAAAATAAAACGCCGCGCGCATTTCCTCGAATGTTCCCACGCATTCCATCGGCTTGGCCTCGCTTTCGCCAAGCAATCCAAGCATCAGCGGCAACAAATTTTTGTTGTTAAACAAATCTGCCCCGAAAATTTTAACCGCCCTCTCTTTTCCGATAAACGGATAAAGCATTGAAAAGACCGACAAACATTTGGGGCATTCGCCGCACCAACCCGCGACTCCGACCTCGCGCGCCGCAATCGTGAACGGTTTGTTGCAGCTTAAAAACGTATCAAAATATTTTGGATACCGGGAAAATATTTTGGAAATTTGAATCTCGTAAAGCGGCCGCAAAAAACTGAAATATTCAATATTTTTCGCCAGATACTTTTTGGAATAAACGCGGAATTTATTTTCAAATTCAAAAGTTTTTGAATACTGGTGGTTGACGTTTCTGCCGAGATATTCGACATTGCCTTCGCTGGAACTTCGCTCCTGGGAGATCGCAACATATCTAAAATCGAACATTGCCGCCAATCCGACTCCCAACACGGCGAGAATCGAAGAAAACGGCGTATGGCCGTTTAAATAGCCAAGCGAGTTCAATTCGACCAGCTTCCGGTCGATCTTTCTTTCGACAAAAATATTTTTCGCGTTCGCGGCCGAAACAACGTTTTTCAACGGCACATTCGCGTTTAGCGTGAACGTCGCAATTTCTTTTTTCGAATCCCTTAAAATTTCCAGCGTCACCAGCGAGTCTTTCCCTCCCCCCAACGGCACCAAATATCGCGGCGAAAATTTTTTCGCGAGAGTTGACGTTTTCTCAGGCTTTGGCGCGGCAACTTCAAAAACCGGTTTTATGAACGGCAGTTTATTTTCATAAAAAAATTGGCCCATGTTAAAAATCAAATCCTGCCAAAAAGATATTTGCGCGGCGGCCAGATAGCCCGCCTTCACGATAATTTTCGGAGAGCACGCGGCTTTCCAGTATGAGGGAATTTCGGCCAGCCCCATATTGAAAATCAGGTTCGATAACGCGGCCGATCCGATTATGTCGATTTGAACTTTATCAATGTTACCAATGATAATCGACGGATGGAATTCAATATCTCCCATCCGAAAACAAAAACACGCAACCAAATTACGACCATCGATTTTCCAATCAAAACTTTCATAAATAAATTCCGGATATTTTTTTTGTAAAAATTCCAATTCCATTGGATGACTGTTATTGGCCGATAAGCCTGATCGCCACCCCGATCGCGGCGAAAATAATGCCCAAAATCCAGAAACGCATCGTCACCTTGTGGGACGGCCATCCGATAGCCTCAAAATGATGATGGATCGGCGTGGAAAGCCAAAGCTTTTTTTTGAATATTTTTTTATATGCCAGTTGGACGATCACCGAACCGGCCTCCATCACCAGCAGGCCGGCGATTATCGGCAGGACCATCACCGAATCCGTCAAAAACGCCACCACGGTCATCGTCGATGTCAGCCCAAGCACTCCGGTCTCGCCCATATAAAATTTTGCCGGAGGAATGTTAAACCACAGAAAAGCGAAAAGCGAACCGCAGATTATCGCGCAGAATGTCGCCAAATCCGCCTTTCCCTGTGAAAACGCAATCAGCGCGAACGCGGCGAAAATCGACACAAAAGCGCCTCCGGCCAAGCCGTCCAAACCGTCGATGACTCCGCCGGCCCACGCCGCCAACATCACCGCGATAAAAAGCGGAATGTAAAATATGCCGATCAAAACATCGATTCCTCCGGGAAAATTAAACAATAAGGGAATATGCATCGTGGCGTATCCGAGTTTGTAGTAAAACCATAAACCCCCAATCAGGCCGATCAGCGCCACGATCAGCATCCGGCGTTTGAAACTGATGCCGCCCCCGATATATTTTCCGCCGCCGTAAACCGTCAAAAAATCATCGAACAAACCGACCAGCGAACCCGCGACCAACGTGAATAGCGGCAGCCATACTTCGCGGCGCGAAAAAAAGTTCAAAAGCGCAAACCACCACGGATGAGCAATGCCGAGATTTTCCCAAGCCTGTTCGGGAATGCTGGTGATTCCCAGCACAAAAAGAGTTACCGCCAAAACCGATATCCAAACCAGCAAGCCGCCGCCGCGGGGAACCGTGGTTTCGCGCTCCTTGTGAAGCGAATAAAAAACCGTCGCTTCTTCGCCGGTGATCGTCTTGCGGCGAGCGTTCTTTTTCCAGAATTTAACGCGGTTGAGAAAGTCGATAAGAAAAGGCGCCGCCAAAAAAGCAATCACGGATGTCAGCGACGTAAAAACAAGCATTCTGATTATGTTAAACGTAAAAAGAGTCATGGTTTTTTAATTGGCGGCGGTTTTCTCGCCGTTGCTTGCGCAATTAATCAATTTTTGCATTTGAACCACTCTCGTTTCCGAAGAAGTCGATCCGAGAACAATATTTACGTAGCGGCTTCCGTTGCCGATTTCATAAACATAAATCATGCAACCGCCCGCTTTCTCGGTATAGCCGGTTTTTCCGCCAACAAGTTTTTGTCCGTCCCAAAGATTGATATCGAAAATTCCGTTCTGGGTGGCGTAGTCCCCTTCGCCGACGGTATAGGAAAATATTTCGCCGCGCGATTGCATTATAAACTTCGCCAGCGCCATTAGGTCGCCGGCGCTGGAATGATTTGATTCGCCGCTGTCCCGGTCCAAACCGCTCGGATTGTAAAACTCAGTGTCGCCAAGGCCAAGATCAGCCGCCTTCCGGTTCATTGCCGCCACGAATTCATCCGTGCCCATTATTTCCGAAAGCGCGTAGGCGGCGTCGTTGCTCGAATAATGCAACATCATCCCCAGAAGCTGCCGGACGCTGGCCGTTTCGCCCGCCCGCAAATTTCCGGCCACCGGAACATCGTCCTGACCGGCGGCAGCGGAATCAACGATAACGGTTTTATCCATCGCGTAAAAAGCCGGATTCTCGAGAACCACGATCGCGGCCATCAGCTTCGTAAGGGACGCTATCGAAAGAACGCCTTCAATGTTTTTTTCAAAGATCACCCGTTCCCGCCCGGCAGGATTGATCCTGAGCGAATAAACCGCTTTCGCGTCCATATCCAGCTCGGGCAAAGAGGGATTTTTCGGCGCCGTATAAGTTATTTTGTCGATCGGTTCGGAAATTTGCGCGTACAGAAAATTTTCCAACCGCATCTGACCCGCGTTTACCGCCCAGGAGATCGATCCGGCCGCCACGGCCGCCGCAAAAAAGAGCGACATTCTTTTCGTAACCGCGACCAAAGAATTAGCGTTGTATTTTTTGCGCGCGTTCTTTTCCGGAGGCACGGGCGCCAAAGAGGGTTTGATCATTTTATCAGTCAAATTATTTATCCGATTGTTTCAATGTTTTCTTCGGTTCCAGACAAATTCCAAGCTCCCTCAACTGCGCTTCGGAGACTTCCGACGGGGCGCCCAGCATCAGATCTTTATTGTCGCCGGTTTTCGGAAACGCAATCACTTCGCGAATATTGGGCTCGTTCAAGGCTACCGCCAAAAACCGGTCGATCCCGGGAGCCATCCCGCCGTGCGGCGGCACGCCATAGGAAAACGCTTCAAAATAATGGCTGAACTTTTGCCGCGCTTCGGCTTCGGGCACGCCGACGATCTCGCAAACCGATTTGAATAAATCCATGTTCGTGTTTCGAATGCTGCCGCTTCCCAGTTCGTAACCGTTCGCAACCAGATCGTATTGGTAGCCCAAAACCTTGCCGGTATTCGATTTTAGCTCCGCCACGTCGTCGGTTTGGGGCATCGTGAACGGATGGTGCATCGCCTTCCATTTTTTATCTCCCGGAAGCCATTCGAACATCGGAAAATCAACTATAAATCCGAAAGCAATCTCATTGGTATCGTTTTTATCCTTGCGCAAATCTGGTTTGTCGCTGCCGTACAGATCCTGCGACTCTTGCCAGGTCAAACGCGGAAAAGGAATCTGCGTGATTGTTTTTTCGGGAAAAAGAGTCTTGACGATCGCGATATATAATTTTTCCGTGAGATCCAATATTTCTTCCTGGCTCATGAACGACATCTCCATGTCCAATTGCGTGTGCTCCGCCTGGCGGTCGGCGCGCGGATCTTCGTCGCGCATGCACCGGGCAATTTGAAAATAGCGCTCAATACCCGACACCATCAGCAATTGCTTGAATTGCTGGGGGCTTTGCGGCATCGCATAAAAATTTCCTGGCTGCAGGCGCGAAGGCACCAGAAACTCGCGGGCGCCTTCGGGGGTCGATTTGATAAGCAGAGGCGTTTCGACTTCGACAAAGCCTTCACTAGTCAAAAATTGCCGCATGAAATTAATCACCTTGTGGCGGATAATCAGATTGCGGTGAAGCCGCGCGCGCCTTAAATCGAGATACCGGTATTTTAAGCGATGCTCTTCGGATATTTCGTATCCGTCGGTATCGATCGATATCGGCAAAGTTTCCGCCTTGGAAAACACCTCCATGCCTTCGGCAAAAAGTTCGATCTTTCCGGTGGCAATCTGGTCGTTCACCATCGCCGCCGGGCGCTCGTTCACAGTTCCGGTTATCGCCACCACCCATTCGGAGCGAACCGTCTTGGCAATTTCGAAATCTTTATTTTTGGGAATGAAAACCGTCTGAATAACTCCGCTCCGATCGCGAAGATCAAAAAATATTATTTTTCCGTGCGTCCTCACGGTCTGAACCCAGCCGCAAACCCGCACGGTCTTCCCCACGAAACTCGGCAGGTCGCTCACAAGCATGCGGTTTGTTTTGTTTTCGTTTTCCATAGATATTCTTTAACGGTTCAAAACTCCTGATTTTTTTGCGGAAAAATTTACCTTTTAATTTAAATCCGCCCTAAAAATCATTTATTCAACAGTATCAGTTTACTTTACCTTCGGCCAAGATTCAACTATCAATTCCTTCTTCGCTTTAACCGGCAGGGATCCGTAGATCTCTTCGGTGATAAACGGCATAAAGGGATGCAAAAGCTTCAAAAGATTGGCCAAGACGTAAATCAAAATTACTTTGGTTCTATCGGCTCCTTGCTTGCTTTTCGGAGTGTTTATTTGCATCTTCGCAGCCTCAATGTAGGTATCGCAGTATTCGTGCCAAAAAAAATCATATAGCTCGCGAATCGCGTGGCCGAATTCATATTTATTCAAACGTTTTTCGGTCGAAACGGAAATTTTTGCCAGACCCTTCAAAATTTGCCGGTCCGCTTTCGTCAGCGCTTCGGGTTTCGCGGTCGCGGAATATTCCTTTTTCGATTCACCCAGCTGATACAAAACAAAACGCGCCGCATTCCATACCTTATTGCAGAATTTGCCTCCGGAAACCATCGTGTCCTCATTGAAATGAATATCTTGCGATTCGGTAACCTGCCAAGCCAAACCGAAGCGCGTAGCGTCGGCCCCGTATTTTTCGATCAGCATCATCGGGTCGATACCGGTTCCCAGTGATTTCGACATGCGCCGGCCGTCCTTGGTCAGCACCATCGCATTGATCAAGACATCTGAAAAAGGCGCCTTGCCGGTAAACTCAAGCCCCGAAAACGCCATGCGCGCCACCCAAATGGAAATAATGTCGCGTCCGGTAGTCAATACCGAGGTCGGATAAAATCTTTTAAAGTCTTTTGAATTTTGAGGCCATCCAAACACGGCTATCGGCCACAACGCGGAAGAAAACCACGTATCGAATACATCTTCGCTGCGCCGGGGATGGCATTTTTTGCAAATCGGACATTCTTGAGGCTCGGTTTTTGCCGCAAAATGCTGTTCGGGAAAATTTTCGCAAAACCAAACCGGCATGCGCTGGCCCCACCAAAGCTGGCGCGAAACGCACCAATCGCGCGGTTCCGTCAGCCAGGCGCTATAGGTTTCTTCCCAGCGCTTGGGATGGAATTTAATTTTCCCCGCTTTAACCGCCTTCAGGGCCAAATTTGCCAATTCGCCCATCTTCAGAAACCATTGTTTCGAAGGAATAAGTTGTATTCCGGCGCCGCAACGCGAACATTTGGGAATATCGTGAGTATAGTCTTCGATTTTCTCCACCATTCCCAATTGCGCCAAATCGTTAACGATTTTTTCGCGCGCTTCGACCGCTTTAAGGCCGCGATAGGCGTCCGGAACCGTCTGATTCATCTTACCCCTTTCATCGATCACCGAAATCAGCGGCAATTTGTGCCTCTGCCCGATCTGCCAGTCGTTAAGGTCGTGGGCCGGGGTTACTTTGACCGCGCCGGTACCGAATCCGATATCAATAATGTCGTCACCGACAATCGGTATGCTCCGACCCACGATCGGAAGGATTACGTTTTTCCCGACCAAGTCTTTGTAGCGCCCGTCTTTGGGATTGACCGCCACGGCGGTGTCCCCGAGCATTGTTTCCGGCCGCGTCGTGGCAACGGTAATATAATCCTGGGATCCAACGACCGGATATTTCAAATACCAAAGTTTTGACGGCTCTGTCGCGAAATCAACCTCGAGGTCAGATATTGAAGTTCCGCAACGCGGACACCAGTTAACCACGCGCTCCCCGCGGTAAATCCAGCCTTTTTCGTAATAATGGATAAACGCGGTTTCCACGGCATCGACATAATCCGGATCCATGGTGAATTTCAACCGCGACCAATCGCAAGACGCGCCCATGGCGCGGATCTGGTTCAAAATAATGCTGCCGTACTGTTCGCGCCATTCCCAGGCTTTCTGGACGAATTTTTCCCGGCCAAGGTCAAAACGGCTGATCCCCTCTTTGCGCAATTTCTTTTCCAGTGTGCTTTGCAGCCCGATGCTGGCATGATCGGTACCTGGAATCCAAACTGTGGCATCGCCCTTCATTCGGTGGTAGCGCGCCAGCGCGTCCTGCATCGTAACGTTCAAGGCATGACCCATATGCAAAGTCCCCGTGACGTTGGGCGGGGGAAGAACCATCGAAAAAACCTTTTTTGAGCGCGCGTTCGTCCTGTCGGGATTGAAAAAGCCTTTCTTATCCCAGTTTTCGTAGGCCTTTTTATCCGACTCTTTCGGATTGTAATGTATCGGCAATGTTTCCATAATGAAAATTTCGGCTCGCAAGCCAGTCTAACGCCCCGGAAATAAATTACCCCGCCGCAAAGCGAACGGGCTATTCCGGAGATTAATCGATTTTATATTTTTCAAATGTATTTCGCCTCCCGTGGTACGAACCAACGGGCGGCGACCAAAGGATGTTTCCTTTCAAGATTACTTGCGGATTACCTGCTCCGACGATAATTCGGAGGGAACGGCGCTGCCGTTCAAGGAATCCTCACCCATCGGTTCCCCGGGCAAATCCGGGGTCCACCTCTGGATAAATATAAAATAGCACGCAACTTGGCAAAAATAAACCCCTGCGGAGGTTTTATCCAAGTCAAAAACCCGAAACGCCGCACTCGGCTTTGCGCGCCCCGAAAACCGTTTAAAACGCTCAGGATGGGGACGGATTCGGCGCATTTTTAGGCAATTCGATGATAAATTCCGTCCCCTTTCCCCATCCCGCGGATTTCGCATGCACCGTACCGCCGCTGCCCTTGATCATTTGCGCCGCAAGATACAGGCCAATCCCCTTTCCGTTGATATTGACGTTTTTGGCTTTTTCGCCGCGCTCAAAAATACGGTTAAAAAGATTTTGCCGGTCTTTTTCATTCATACCGATGCCGGTATCGGCGACCGAAATCACCAATTTTCCGGGCACCGATCCCAGTGAAACCGTTACCCCTCCCGTTTGGGTATACTTTATCGCGTTGTCAACGATATTGTAAATTGCCTCCCGAACGCCGCGGGAATTAACGCTGATCCGGGCAACCGGCGCCGCCGGGCCTTGGAAACGCAAATATATATTTTTTGCTACGGCAGTCTGTTTTAAGTCGCTGATTATTTCGCTGATCAATTTGACCAAATCGGTCGGCTCCTTGGCAACCTCGCCTTTGTCCATCTGAAAATGCGCCACGTCAAGAAGATCGTTGATCAGCTGTATTAATTTTTGCGTGGCTTCCAGGGATGCCGCAATTTTTTCTTTTGCTTTTGCCGGTATCTTGCCGTAGCTTCCCTCGTTGATCAGGCAAAGATAACCTTGAATTATCGAAAGCGGGCTGCGCAAATGATGCTGGGTGGAAAGCAGAAACTGGGTTTTGGCATTGTCCAAATGTTTCAAGTCCTCATTGATTTCTTCGGCATTTTTTCGCAATTCGCGCTCCATCACGGCCATCATTTCCGCCTCTTCGCGCCGCCGACTCTCCTCGTGCGTTGCTTTAATGAGATAGTAACCGAAGAAACAAAAAAGAATAAAAACCAACCAAGTAAGAATCTTCAAATTTCCCGTCGGCATTAAAAACGGCAAAACCACAAGAATAATGCCCATTATGCCGACCAGAGTTTCGGTTAATATGACTTTTGTTTCGAATAAGTGATATTTGGTAACCGCAAGAGTGAGTATTAAAACGCACAATACCGCGAACAAATACTGGAATGGAGAGATGTCAATTCCGTAAGCCGGGAGAAATGCCGTCGAACTGAGTGCGAGAACAAAAAAGGATATTAAAATATAATTAGCCTGCACCTTTTCTAAACCGGTAGTGTTTTTCCGGTAGCCGTATATATCAAAAAAGAAAAGTAAAATATAGACCGCAAAATAAACCAAGAACAAATCATGAAAAATCGCAGCCTGCCGATGAACGCCCCACGCGTAGTAATAAACTCCGCCAATAAAAAGATCGGTAAAGCTCATAGCCATGAAAAACGCAGATAACGCATAACCAATCCATAACAGCCAGTTATTTTTTTTGTGCGCCACCGCAAGACCGAAATGATAAATCGAAACCGGTATCCAAACCGCGCCGGCATATACGATTTTATCAAACAGTATTTGCCAAGAAGGATCATTTTTCGTCAGCATCACCGCGGTCCCGAAAAGCCAGACAAAAATTGTCAATATGGCGCGAAACAGCGATTTGTTGGCCGCAGATTCCTTGTTCTTTAAAAGAACCATCCCTCCGAACCAGATGACAAGAATGCTACTGATAAACGGCCAGACCGTGTATTGATAAAAAACATTCATCATCTTTCTTTGTGTTTTAAAACTTTTTTCCGGCAAAAATAAATTACCGGTAATACCGCGGAACTAATTCAGCGGCTTTCCAAATGAAGTGAACGATGCGTGGGAAAATCCATATTTTTGGCCCCACCTTATCGTTTCCTCGAGATAAGCATTATCGATATGGCCCACATGATTCCTGCGGTCGCCCTCAAGCGCCATCATCGCTGTTTCGGTAAGACAGGCAAAAGTACTGCCTTTGGACGGACCCATCGGAAACTTCAAATCGATACTGCCGATGTCGACGTAGTCTCCGTCAATTTTTACAATATCCGGCCTTTCTTTGGTAACCTTGGAACTCAAATTCATCGGTTGAGCGATATCGTAAATCACAGCCCCATCTTTCAAATGTTCACTGCCAAGCAAACACGAGTGGTGTGAAGTCGCGGCAATAACCAAATCGGCACCGATTACCGTTCCAATATTTGTCGAAGTTTCAGCTATCCGGCCAATAAGACCTTCATCCTCCATCCTTTTTTTGATCAACTCTATTTTTTCAGGATTGCTCTCCACGAGCAACAATTGAAATCCTTTTTTCGCGAAAAAAACCGAGAGTTCGCGGCCGATTAGGCCGTACGCGCCGACTACCGCAACTTTGCTGCTCTTGGGATTAAAATTGAATTTCCGGAGAATACTCTCAATTCCTTGCCGGGCAATCGCAACGGTAAAAGTGTCACCATGCGTCACTGCCAGTTTGATTCCCGGCTGCCTGGTCACCCAAACGCCGCCTTCAGTTACGGAAGTCGTCAACGATCCCAATCCGACAACGTTTACCCTTAGCTTGTTTTGCGCGTAAAAAATTGCCTCCAGCACTCTTTTTCTGACGATTTCCTGCGGCAATGTCATCATCTGCCGGCCGTTCAAAGCTACCGCAATAATATATCCCTCGGCGCACGCACCGCCCCGATCAACAAAAAAATGAGAACAAACACTGAAACCAAAACGGCCGCCAAGCTTCGACATCGCTCCGTCAATCAGTCTGATCGGCAGCAGCCTCACGCCGGCAAATCTGCGAGCCACATCCATCGTGTCGCGCGGATGAATCAAAAATGCGAATTTATTCATAACCGATTTGTAAATCGTTTCTGTAATTATTTAAAAATAAAATTTATTATCTGGTGCATAAACGACAAATTTTCAATCATCGCGTAGATCAAGATGGCAAAAAAAGCAATCATCAAAAAAGTATCCACTATTTTCCCGAGCATTTTTTTCAATTCAAAACGACAGACGCCGCGCGTTAATCCCGCGGCCGCTTCGGTTTGGTTGTCAATTCTTTACTTAAATTATAAATGTTTCCCGCGCCCATAACAAGAACAATTTCTCCACCCTTCACTTCGCGCTCCAGACGTTCCAAAATTTTATCCTGAGGGACATACTCAACGCGTTCTTCCGCGATCGCGGCGACCAATTTTTCGCTGCTGACTTTTTTTAAAATTTCAGCCGATTCCCGGCCCGCGACTTTGTAAATATCGGCAATGAAAATTTTATCGGCTGGCGATTTTTTCAATGCCGAAACGAAATCATCGAAAAGAAGATAAGTCCGGCAAGCCTGGTGCGGCTGAAAAACGCAAATTATTTTTTTCCCGGGCCATTTTTGGCGCGCCGCCGCCATTGTCAATTTTATCTGCGTGGGATGATGGCCGTAATCCGAAACCACGGTAATTTTTTTCCCCGCCACCGTTCCGCTTTCCTGGTCGAAGCGGCGCCAGGATCCCTTGTATTTCGCCAGCGCGGAAAAAATTTTCGCGTCGGCGATCTTCAGCAGCCGGCCCACCGCCAGCGCCGCCAAACCGTTGGCAACGTTATGCTCCCCGGGAATCTGCATGATCTGCCGCAAGCGTTTCGCATCGGGATGAACCAGCGAATATTCCTTGACGGCCAAGCCGCTTTTTTTGAATTTTGAAACAACTTTCTTAACGTTGGCGCTGTCAACGCAAGCCACAAGGTTACCGGACTTTGGCAAATGGCTCACGAATTCATCGAAAGTTCGCACCAATTTCGATTCGCTCTCATAACATTCCATGTGGTCCATTTCAATATTTGTGAGCACCACCGTTTGCGGCCAGTAATTTAAAAAAGACCGGTCATATTCGCAAGCTTCAATAACCAAGTGTTGAGATTTTCCCAAACGGAAGTTGGTGCCGCCGAATTCTTTTATTTTCGTGCCCACGATCACCGTCGGATCGAGTTTTGCCTCGACCATCATCAGGCCAATCATTGCGGTCGTGGTGCTTTTTCCGTGCGCGCCCGCCACCGCAATCGTGCGATATTTTTTCGTCAGATCCCCCAGCGCTTCGGGGTAGCTCATTGATTTTATTCCGAGCCGCCGCGCGTCTTTCAACTCGGCATTGTCGGCCTTGACCGCAGGACTGTAGACCACAAGATCCGGCAGTAAATTTTTTAACGGCTTCTCTCCGGCATAAACCAAAACGCCGGATTTCTCCAATGCATCGGTGATTTCCGACTTGGCCAGGTCGGATCCGGAAACCTGCCATCCCTGGGCCAAATAATAGCGCGCCAGCGCCGAAACCCCGATGCCGCCGATGCCGATAAAATGGACTTTAAAATGATTTTGTGTTTTTTTCATAACGTTCGATTCATTCGCCCAATTTTAAACTGTCCAAAACAGTATAGACCGCTCCCCCTTTTTTCGATTCGCTTTCCATGATCTCAACGGACTCGACAAGAAAAGTGCGCCCGATTTTTTCGTCGATCCGCGGCGCTTGTTCCTGGTCCATCTGCCGCAATTCGGTTCGGTTTATTTTCGCCAGCGTCACGTGGGGCGTGAAAAAACGCGTTTCCTCGGACTGGCCCGCATTCGCCAAAGCTTCGGCGGACAAACCCGATTCGAAAAAAGTGTTTTGCAAATCCATTTGCAAAGCGCCCAGTTCCGGCGACTTTTCCCCCGCCGCCCAAACCATGCGCGGCAAATCCCTGCCCGCCGGGCCGAAACAGATCCGATCGAGGGTCAAATCGAACGGATCGTGGCGTCTGGCAACTTCGCCGGCAAACCGGCAAACATCCATCACTTCCTGGTCTCCGGTATTGCCCAAAAAAACCAGCGTGACATGAAAGCTGTCCGGCCGAGTCCATCGCGCCGGCAATTCGGAATAACGATACTGGACTTCGCCGAGATTCTTGCGTATCTTCTCCGGCAGATTAATGGCGATAAAGATTCGATGAAATTTCATGCGTTAATCAATGGTTTGCAATTTAATTATAATTTAAACCAATTCATGCCAAAAAGAAAGCTCTCCAAAGATTCCATAATTGGATCATTGTGATAAAATCTGGTTATGAAGGAAGTTTATTTATACCATAAAATTGAAAACGGCAGTGCACGGTGCCAGAACTGCAGCCATTATTGCGTCATTCCTCCCGGCAGGCGCGGAATCTGCGGCGTGAGGAAAAATGTCGACGGAAAACTCTATGCGCTGAATTACGGCAAAGCTGTCGCACTCGAAATCGACCCGGTCGAAAAAAAGCCGCTTTTTCACTTTTTACCGGGCACAAAAACCCTTTCCGTCGCCACCGCCGGATGCAATTTTTCCTGCGCCAACTGCCAGAATTGGAACATCTCACAGTACCCGAAAACCCACGAGGATGTTCCGGGAAAAAATCTCTCACCCGAACAGATAGTCAAAACGGCGCAGGAATTTAAATTGCCCAGCATTTCTTACACCTATGTCGAACCGACCATATTTTCCGAATACGCTCTCGATACCATGAAATTGGCGCGCCAAAACGGGATAAAAAACATCTGGGTATCAAACGGATTCATGAGTGCCGAATCGCAGAAAATGATCATTCCCTATCTGGACGCAAATAATATCGACATTAAAAGTTTTTCCGACGATTTCTACCAAAAAAATTGCGGCGGCCGGCTCGCGCCGGTTCTTGATACCGCCGTTGAAATGAAAAAGGCGGGCGTCTGGGTAGAGATAACTACACTGATAATTCCAACGCTCAACGACGATGAGGATAATTTATCGGCAATCGCGGAATTTATCGCCCAAAAAATGGGAAAGGAAACTCCATGGCACGTAACTCGATTTAGCGGCGCGATTTCGTGGAAGCTTCAGAATATACCGGATACGTCTTCGAATACTATTCGCAATGCATATAATATAGGAAGGCAATATGGGTTAAGGCACGTTTATTCCGGGAATATTCCGGAATTAGGACTGGAAAATACCGCTTGCCCTCGTTGCGGCGAATTATGTATCGAGAGAATCGGCTATGATATCCGGAATTTAGATAAAAAAGGCAAATGCCCCAAATGCGGTCTTGACCTAGACATTATCCAGTTATAATTTCGACTATCAACGAAAAAATATGATTTTGTTTGCCTGTATTTCACCTCACCCGCCCCTACTCCTGCCTGAAATCGGTTCGGCAAGCGACCGCCAACTGGTCGAAAAAACAATCCGCGCTCTGGAGAATTTGGGAAATAAAATGGCGGCAACAAAACCGGAATTGATCGTGATTTCCTCTCCGCACGAAAACTGGGGCTTTAATGTGCCGCTGCGCTTTCTCGCCCGCAGCCTTAACGCCCGGATTGAAACTTTTTTGACTCGGGAAGATTCGCCCGAAGATCACTTTAATGCCGGCCGGGATTTTTATTTTTCAGAGTTAAAAACAAAAAAAGAAAAGATTGCCTTGGTGGCCTCCGGAGATCTTTCGCATCGCCTGAAAGCTGACGGCCCCTACGGCCTTCATGCCGATGGCGCGAAATTTGACAAAGGCCTCATTGAAGCGCTAAAAAATAAGGATGTTGCCGCGATCACGGGTTTGGATGAAAAATATCCTCAGGCCGGAGAATGCGGGCTCAGATCATTTTGTTTTGCGATCGGCATTCTGCAAGCGGCGCGCATCAAGTGGCAACCGGAAATAATTTCCTACGAAGCGCCTTTCGGAGTCGGTTATCTGGCTGCTGATCTGATCGGAAAAAATAACTTTTAGGCCGATTATCTACCAGACATAAATGTTTATGGCATTAAGTTTGCGCTCAAATAAATTACCAACAAACAAATTCATGAAAACAATAATCAACGGTCCGCTGAAAAAAAATATCTACAATTTGATGCGCGACATCGGCTATCATTTTCAGCGCGAAGACAATGAAACGCGCGCCACCGAATATTCTTTCGTCCGGCCGCGGCATGGATTTCCGCGCTTTCATATTTATGCGATAGCGCAAGGACAAGATCTTTCGATTAATCTGCATCTGGATCAAAAAAAACCGGTCTATCAGGGAACAACCGCGCATTCGGGAGACTACGACGAGCCGGTTGTAGCGCGGGAGATGGAAAGGATTCGACGCTTGATAAATAATACTGAAAACTAAAAGATGGAAATACTGTCATTAACATCAAAAAATTTCCAAAGCACAGTTGAAACCGCCAGCCGAATGGTCAAAAAGAGCGGCGTAATTATTGCTCCGACCGATACCGTGTACGGAATAATCGCGGACGCGCAAAACGAAAACGCGGTGCGGCGAGTCTACGATATTAAAAAAAGGGACGCATCAAAAATGCTGCCGATTTTTGTGAAAAATATCGCCATGGCAAAAAAAATTGCGAAAATTCCGGCCAAGCAAATCGCGGTCCTGGAAAACAACTGGCCCGGAAAAACCACGTTTATTTTAAACCGGAATTTGGATATGAAAATTTTTGGCGTGGGCAAAACCGTCGCTTTGCGCATTCCGTTTTATAATTTTTTGAATTCATTGCTGGAAACATTCAATTCGCCCCTGACCGGCACCTCGGCAAATATTTCGGGGCTTCCCGCGTGCGGCAAAATCGATGACGTTATCGCGCAGTTTCAAAACCAAAAAAACCGGCCCGATCTGATAATCAATGCCGGGGATCTGGATCCGTCGAAACCGTCGACGATCATCGACCTGACGCAGCCCGCGCCCAAAATTGTCAGGCAGTAATTTTAAGACCGTCTTGTATTTTTATAATCAATTATTCAACAATCTTTATTTTATGAAAAAAGAAAATAATTTAAAAAAAGATTCTTCGATCAACAAAAACCAGGAATTGAAAATCTTGCGCGAGATAATTGAAACCATCAGTTACAATCTGGACCTGAAAGAAGTTTTATCGCGCATCGTAAAAATCGTCAGCGGCGTGACCAAAGCGGATTCCTGCTTTCTGTATTTGATCGACGACGGCGAACTGGTTTTGCGCGCCTCGCTCAATCCAAAACCTTTGGAAATCGGCAGCATTAAATTGAAGCTCGGCGAAGGGATCACCGGATGGGTGGCCCGCAATCTGAAAACAGTCGCGATCGCGAAGGAAGCCTACAACGACGAACGCTTTAAATTCGTGAACAGCCTGCCGGAGGACAAGTTTGAGGGATTTCTCTCCGTACCGATAATTTATCGCGATAAGGTTTTGGGCGTAATCAATGTCCAGCATTGCCGTCCGCGCAAATATTCCGAAAATGAAATCACTTTGTTTGAACTGGTGGCCAAAGCGACCGGCGGCGCGATCGGAAACGCAATGCTTTTTTCGGAAAAGGAAGCGCTAAAAGAAGCTCTGGAAACGCGCAAAGTCATTGAAAAAGCAAAAGGAATCCTGATGAATGAATTTTCGATCAGCGAAGACGAAGCATATAAGCTGCTTCACAAAAAATCAATGGACAAGCGCCTCTCAATGAAAGAAATTTCAAACGCCGTGATCATTTCTTCGGAATTCAAAAAATAATTAATTTTACAAAAATCCGCCTTTAGGCGGATTTTTGTTTTTTAACTTTCGCTGGGATTTAAATGCCCGGTTAATTGTAAAAATTATATTTTCCAAATGTATTTCGATGCTGCGGGGCGTTAACCCCGCAGATCAACCAAAGGAGTGCCTCCTTGAAGATTACTTTCGCTTCGCTAAGGAATCCTCGAAATCTGTAACCCTGAGACAAGACCTCAGGGTTGCAGATTTTTAAAACTCAAACTCTTTTATTTTTTGCCAAGTATTTTCATCGAGAACGGAAATCTTGCTGTCGCCAACCATATAAAGATAATCGTTGATGTATACCGCGCGCTTGGGATTAATGTCGCTCACCGCCTTAATCAATGAAAGCCTGTCGTTTTTGTAGGAAAAAACGTAACCGCCGCTCCCGCCCGGCATAAAAAATATTCCGTGCTTCGAATCCATTAAAAACGCATGGTGATTGTTAACCGCCTCGGACCAGTATTCTTTCAGCGAATACTTATCCATTTCGATCGGATTGGCCGGATCGCTGACGTTAAAATAAGAAATCTTTACGTTTGAATTTTCCATGCCGACGCCGATGATTTTATCTTTGGTCACCGGATGCAAATATCCGGAATATCCCGGAATCTTCAATTCCCCGGCCAGCCTGGGATCCCGCGGATTGGCAAGATCGATCACATAAAAAGGATCGGTCTGGCGGAAAGTCACCACATAACCCTTGTCTTCAATGAACCGGGCGGAATATATTTTTTCAGTCTTGCCCAAATCGCGCACCGAACCGATAACATTCAAACCGCCGTCCATGACATAGACATCGTTGGCGGTCTCGGAACGCATGAACCATTGGCCGCCGATGGTTGTGGCAATCCGCAAATTGCCATTGTATTCATCGAGCGAAAACTGGTTCAAAGGCTGGCCCGGAACCGAACCGCTGGCGGCAAATTTCATATCGCTCAAACTGATTTTGGCCACCATGGTTTTATCCAATTCCCTCATGTGGGATTTCCGGTAGGAAGCCAAGCGGTTTTGCATGTCGTTTTCGAATTTCAACCTGTCGTCCCGGCTCAATCCGTTTTTATAATTTTCCAGAATCGTATTCAGCTCGACGATTTTGGCCGCCGAACTGATATCGTAACCGTCAAGCTTGGTTATCTGATCAATCAGGGAAGCGGTTACCAGATCCCTCACGCTCTGCTTAATCATTCCCGCGGTGATATTGAATTCGCTTTGGTAAACAGGATAAGTGATATACAAATTTTCATTGGACATATATACCACCGACGAGTTGCCCAGTCCGGCAAATGAGGTTTTGCTTTCCACCAACCCGGTTGCCGCATTAATGACAAAAACGCTGAAAGTCGCATCGGCCGGCAACACGCGCTCGGGATGATATATCGAACCGCACGCAATCGTCACTCCGGCGCCGCCAATCGATAACGGCTTGATCGGGCAGACATCCGCCGCGCCAACCATGGTTTTTGCCACCATGTAGATTTTTCCCGCCCGCAGCCGCGAACCGATAATGTAGGTATTTCCTTCGGGTTTTATGTTCCATTTTTGGACGGCATTCTTTGGATTTGTAACGTCATAACCAGTCACTCCGCCGTCGCCGAAAATTGCCAGAATGTTGCCGGATACGAGCAGATCGCCGGATTTTTCCAAGGTCGAATCAACCGCCATTCCCGCCACCGGCATCGCTTTAACAATTTTAGTGGCCGATGACTGGCAATCGTAGCAGCGCGCAACGTTTGACGTTGCCGAAATCCCGCCGCCGGCACCCCACCAATATATCGGGCTTGATCCCGAATAATAAATTTCCTTTCCGTCGGTTTTAACTATGTCCGGTTCGTCGATCCCCGCCACCTGGACATTGGTCACCGACGTGCGGTCAATGGAAACATTGGCGCTCGCCGAAGGCACCACAAAGGTATCGCTAACCATGCTTTCCGCGCCGGACTTGGAAACGCCGGCAGTCATTGCCACGCCCCCCGAACCGCGTCCGTAATAATTCGATTCCTGGCCGGCTTTCTTGAAATAATTCTGAAAATCAGCGGCCGTGGCAAAAGTTTTGAAATTATCCGCCGCGCCGGGAACAACCGAAACGCCGCCCAAGCTGTTTTTCAAATTAACAACACCTTGCGAGCCGAATCTCAAACCGTCCCAGGCGCCATACCATGACGCGTAAAAAGATTTTACCGCCGCCACCGTCTGGCCGCCGTAGTACCCGGTGGCGCCCGCGGAAATACCGTAACCCGCGGCAATGAGGCAGGATTGCATATTTTTCACCGCGCTGCCTTGTTGATAAGCGTTTGCCGCGCCAAGAGCCGCCGGATCGCATTCCGCCGCCTTGACCGAAGCAAAACCGAACCCGGACAACAAGACCGCCGCGATTAATAATATGTTTTTAATTTTTATGTTCATTTTTTTATTTTTTTAAGAAAATGGGCGTTAAGTATTTTTATTATATTAACATATTTAAAAATTAATTTCCGCCGATGATCTTATTTAATTTGTTCTTTGTCGCGCTCCCCACATTCCCCGACCCGTATTTAAGGCCATAAGGCGCGAGAATCTCGCTGGCGTATTTCTCCTGGAATTGCTTGACCGCGGTCTTGGTAATGCCGCCAAAGTCACCCGTGGGCACCACGGCAAAACCTTGAGCTTTTAAAATCTCCTGCAAACATTTCACCTGCGGATCTTTTTTCATTCCGTAGTAAAGGTTATTGGTGATCTGGGTACAGGAATAGGCTACCTTACCCGTAATTGCCTTTAGCTGCTCCTGTAATTTGGCGATCAAAGCTATAATTTCATTTATTCTGGCCAATATTTCCGCACGAGTCATCTTGCCAACCGACTTGGACACAGTCAAAACGCTCGCCGGCGAACTGCTACTCGGACTGCCCGATCCAGCGGATACAGTTGGAATTACGCCGATTTTTGCCGGGCTGTTTGCGCCCGCCTGGGCGGAACAAGAACCAACCGTACAAGTTTGGCTTGCGCCGCAAGCAGTAATGTCTGACCATTCAACACAACCATCGCCATTGAAATCGCCGCAGGTCTGATAGCCGTTGCCCGCGCATTGTTTTGAATCGATGGAACATTGATTTTGACAAGACGACGTATAAGCAGCCAATATCCTTTTTTCAGTCGATGCGGTGTTACCGCTCGCATCCTGGACATAGGCTTGATAATTATGACTTTCATTGGCAAGCGAACTAAATTGAACAATTAGCGGATTTTGCGACGCATTATATGATGATTTGATTTCCGCGAAAGACAGCGGCCGACGATAAATTCTCACTTCGTCTATCAAGCCAACAAAAGGATTTCCAAGACTCCCATTGGCGGAGCCCGTTCCGATTCCCAGCGGTTCTGATGTAAGTGAAAATCCGGTAAATACTCCGTCGGAAACAGTTTCCTGCTGCACACCGTCAACATAAATTTTCAAGCCTTCAAAACCGCCCGCGCCGCCATAGACGCCGGCAATATGATGCCACGAATTATCTCCCCAGCTGGTTTTCGTTTCAATATATCCTCCGCTGCTTCCAAAACCGATATGCTGGCTGTACTGACGAACAAACAGTAAATAACCATAATTATTTCCAGTAATGCCCTTATCAACAATCCTTTCGTTGTATTGCGGATTTCCGGTAAACTTCACCCATGCTTCAACCGTAATCGGCCCGGCGATGTTTAAGCTCGCCGAATTGGCGCAAACCGCGGCATTGGCTCCGTTGAATTGCAAAGCAGAACCAAATTTGCCGGCAACAGTATTTGTCGGACAATCAGCCGCGGAACAAAAACAATTATTTTTATAGCTTGACCAATCGCGAAAAAAATCGGCAGTTTCCGCAGCTTCGTCATTAAAACGCCACCAACCCGCAAGGCTTTTGTCCCAATCCAGCAATGCCGTAAGATAGGGCGAAAATCTTCGATTATTCACCGCCACGCGGATTTCTGCTGAACCGCTGCTTGTTGCGCCGTCGGCTGGAGTTACACCGCTAAACGAAATTTGCGGAGGCATAAAAGAAGCGATCGAATTTGCCGAGTCGGTAAACGCCTTTTTAAACAAATTGACATAAGCGGAATTGATTGAACTGTTGAATTTCCAATCCGCGGCTATCGGCTTGCCGTTAACGGCAATACGAATATCGCCGATATAAACCTTCACCGGATAATTGCCAACTCCTCTTTTATCAAAAACCCGAATGGCGATTTGATTGGATCCGGAAACGAGATAAGAAGCGATATCAATATTTTTTGAATCCGCAAGGTTTCCGTCGCCCGCCGCATCAATATCGAAATCCTCGACTACTCGGCCGTTAATAAGCAGCTGTTTAAAATGAAACCCCTTTGTACTTGAATCGCTAAGGCTGTCTTTGATGGAAAAAGATATATTCGCGCTTAAAACACTGCCCGAATAATTGAAATTGGCGGCAACCGCCTGATACCATCCGGGTATGGTGCTCATCGCATAGCCTAATTTTAGAAGATAATCAAAGTTTTCCGGATCATCATTCGGGGTTTGCCGGAAAATGGCATCGCTTGGGTCAATATTCATTCGATGCGCCCACAGCGGGACGTTAAAAAGACCGACGCCGTCCGACTTTTTGGCTGCGGTTGAAATTTGGTCGTTGAGACTATTCAAGCTGTTATGCTCACTGTCATTGCCCACGCTGTAAAAAATATCCGTACCTTCATTATCATAAGCAATCGGGTAAATCCCGCTGATGTAAGGCACCGGATAAACCGTTTGCGCCGCATCCCGCAGATACTGATCAAAACGACTCTGCCTTACCGCGCCATTCATTGTCGCGTAATCCCAAAAAGACGCGCCTTCCGTTAAAACGGACTTAAAAGGATTTCCCTGGTTGAATAACTGCATTTGAACGCTATTGCCTACGTAAAATGTGGGAATAAACGCCAGATTGGGATTGATCCGGTTTTTTGCCTGGATGATTTTCCGTATGTACGAAGCGGAAAATTTGCGAGTAATATTATCGGAAGATGACAAGCCCGCCTCTTTTCCGGAATCATTAATATAAAAATCATCAATAATAAACGCCTGCAAATTCTCGTGCGTCAAAGAAAGATTGGCAAAATAACCCGCCCACGCCTCATAATCGGTACCGTAAGGAGGCTGCACGCCGGTTTCATAAGAATAAGAAATCAGAATCGGCCAAACCTTCAAGCTGGTATTTTTAAGCAGATTTTCAAAATCCGATCCCGACCCGCACATTGAATTGCAGCTGAACCCTATTGTGTTCATATTCAGCGCGTTCAATGCCGCTTCATTTTCCGCCCAATCAACGACCTCTCCATCCCTAAATTCATTCCTGATGAAATCAGGATTATAATTTATACGAGGCTTTTCCATCCATCCCTGCTTTTCCACGATACGGATCCTCCCCGAATCGCCGATAGTTGCGCCCGAGGCTGTCCTCAATGTAAAATTTACCGTCCGGTCGCCTGCGTCAGGATAATTGATTGTGGCAATCAATCCGTTCCAGGAAATATGAGAAGAATCATTGCTGGATATACTGACAATACCATCCAGATAAAAAGAATAATCCCAAGTAAAAGATTCTCCCGCAAAGCCGCCCGCATCCAGCGACCCAACCGCAGAATTAACCGCGGCGCATACCGGGTTCGTTTTAAAAACAAACATTAAGCACAAAAGAACGAAAATCGCGCATCTGATTATCTTCATATTATTAATAGGGATTGCATAAACAATAATATTTATTGCTCGCTTTGCTGCACCAATTTATTCCCGCCGCCCAAGGGCGGCAAGACGGAGAAATACCGACAGTTGAATCTGGCGCGCCCTCAAGCGCCGTTACCAAAAGCGCCCCTATCTCATTTCCCGGTCCGTAATCATAATAAGCGTACCTGTAACCCCCGGGAGTTTTCGGAATCATGGCCAATATTTTTGCATCAACCAATTCTTGCATACTTTGTTCGTAGTAGCCGTCCCCTTCATACGCCCCCCACCCCGGGTTATAATTGCGTGGCATCCGCTCATAGGTATTATAAAATATATTGAGCGCGGTATTTACATTTTTAAGATCATCCATTTTTCTGGCGTCTCGCGCTTTCGCTCGCGCGCCGCTCATACTAACCAACACCAGGCTCGAAAGAATCCCGATGATCGCAATGACGACAAGCAATTCTATTAGCGTAAAACCTTTCTGGTTGTTGAGTCTCATATTCACCGTGGCGTACCGTTAGGTAAGAATTGGCGCACTGCGCGCACATCCGGCAACTCTGTTTTCGGGCGCCTGAAAACAGAGTTGAACACTATCATGATTGAAATAATAATTAAAACTATCGAAAAAATAGTAACTATTGCGTTTGCTTGCCGAAAATTTTTAATTTTATTTGGATATCTCTCAACAAGAAATTTGGATATCCCCGGTACCGAATTGTCGTAATCAAAAACCGGCGCTTTCATTATTTTTTTTGAAGCGGATTGACGTTTATTGAAAATTTGGCTGTAATCGGCCGGTGAATTATCCATTTCGCAACATAATATTGCCTCGGTTTTATTTTAACATAAGCTCATTAAGTTTTGTTTTACTATTATTCCCCACATTCCCTGACCCGTATTTAAGGCCATAAGGCGCGAGAATCTCGCTGGCGTATTTCTCCTGGAATTGCTTGACCGCGGTCTTGGTAATGCCGCCAAAGTCACCCGTAGGCACCACGGCAAAACCTTGAGCTTTTAAAATCTCCTGCAAACATTTCACCTGCGGATCTTTTTTCATTCCGTAGTAAAGGTTTTTGGTGATCTGGGTACAGGAATACATGGTTTTGCCGCCGGTCATTGCCTTCAACTGCTCCTGAAGTTGGGCGATAAGCGCCATAATCTGGTTAATTTTAATTAGAATTTCGTCCCGGGTTAATGGTCGGGAAATTGAATCGGGAACACAAGTTCCGCCCGAACAAATATTTCCCGAGCTGCAACCGCCGCAATTCAACGTATTTCCGCAGCCATCGGTAACGCTACCGCATTCGTAATCCAGCAAGGTACAGGTTTTGGGAACACAGGTTGATGATGAACCGCACACGCCCACACCCGAACAAGACTGACCGGAAAAACAACTGGTTGCGCTTGACCATTCCAAACACGAGTCGGAATCATAATTGCCACAGGTTTTAAAATCGGTAGGGCTATTACATTGTTTTACTCCTATCAAAGAACATTCATTGGCGCAAATGGTCGAACATATTCCATTGCTGCAAGCTTGGCCACTGGCACAAGCAACTGTCGCACTCCACTTCAAACATCCGCTCGTCGATATGCAGGTTTGCACGCCGTTGCCGCTGCATTGTTTGGCCCCCGCGGTCGCGCAGTCGCTTGTGCAGGTCGACGCATCAACACATTTGCCATTATTGCAAGTTCCCGAACAGCAATCAGAAGCTGATGAACAAGTATGGTCCTTGGGACTACAGCAGATATTAAATCCGCCATCGGTCTGCCAAGCATCCACCCATTCGTTTTTGGCATTAACTGCGTGCCAAATCATGTATTCAACGCCATTGCCGTCAAAAGGCGCAGTTACCGGTATTTTCCAGTCGTAATACCAATAATTATTTGAGCTATCATAATTTGTTGCTTCAGCGTTGATCAAATCCCAACTCTTCGCTTTATAATTCGTACTAACCCAAAATTTTGGGTTACCACCGCTATTTTGCTTAATATCTTTGTTGGCGGTATCTGGATCGGAAAATTGGGCATAGAATCTGACGGTATCGCCCCGATGAATACATTCGCCGGCGCCAAGCTGGCCCAAACTGTGGCTGGAAACCCAATCCCAAGCGCGCAGGTAATTAACCTTTAGACCGCTTAATTTACACTCACCGCCAGAACAAACCCGCCCTGTTGCGCAAGCTGTTGCCACACTCCATTTTAAACAACCACTCGAAAACACGCAGGTTTGCACGCCGTTGCCGCTGCATTGTTTGGCCCCCGCGGCCGCGCAATCAGATGTACAATTTGGCGCAGCGACAACCATCACGCTAACGTTCGGCGTTGCTTCGCCAAACCACTCAACCGTGGATATTCCCATTCCCAACATTTTCCACTGAAAATTATATGTTCCAGGCGTAGCTGGCGCTTTAACCGTAAAAGCGAAGGTTTTGTCGGTCTGGTCGATAGGCTCAACCGAATCATTCGGCTCCAAATCCACACGTCCGAGACCCCAATTAAGATTATCCTGCGGATTCAAAGAACCTAGCTTGTATTGTTTTGCCTTGGTCCAGGAATTGGCACCGGTATTCCGCATTGTTACTGAAACCTGATAGCTTTGCCCGGCAGTCATTTGTGCCGGCACGCTTTGGCTGATGAATTTGGAATTGTTTCCCGAATAATCACAACCTGTTTCACATTTATCCCACCAATTTAAAATACACGCGTCAAAATCCGCGCGCTGGTACGCGGCACCCATAGTTTCTTTTGCCGTATTAATTGCCGCGGAATGGTTGCCCATATTGTAGGAATATGCTGTTTTTTTGCCGCAAGAGCTGTAAAAATCGCCGCCCGAAAACACAACGTTATTATTATAAAATTCCATGTTTTTCGCGTCATCAATATTGATACCCATCTGGGCGTTGTTAATGATATTGTCGTGAAAAGACCCGCCATGCGGCAATGAGGCGATTGGAACATAACCGGGATTCACCCACGGATCGTAACCGATCTGCATACCGAATCCGCATCTTTTATTGGAGCCGCAATCAATGCGATTATTGGAAAAATCGGTCCCTGAAAGATCATTGTCCGCCACCTTGTTCAACGACCAGGTTGTTATCATAAACGCGGCAAATGATCCGCCCTTGAATGTTCCGGTGTGCTTTATCGAATTATTCCGTATTACGCTCCCGGTACCGCTTCCGATAATAAAATCAATGTCAGTGTTATCGACAAACTCATTTCCCGTAAAAATTGAATTTTTCGCGTTCCCGATGGTCAAACCGTCAGACCAGGAACCGACCGATTTATCATGCATCCCGTTAAACGCGAAAAGATTGTTTGTGGCCACCATCTTTTCTGTTCCCGTCAAGCCCGCACCCGTACAGCAATAAGCGAATTTTGAAACACTGTTGGTCAGGCTGCAATTTGAACAATCCATCAGGATGTTTTGATATCCATTAACTCCAGTCAAACTTTTATTAATCGCAGCCATCCCATCTTTGTTCCCGTTCATTATAATATGGTCGACTACACTGCCCGCGGCGCTTACATGAATCATTCCTCCCCAGTGAAGCGGAAACCCGGGCGCGGCAATCAATTCCGCGCAATCATGATTTTGCCCGAAAACGCAACGCGGCATCGAATCGGTTTTCCCTTGCGTCCGTAATGTTATGGGATTTGACGCGATCGATATTTCACTGCCCACATAATATTTTCCCGCCGGCAATTCCACAATCCCGCCACCGGGCGCGCTGTTAATGCATGCCTGAATGGTTACCGCCGCGTCATTTGTCGTGCCGTTAAAAGATGACAGCGCAGCACAAAGAACCGGGTCCGATTGAGCATTAACAAATTGCGGGACCGCAAATATTGCAAAAAACATTGCCCCGAAAATAAAGTTGATTATTTTAAAATTCATTAAAATTATTATTGATTTATTTTACCATAAAAGAATTCAATCCCCGCAAACGCGCAACACTTATTATGATGTAGCGGTTATTTGCGTTATCTTGATTTTTTGTTTGGATTTTGTATCATTGGAATATCAAGCACAACGAAGTGCTTTTCAGCAAGACGATGGCGTCTCCGGCAAAAGTCCGGGGATTTTTGATTTTAATGTTGATAATTTTATTTTGAGCATTGGGGTTTTTCCCAAAAACTCATTACTCTTTAACTCATCAACTATTCATCATGGATTACAAAGAAATAATTGAATTGTGCAAAAAAAACGGCGCGGCAATGATCGATCTGAAATTCGTCGACCTGCCCGGCGCCTGGCAGCACTTTACCGTACCGCTCGACCAGTTTGACGAAAAAGTTTTTACCGAAGGTTTGGGTTTTGACGGCTCGTCAATCCGCGGCTTCAAAGCGATCAATGAAAGCGACATGGTGCTGGTCCCCGATCCCAAATCTTTTGTTATCGACCAATTCGGAAAAAATCCGGTGGGAAGTTTGATCTGCGACGCCTACGAACCCGGTTTGAAAACCCGGTTTGAAAACGACCCGCGCGCCGTCAGCCAGAGAGCGGAAAAACATTTGGAAAAAAGCGGAATTGCCGACAAGGCGTATTTCGGTCCGGAAGCGGAATTTTTCATTTTTGACCGCGCGGAATTCGGCATGGACCAGAATCATTCTTTTCACCGGATTGAATCCGCGGAAGCCAATTGGAGCGAAAACGCCGAAGACGACGGATCGGGCTACAAAATCCGCAATAAAGAAGGTTATTTCCCGATGTCGCCGTCGGATCAGACGGCCGACGCGCGGCGCGACATGGTCGCGGAACTGAAACGGCTCGGAATCGAAGTTGAAAAAGAACACCACGAAGTTGCCACCGCCGGCCAGGCCGAGATCGACATCAAATATGATTCATTGCTCGCGCAGGCGGACAAAGTGATGCTTTTCAAATACGCGGTAAAAAATGTCGCGCGGCGATTCGGAAAAACCGCCACGTTCATGCCCAAACCACTGTTTGGTGACAACGGATCGGGAATGCATACGCACATTTCCCTCTGGAAGGGCGCGACTCCCCTGTTTTTCGACGCCAACGGCTATGGCGGATTGAGCCAAACCGCGCTGTGGTTTATCGGCGGCCTGCTCGCGCACGGAAAATCGCTGATGGCTTTTGTGGCGCCCACGACCAATTCATATAAGCGTTTGGTTCCGGGATTCGAAGCGCCCACCAACCTAGCCTATTCGGCGCGCAACCGTTCCGCCGCGATCCGCATCCCGATGTACAGCAACTCCCCCGCTTCCAAACGCGTCGAATTCCGTCCCGCGGACGCGTCATGTAATCCTTATCTGGCGTTTTCAGCAATGTTAATGGCGGGCTTGGATGGTATCGCCAAAAAAACCGACCCGGGCAAACCGGTTGAAGGAAACATCTACAAACTGGGAGAGAACGCGCCTTCAATTCCGCAAGTGCCCGCGTCGTTGGAGGAAAGTTTGGCGGCGCTGGAAAACGACCATGAATATTTGCTGGCAGGCAACGTGTTTTCGAAAGAGATGGTCAAAACCTGGATCGACTACAAACTCACCGCCGAATACGACGCGGCGCGAACCCGGCCGACGCCCGTTGAATTTACGCTTTATTACGATATATAGGAAGCGCGATAAAAGTTTTCCGGTTAATCGACAAAAACCCGCAAATGGGTTTTTTGTTTTAAATCGTGAAAAATATATAATCATACATATGAACCATTTTCTGGCAAAACTGGCAAAAGAAGCGGTGGAATCATACGTTTCGGAAAAAAAAGTTATTGATCCGCCGCAAGACACCCCAAAAAACTATTCTCAGCGGCGCGCCGGAATTTTTGTCACCATTAATAAAAACAAAGAATTGCGCGGCTGCATCGGAACCTACGGGCCGACGAAAAACAGCATCGCCGAGGAAGTGATCGCCAACGCAATTGCCGCGGCCAGCGAAGATACAAGATTCGATGCCGTTGGCAAATCAGATTTGCCCAGCCTTTCCTATATAGTATACATTTTGCAAAAACCGGAACCGGTAAAATTACTTGGGGAACTCGATCCCAAAAAATTCGGAATTATTGTTTTCGGCACAACCTCGCAACGCTCATCGTTGCTCCTGCCCGATCTGGACGGAATCAATACCGCGGACGAACAGCTTGCCTGTGTGTGCCGGAAAGCCGGCATTGACGCCGGAAAAGAAAAACTGATCATTCAAAAATTTCGCGCTGACAAATTCGTATGATAAACCGCCCGGAATGGAATATCGGAACGTTCCGCCGAATAAACAAAACCCCCTGTTGATAAATTAACTGGCGCTATTTTTTAAAAGACTTATAATTATTAATGAAGGATTGAGAATTTTCAAAAATAAAAAAATGAAAAACATTTCAAGAAGCGTCGCGTTCGTATTAAGCGTTCTGTTGGTTTCGACAATTGCGGGTTACGTGGTTCTGGCTTGGACCGAACCCGGCTCCCCCGCTCCCGGCGGCAACGTGGCCGCGCCGATCAATACCGGCAGCAACATGCAAACAAAAACCGGCGGACTGAACGTTACCGGCAATGTCGGCATCGGCACCACCAACCCGGCATACAGATTAGACGCTGCCGGATACGTCAATACGAACACCGGTTTTTGCATCAACGGCGATTGCGTCGCTTCCTGGGCCAATGTTTCCGGACCTTGGACGGTTTCAGGAAACAATATTTACAACAACAAAACCGGCAATGTCGGCATCGGCACCACCAACCCAAGCCAGAAATTGGATGTGGCCGGATCGATCCGTTTCGGAACCGGCGGCGGCTATCTTTTTTCAAGCGCCAGCGATAATTTCATCTTGCAAACAGTTACAAACACGCCGAATCCGAATTTAACCATCGGATACGGAAACGGATCAGGCGCGGGAACCATTGACACCACGAAAGAAAACTTTTCCATGAATGCGGGCAAATTTATGTTCAACAAGGGTTTGGTTGAAATCGGCAGCCCGAACGGCGGCGGTTCGTTTGCCATTCCCAACACCTGCAGCGGCAATTGGCTGACAAACGTATCCTCGGGAATCTTCAGTCCGGACCCGGTATTCGGATGCGGAGACGAATGGTATATTGCCTCGTATCCGCGCAGCGGCGAAGCCCGGACGCTGGAAATCGCAATTAAAAATGATGGAGACGACCATATCGCGTTAATGCCAAGCGGCAACGTAGGCGTGGGAACAATAACTCCGGCAACCAAGCTCCAGGTCGGTAACGGCGGCGACGGCTGGGCCAATGGCCTCACCATACAAAGCAATTATCCGACAATTTATTTCCGGGACAGCGACAACCGCTCTTCAATGATCCATATAAACAGCAATCTGATGTATTTCTTGAGAGGGTGCGACAATGCAAGCGATCCCGCCAGCGGGAATTCATGGTGCGCTTACAACGGCCGCTGGCCGCTGTATATCAATATGGATAATAACGACGCGGTTTTCGGCGGCAACCTCTATGGAATGGCCTACTATTATAATTCCGATATCAACCTTAAAAAAGATATCGCGCCGATAACCGGAAGTTTGGAAAAAATCAATGATTTGAATGGCGTATATTTTAAGTGGAAAGCCGATAATGCGCCTTCGATCGGGTTGATCGCGCAGGATGTGGAAAAAATATTTCCCGAAGCGGTTTCAACGGATAAAAATTCCGGATTGAAATCGGTCGATTACGGAAAAATCGTTGCCCCGCTTATTGAAGCGGTGAAAGAGCAGCAACGGGAAATTTCCGAATTAAAGTCGCAAATCAGCGGACTGGAATCTAAAATTAACGCATTTGCAAAATAAAAATTATGGCTAATACCATATTAAAAACGCTTGCCGTGGTTTTTCTGGCTTTTTTGTTGGGATGCCATAGCAACGCTTTCGCGGCGCAATCATACCTCGTCAACGGCGGCAGCACCTACCCGATAAATGAATGGGGCGTGTGCAGAAACGTAACAAATGCCGGCGGATGGCCGGCAATATTCGTGCCCACAAACAGCGCCGCCGAATGGAACGCATTTCTGAACAACCACCCGAGCCATGTTTCTCTGGGCAGTTGCGGCAAAATAATCCCTAATGACGCGATTGTGCACGTATGGGTACAGCACGGTTGCGGCCCGGGATATGAATTTGCATCGCCCGTTACCAGTCTCCCGCAATATTTTTGCGGAAATGCTTGTGGAAACCCAAATGGAGAAATGACATACACTGTTTACCGGGTCGGAAATTATATTCAAATCAATCCCCACCATTATTTTTTGTGGGCCGTCTATAACGTCCCCGGCATGCCCGGAGGGAATATCAACGCGGTGGAAATCGTCAGCCCATCAATGTATCCGAGCGGAATATGGGCAACAAGCGTAATCAGTTACAGATTGGGAGTCCAAGGCATTGCGGCATCAACTGTTAACATATTGGGCACTCTATGGGATGGAGGGATCGGAATTTCGATTCCGGGATGGGGTGTTGTGAATGGATGGACTTATCTGGGCGATTATGAATCGGAGATTGTCGTCGGTTTTTAAAAGAAACGGACGAATGGCAATTTGCAGAACGGAATCTGAAATTTCAATTGGCAGTGCTCGCGGCTGCAATCATAATTAAATTACAAAAATCAATGAGGCAAAAAACAATTAACCTGGTAATAATTTCCGTTATCATATTAGGATTCGTGGCGGCGATTTTTTCCTTGGTTATAAAAAACAAGCCCGCGACCACGCAAAAAGAAACGGTCGCAACTCCGGCAAACGAAAGTAAATGGAAAATTTACCGCGACGAAGAGAACGGCTTTCAGATTCAATATCCGGCTGATTTTCTAAACGAAAATTATCTTGCTGCCGATGAAGCCTTGAAATTCCCTTGCGGAAACCAGATCGGGAAATCTTTCCGCATCACCAAGAGTAAAGATTCAATCGTTCCAGCCTACCAATTTACGGTCTTTTTTAATTCGCAAAAATTATCGCCAAAAGATTTTTTTGTCTGCAAAACAAAAAACGCTACCATGGATCTTTTTGACGAAACTCTCATTAAAAATATTGAAGCATTCCGGACGGGCAGGCAAAACATGGACGCGACGCGCATCGTTCTGGACGGTTCGGTCACGGTTTTAGTGCCGGACGGCGACAATATTTATGAAATTAGACTGGAAAAAAATACCGGCGACGGAAATGATCCGAATGTATTCGCGCAAATGCTTTCCAGCTTTGCGCTGTCGGAGGCAAAAAAACCGTCGGCAATCGAAAATAAAATGAAAGAATTTTGCGCCGGAGCGGCAAAAAATGAACTCGGAAACGGCTTATTGGCATTCTATCTCCCTCTCAAAAGCGACACAGGCAACGAAAATGAGGTTTTTGTCGGCTGTGCGAAAAGAAGCAATTCCGGTCAGACCGAATGGCAAACATTCGAAAATGTTCTGACCTATCATCTTCTTAAAAATAAGGTTGGAAATTATGAATCTGTCTGGAGCGGCGGCACCGGAAGCGATACCGCAAAAGACGGAACGGCGGCGTTCAACTGGACCTATTTCACAAAGGCTTCGTCGGCCGGTGACATAAATGGAGACGGAATGGACGAAGTTCTTTTGTCGGGAAGGCAATATGGACAAAAAGAATGCGCCGAATATTGCTATAATTGGTGCTTGTATGCGCCCGCGGAAAAAAACACCCATTGCATTGCAAATTGCCAGGGATGGAAAAAAAGCAGTCTGGTCGTCGCCGCGACCGCAGTCAAAGATTGCCCGATAGTCAAAACATTGCCCAAAAACGCAAAGGACAACTGCGACAACGATACATATCTGACGACCTGTTTTGACAATAACGGCACGGAAAACTCCGAAAATAAAATTTTCAGGGATTATCTTGAAAAAAAATCGATTTCAACGGACTCAAAAGAATGGCCGTCTGAAATCAACTCGATCCAAAATTAAATAAATCCTTGATTGTTTGTTTTTACGAAATTTTAAAAAACACAGTTTAATCTGTGTTTTTTTATTGGCTTGTTGCAATTAATTCTCCGAAAATTTATAATTAAATAATGGTTTTAAATCTAACAAATAACTAACATGAAAAACATCAAAAGCGTCGCGTTCGTTTTGAGCGCCCTGGTTGTTTCCGCGATCGTCGGTTGCGCGGTTCTGGCTTGGACCGAACCCGGCTCCCCCGCTCCCGGCGGCAACGTGGCCGCGCCGGTGAACACGGGCAATA
>Ga0074195_1000330_pt1 | contig 102108 bp, 69 predicted proteins | sample EPASupsiteHSE623_FD_64525 | JGI IMG/M metagenome (GOLD analysis project Ga0074195, IMG submission 64525) | Bioremediated contaminated groundwater from EPA Superfund site, New Mexico - Sample HSE6-23 | ecosystem: Environmental > Aquatic > Deep subsurface > Groundwater > Contaminated ... | reverse complement strand
ATATAGAATAATATTACTTATGTATAGCACCGGATTATTCGGCGGGCTATTTATATCGATTTTAATCTTGCCGTCTGGTAACTCCGATAGAAGAACCGCTTCGCCTGCTACTAACGCATCTTTCTCAATTCTGCTCGCTACCATACTGTAGGATGACGCCGCTACGAACTGTTTTTCAGATTCCTCATCATTTATTTCAATTGTCAGCCATAATTGATCTTTGAAGAGTTCGGGCTGTAATTTCTTCTGGCTGCCGATCAACGCATTAAGAATTCCGTCCTTAATTTCAATATTCTGATTCTCGAACCAGACCGGTTTCTCTGCGTTTTCTGCATCGTAGAGATTAAAATTAATTTTATACTTACCGTCCTGGATGACTGCGCCTTGATCGTCTTTGATCTTGCTCTGGTAGCTTATAGCTCTTTTTTTGTCTTTACCGCCTGTTTCAGGATTGGCTTGCGCAAACACTTGAATTATCATTAGCACTACAGCCAACATCACAAATCTTCTCATAACCTTCTCCGTTAATTTTTTTTACATAATTTAACAGGTTATGATAAATAAAGAAAGCTGTTGAAATGGCTTTACACTTATTTAGTTTATTGATTGTTCCAAGTGTCTCATACCTATTATTATAATCACAATATAAATTCTTCAATTCTACTTTTACTGCCGAAATTTCATTAGTGATACTCCTCGTGCTTAATTCAGAGAATTTCTCATAACTTTCGATTGATCTTTTTAAATTCCACTCTGCCATTTTAATCCTGCCGCTTGATTTGCAGAAGCACCCGTAAAAATAGAAGAATTTTCCTGCCGTGTATAAATCTTTCAGCTTTTCTGACAATACAATTGTTTTTTTGATAAATCTGACTGCCTTCTTGCTATCTGCAAGCCTCATAAATATTTCAGCAAGAAGTTTTGTAGCATGCATTAAGTACAGATCATTTCCGAATTTGACAGACTCTTTGTAAAGAAGATTAAGTTTTCTGATTCCTCCTCTAATATCTTTTTTTTTGAAAAACAACAGATTGCCTAAGTACAAAATATTAGACAAATAGGTTTCCTTATCGCAGTATTTCCCTGAACAAGCCAGTGATTTTAATAGCTGTTTCTCAGATTTATCGACCTCATTCCGCATGTAATACCTGACACCTAATCTGTAATCCGCCTCATAAAGTAATGCGGGCTTTTTTAATTCCTGAGAACATTTATTAATCTCTTCATAGATGTTTTCGACTTCATTTGAATCTTGCAACAATACGCAAGCATAAACATTCAGAATATTTATAAGATTTCCGCAAAGCTCGATTTTGTTGCCGTTAGCCCGATTATAAACGGCTGCTCTTTGCATTTCGTTAAGGTATATGTCATATTTTCCGGTAGAATACAAATAACTGCATGATGTGCTAATGCATTTTCCTATTATTTTTACATCGGTCGTTTCAAATGCTGACTTTCTATAGAATTCTGAAAATAGCTCTGCTTTTTCAAAATCAGTTTCAATAATTGCAATAGAATACTTTGCCCTATAGTATAGACTCTGGCTAAGAGCATCACCTCTGTCTTTTAAGATCGAAACAGACTTTCTGAAATACTTTAATGCCATTTTGTTATCATGAAAGATATTATTAATCCTGCCTATATAATAACTTGCTTCCGCGGCTAAAATTAAATCCGGACATGTCTTTGTTTGATGAAGGATGTCACGAAAAAGCACTAAAGCTGCCTGGTAATTGTATGCGCTGAACATATCAATCGCCTTTTCAATCGGTGTCTCGTTTTTTATCTGGTCCTGATCCGGCTTTTTTATTTTATATTTATTGCTGCAATGGATTCCATTATTTTTCGCATTCAATTTCTTGCTTATAAGCGAAATACTGCAATTTAGATTGAACTTATTCTTTATTTCGAGAAGTTTACATTCAGGATTGCTTCGTATATAGTTTTTTATTTTGTTGATGGTATTCTTATCTAATTTTGTATCTTGAGTGTCGTTTCTCGTTACAATTAACCCTTTTATTCCGGACTTTACATATAAGTTTAGCCATCTGCCGACTGAATTTCTCGGTATCCCATAGGCAATAGCCGCACTTTTGATATTCTCTTTTTTTGCATATTCGCACACTTCAATTTTATATTCAATCGGATATCTTTGTTCTTTTGTAGCCATTGATTTTTTACTTATTTATCTTGAAATTCGCCCAGTAGTACGGGTGCGGGTTAAAATAGGCTCTGACATCGCGTTTGGCTTTGGATAACGCGCTGATCCTGTCTTCTCCGGCTGCTGAATATCTGAAATATCTTTTCATGAGAACTGAAGCTGCGAGATCATCCGTTCTCCATTTGCTTGATATGACGGTTCCTGCGCCTGAAAGTCCGAATGCGTAGGAAAGATCGAAATTAGCGAAATAATCTTCGCCGGTCTTTCCGCCTGTGTCGCAGCCTGAAAGGATTATTTCCTTGTTTTCCACGACGAGCCCGATTATCTCGCTCCATTCAAGCCTGCCGTCATTTGATTCGTCTGCCGAAAGCTGGATGTAGCTTGATCTGCCTGATGTTCTTACTGAATCTTTGCTTATTACAAAGCTGTGTACGGGAAGATGGAGCATACTGTACTTGTTTAGTCCGTCATTTTTGAAAAGCGTTTCGGTGGCTTTTTTATCCTCGGTCAGAGCTGCGGTCTTGTTGATCCTTGATAGTGCCGAGTATTCCCTTTCTGCGTAAACAAGTTCGCTTTCCGCAGTAAAAGGATTTACAAATGACAGGCTTTTTTGCATCTGCGCAGGTTTTGTGCCGGGATCAAAACCGTTCAGGTCATTTACTTCAGCAATGTTATATTCATCTATCAGAAAATTCTGCCCGTCATAAAGTACTTCGAACGGATAGTTTTTCAGAACTCCGTCGGAGTAAATGTAAAGGTTATTTACGCCTGAAAGCTCATCTGATAGTTCTTTCGTGAAGACGGTCTGGTAAGCTTTATTTGCATATCCTGTAAAATCGCTTTTAGTTTCGATCCTCGAAGGAAGCTCGGCAATTTCTTTATTTATGCTGAACATAAAAGTTTTGAAGCTGTTTTTCTTTACTGTCAGGATATATGACGATCCGCCGTAGGGAAGGAACATTAGAACTGCAGATGCGTCGTTTAGACTGTTCTGAATATCTTTAAGCGGTTCTGTGCTTATTTTGGGCTTGATTTTTTCATATTTATAGTCGAAGTATTTAAGATCGTTCGAAATGAACAAATTATCCCTTTCAATGATCAGCGATATCGCTTTTTCAGCCTGAAGATTCTTTATAAGAAGATTTAACCGCTTTGAATAACCGGATCTTACAGTCCATTCCTGATCTTCAGGGAACTGATTTTCGTTATCTTCAGATATCTTAATAGCTTTCTTTGAAAGTTTTTCAAGAATTTCCAGCGCACGGACAGGCTGATCTTTTTCATAAATTTCTGAGAGCTTATATGCAGATTCAAGATATACATCTCCGAAGTTGAATTTGTCTGCCGCTTCAAGGCTTCTGTTCGCATAAATTTCACAGCTGTCATATTTAAGCTTTGAAAAGTATGTTTCGCTAATACGATATAACGACCTTGCCTTAAAGTATTCGTCGCTTCCTGATACGGCGAGCTTCAGACTCCTTTGATAGCAGGATAGAGCGCTGTCGGGATTATTTACATTCTTCTGATAAATTTCGCCTTTATAGAATTCGGCGGATATTCTTGCCTTGATGTTGCCTGTCTCTCCTGCCAGTTTCATGCTTATGTCGAGATTCTTCTGAGCCGCAGGAATTTCGCCTGAAAGTATTAGTATCTTAGCAAGATTCACCCTTGCAGTGCTTTCCTCTGACCTGTCATTGATCTCGATAGTCTTTTCCAGCGCTTTGTATGAGTATGTCGAAGCCGCCGGGAGGTCGTCAAGCTTGATCTCGATCAGACTTCGGGTATTATATGCCCTCATTTTTTCCGGATCGGTAAGACTCAGTTTTTCCGCATCTGCAAGATATTTCAGCGCGGATGAAAGCTTATCGGAATAATAATACATATCGCTAAGGTTCAGATAGACCGAGCTCTTTTTCTCGTCTTCGGTAAAGTATTCAATTGCCTCGAAATAAAGCTCTTCAGCTTTTTTATAGTCAGATTTTCTGAAATAGCATAATCCGGCAGATTCAAGCAGCTCTCCGAATGAATCGAAGTTCACATTTTCGAATTCCGTTTTATTGTCGATTATCGTCTGATAGACAAAGAGCGCGGAATCGATCTCGCCGTTCTTATAGTAGCTGACCATTATGTTCCTTAAGGAATTGAACAGTACCTCCGCCGTCTTTCCGTCAAGCTCTTCTCTGAATGAGCTTATTTCATCTGAAGTGATAAGCCCCGAATTCCTCATATATTCTTTCTTGTACTGAATGCTTCTTTTCAGATCGCCCTTATAAGAATAAATAATTGACAGCATATCATAAGCGGCAAGTTTTTCCTTAAGACCGGCGCCTCTATCATTGAGTATCTTTTCCTGATGAACTATACTTTCGTCATATTGTTTATTTCTGAAATAATTCTTCGACAGTTCATCCAGCGCAGAAAGCTTTTCACTTTCAAGGCCGTTCTTTTCGGTATAAGAAACAAGCTGTCCGCCATAAATTATCGCTCTTTTGTAATCTTTAATACTTCTTAGTGAAGTTATGAGTGTTTTAAGAATATTCAGTTCCTGCTTGTCTCCCGTGTTCCTTGCCATAGCCAGCGCCTGTATAAAATAAACCGCGGCTTTCTCATAAACCTTGCTGTTGAAATATCTGACACCGTTCGTAAGCGAGGTTTTCAGGTTGGACAATGCGAACTCACGCTGAGCTTCCTTATCCATTCCGGTAAGACCGAACAGAGAAAATCCTTTCCCCGATCCTTTCAGAATAGATATAATATCCTCCTGTGAAGATTTTTCTGAAAGTTCTCTACTAATGATTTTGAACCCGAGAGTGTCATGTCTGATGTTCTCAGGCAGGATAACAGACTGCGCTCCGGAGAATATCAGACTATTCACCAGTATTATCTTGTCTAAAGGTGTCGGATCTCCGTTAAAATCCTCAATTACTACTGCATAAGCCGGGATCTTCAGCTTAAGCAGATCGCCTGTTTTAACCTTGTTCTTTCCAAAAAGGAAAGTGTTCTCAAGGGCATTTGATCCGTTAACTTCGACAGGCTTATCAATATAAAGTATTCCGCCGTTCTCCAGCGAAGCCGGGATGTCGGCTTCCTTAACATCCGCTTCTGAAGCTGTTTTAAGCTCAGTATAGTTGATGTTCGCATTTTCATACGCCATTTTCAATGACGATATAGTCGGCAGCAGCGTGAAATTTATATCCGACAGCCCTTTCGATCTTGATATTGCATTATAATCGGCATTCACGCTCTGATCGTTGTCGGGAATTATGAAAATGTGCTCTTTTTCTTTGATCTCTTCTGCAAAGCCGTCGAATACTTGCGTGAAGTCTGAAATATTTCCTTTGAACAGCTTTGCTTCATTTCCGTCAAAGTAGAAGAACAGTTCAGAACCCGGAAGCGAATAAACGCTGATCAGGGCTGTATATTCTCCCATTAATTCACAGAGCTGTTCGCTGTTGATATCCTCAATGCTGACGAACTGTAAAAGTCTTTCATCATTAGATTTTCTGATCTGATCGTAAATATCGTTCAGTTCCTTTTCATAAAAATCAGCCTGCTGTTCATATTCCGCGATCAGCTTTGCGTATTTTTCCGGATTTTTATTCTTTAAAAGATCTGCTTTCTGCCTGTATCTGACGATCTCTTCGTTATTGTACCTGATCTTCTTTATATGGATCTTGTGAAGTTGTTCCTTATAATCCAGGTACCTGCTCGAATAATAATTGAGAAGCGTTCTGTTTTTGAACCTTTCTGCGTAGTTCATGGCTGAATAAATGTCGTTTTTCTGGAGACAGCTTTCTATAAGCCTGTCATAAAGCGGTTTTATGTCTTCGCGCCAGCCTGATATAAGCTCATAATCCGCTGTTGAAGGAAGATATTCGGAAAGTGTTTTTTCCGCTTCCAGATAAGCTTTGAATTTCTCATCAGGATCTGTTTCGAAATCGCCGGCTTTCATCATAAAACGCCAGTGAAGGAGCTTGTCATAAGTACTTTTCGCTGTTTCATTACCTGCATGAAGAACTTCTTTCGCCCTGCTGATATTCCCCGATTCGATCAAAGTTAGCGCCAGATTGTACCCGACCGAAGCGCTGATCCTGTTTTTTTCCTCATTTGTTCTGGCCTGTGAGCTCAATAATGAATCAGCTTCATTGAAAAACTTTTCTGCCCGGACAAGATATCTTAAAGCTTTGTACTTTTCTGCCGGATCATCAATGATCCATTTTTTGTAACTGTTGTAGCACAGTATTCCCCTAAGGTTACGGTTCACAGCCCTGTCTGTGAGTTCACCCGACACGATCGCGGGATTATAAACCGTAGTATCGTTCAGAGCATTATTAAGTACGGCCTGGTCTAAACCGGCATTATCCATTATCATGGCTTTCAGAATATTGTTCTCGTTTACAAGAGCAACATTATAAAGCTCCATCTTCAGACACAGCTCATTTGATCTTTCGAACCTTCTTATGCTTTCCTTCCAGTCCGATCCCAGATATTCTATTACCCCCAGCCTGTTCTCTATCAGGCTTAAGGCTAGATCATTCCCCTTTTTCTTAAATATTTCAGCCTTACTTTTCAGGATCTCTTTTACGGCTTTAAAATCTTTAAGATTACTGTAGCTTGATGCATTGATAGAATATATAAGCGCCAGTTCGTCCTTGCCTTCAAATCCTTCGGAATACTGGGATCCGAGAATTATATCCAGTTTCCATACAGGTATTTCAAGCCCGAGCAGCGATAGAACTATCAGATTATCCTTAGATGATCTGTCCTTATATTCAAGATCTTCATCGATTATCTCCTCAGCAAGCTCTGATGAATATGCATACTCTTCGTCAACGAACCTTGCAAATGCGCTGTTCCTCTTGATGAGATTTATCGCATTCTGATTGTCCTCGCTTTTAAGCTTGATGATTATGTCGGCGTATTTCTGATAAGCATCATCCCCGCCTATAAGATCGCCTTCCTTATCCTCTCTTGTCAGGTATAAAAGCGCTGTTCTCATTGATACTCTCAGCTCGCTTTTTCTGTCATTAAGCTCTTTATAAATATCCAGAGCTTTGGAATAATAATCTTCCGCAGATTCATCATCCAGCGTAAAAAGGCAGTGTCCCGTCCTTTCGAATATTATCGCTTCCTGCTTTCTTGAACTGAAAGTATATCCTTCATTTATAACCTGCAGATAGTAATCCAGAGCCTGCTTTCTTGCGTATTCGCCCATATTATAATAATTGTTAGCGAGATTTAGTTTCATCTTTATATACAACTCTCTGTCAGCCTCTTTATCGCATAATCCCATACCTTTTCCGAGAAGTGATATCGACAGATCAGTGTAATCTTTTGCAGAATCCTCAATTATATTCACCGATTCGAGTATAAACTTGAGCGGCCCGATTATAAAGTCTAGGGCTTTAAGAAAAGCGTTCCTGTTTTTGCCCTCTTCGCTTTCTTCAAGTCCGATATGATACAGAGCTTCATAACAGTATGATAAGGTCAGGTATGCGTATTTTATATTGCTGTCGATCTCTATAGATCTGCCTGTCAGTCTTGCAGCTTCGGTTATATCGCCTTTTTCCGGTTTTACACCCGATGTTCCTCTGACTGAATACGCATAACCGAGTGCATAATTCAGATATGCGTTGTTCTGATCCCTGTCGTATTCGGCCGTGAATAGATTTATCGCCTCGTTTATCTTTTTAAGACTGCTGTATGAATCTACTATCCCTCTTATAACCTCTATACTCGTTTTATCAAGCTCATACGCTTTCGTATATGACAGCAGGGCATTGTCGCTCATTTTCTTTGACAGATATTCTTTCGCCTTATTCTGATATATGCCTGAAAGCCTTTTCTGCGCCAGTAATGAGTAAAGGTCGTAGTTTATGCCTTTATAATTTGCTATCATATACAGAAGGATGCTTTCCACCGCTTCTTCAGGACCTGTTTCTGTATAAATGTCCGCAAGTTTAATGTCTGCCTGAGCGGAAAACTTTTTCAGAAGTATGTTCTCAGGGTTCTCGACATAATATCTTTTAACTTCGCTGAAATTCTCGATTTTCATTTCAGGATCATCGAGCGTGATGCCAAGAATAAGTCCGGCGTACGATCTAAGTTCCGGCGGAAGTTTTTCATCAAGTATAGTTCCTGTTATCCTTTCAGTATCCGCAGAACCGCTTTTATCTGAAAATTTAAAATATTCTCTTATATATTTTTCCTTCTCATCATCCGATACCGCAGAGCTGATCGCTTTTTCCAGAAGACCGCCGGCTGTCTGGATGTTGCCGCCCATAAAAGCTGATTTAGCCATCCAGAAATAACTTTCTGAATTTTCGGTTCCGTTTTTCTTAAACTTTGCTTTTAAGAAATAGCTGTTGGCTTCGGGATATCTTGCCATGTCATAATATATCTCGCCGATCCTGATAAAAACGAGATTTCTTATATCCTCGTCTTTATATTTTTCGGTAAGCGTATTTAAATACCTTAAATGTTCGTCAAGCTCGTAACCGAATTCCGATGTGGAGATATCTCTTCTCTTAAGCTCCGCAATTACTCTTTTTAGTTCTGCCGATCCGGATATGGACTCGCTGTTCTGAAACCTGTTCTGAAGGATCCTGTATATAGATTCCGCCATCCGGTATTTTCCCTGTATCTCGTATATTTCGGCAATTCTGAAATAAGCCTCTGCCTTCTCCTCGTCCGTCTGTCCGCTGAATGTTATGGTTCTGTAATATGACAGCAGCGCGTTCGAAAGGAGTTCTTTAGTTTCTTCAGAAATATTCTCGTTCATAGCTTCAGATAAAAGTACCCTGGCTTTGTAGTTTTCAAGAAGGTAGTCCGAAAGTTCTTTCTGCTCAGCAGGATTATTTTTATACGGAGCCACGCCCTCTGTTCCGCACAGCCAGATATCGTCATTTCCTTTTCTGTCTGATATAAAGAATATCTTTCCGTCGGACGCGATCCTGGGAGAGTGTGATGAATATGTTTCGGAAGTGAGCTGGAAAGGATCTGAAAATCCTTCCTCGGTGTTTTTGATCCTGTAGAGGATTGAATTATCATTTAGATCAAGCTTACCGTCGCCGTTCGTATCGGTCGTAACAGCTGAATATACAATAGTCTTCTCATCCTTTGACACATCGAATCCGGTAATTATCTTCTGCCCGAAAGTCACCTGTACCGGTTCAGAATTCCCGCTGCTGTCTTCTGCAGTAATATAAGACATATAAAGATTGCTGTATCCTGTTGCATCCTGATCGGACTGATATATAAGGTCGTTCTCCCCGATTATTACCGCTCTTTCGCCTATGCCGTCCCTTACCTGCCTCGGTTTCTTATTACTTCCCGGAGTCACCTTTCTGAGCATAAATTTTTCTGTTCTTTTTTCACAGAAGTAAAGCTTTCCATTTCTCATGCTGGGGTTATATTCTCTTCCGATTGTTGAAAAAAGAAGCTCTTGAGAGCCTGTTTCCGAAAGATAGTACAGATTGCCGTAAATATCAGTTTCATCCGATTCCATTATGATCCTGCCGTCAAAAAGCAGAGGGTATTCATTACTCGGCTGGAAAGTGATCTGAATTTCGGATTCTTTAACAAGATCCTTCTTATAAACATCAAAGTTGCCGGTTCTGTCTGAAGCAAAATAAATAGTGTTGTCATCTTTTATGACGATATTCGATTCTTTTGACGAAGATGTCGTTATCTGCTTAGGCTCATAGTCCTTTATATCAAAGGCTGAAACGATTGATATGAGCGCTAAGATCAGTATTGACAGCTTTTTTGTCATTGACCTGCTTTACATAAAGTTATCAAGATTCGTCTTTAATTTCGCTATAGACTCAAGATTGTTAGCAAGTTTTTCCCTTTCCTTTACAAGAACTGCGTCTGGAGCTCTCGAAACGAACTGTTCGTTCGACAATTTATTGTTTATACCGTTATTTATACCTTCCAGCCTTGCTATTTCTTTCTCAATTTTTTCTTTTTCCGCACTGAGATCAATTATACCTTCAAGCGGTATGAATATTTCAGAACCTGAAGCGATCGCCGTAGCCGCCAGTTTCGGTTTTTCAGCATTCACATCAAAAGTGATATTTTCAACCTTAGCCAGAAATTTTATAATTGATTCAAATTTTTTAATCTTGAGATTGTCGCTTTTTATTATCATATCAACAGTCTTTGACGGAATAATGTTATTTTCGGCCCTGATATTTCTTACCTTGCCTATTATTTCCTTTACCGTTTCCATGATCTCTTCCGATTCAACGTCGATCAGGCTTCTGTCAGGCTCAGGAATGGATGAAAGCATAATCGAATCGCCTTCTTTTCTTTCTTCAAGGTTCAGCCACAGTTCTTCGGTAATGAAAGGCATGAACGGGTGAAGTACCCTTAGAGCTAGATCGAAATTATATAATGCGTTCTCGAGCACTGACTGTCTTTCTGCTTCATTCTCTGACTGGAACCTTGACTTAGCCATCTCGATATACCAGTCGCAGAGATCGTTCCACAAGAATTCATATACAGCTTTAAGCGCATCGTTAAGCTGGAAAGTTTTGAATTTTTCTTCAACGGTCTCTATCGTATGATTCAGCCTTGAGTTTATCCATTTGTCCTCGATGAATTCAGTATGACATACCTGTTTTATGCCGGGATTTTTTTCTTTGTTCATCATTAGGAATCGTGCGGCATTCCAGAGTTTATTCGCAAAGTTTTTCCCAAGCTCGCATTTATTCTCGGAGAAGAATATATCGTTCCCAACTGGTGTAAGCCTGATCATAGTGAACCTGAGCGCATCTGCGCCGTATGTTCTGATAACATCTAACGGGTCGGGAGAATTTCCGAGAGACTTAGACATCTTTCTGCCTTGCTCATCTCTTACCATTCCGTTGAAATAAACATCTTTGAAAGGAATCTCATTCTTGTAATGCATTCCGGCAATTATCATCCTTGCAACCCAGAAGAAAATAATGTCTGGTCCGGTTATTAAAATGTCGGTAGGATAGAAATAATCCTGCTCCTCTTTCGTTCTGAATACCGCATAAGGCCAGATCCAGCTTGATGACCATGTGTCTAAGACATCTTCATCCTGACGGATATGATCTGGCGATCCGCATTTCTCACATTTTGAAGGTCTTGAAGATTCAACCATCCTTACTGTTTCGCATCCCGGATTTGAACAGTAGTAAACAGGTATCCTGTGTCCCCACCAAAGCTGTCTTGAAAGACACCAGTCCTGAACATTTTCCAGCCAGTGATTATATGTTTTGATCCATTTTTCGGGATGGATCTTTATTCTTCCGTTGTTTACGACTTCGATCGCCGGCTTTACAAGCTCGGACATCTTAAGATACCACTGCTCCGACATCAGATACTCTATAGGTTCTTTTCCTCTCTGACTTATGCTCAGCTGATGAACATGGTCTTCGATTTTTTCGATAAGCCCGAGTTCCTGAAGTTCCGCTACGACTTTTTTCCTGGCAACGAATCTGTCCAGTCCCCTGAACCTTTCGGGGACATTTTCATTTAAGGTCGCGTTCGGGTTCATGACATTAATGACCTGAAGTCCGTGTCTCTGACCAACAAGATTATCGTTCGGATCATGCCCCGGTGTGATCTTTACCGCACCGGTTCCTTTTTCGGGGTCGGCGTGAGTATCCGCTATTATCGGGATCTCCCTGCCTACAAGCGACAGTATTGCAGTTTTCCCTATAAGATGCTTTAATTTTTCATTCTCCGGATGTATCGCTACAGCCGTATCGCCGAACATCGTCTCCGGTCTTGTCGTGGCTACGGTTACGAATTCATTTGAATCTTTTATCGGATATTTGAAATACCACAGATGGCCTTTCCTTTCCACGAATTCAACTTCCTCGTCGGAGATTACAGACATTGATCCTGGGCACCAGTTTACGAGCCTGTATCCTTTATAAATAAGACCTTTTTTATACAAGTCAACGAAAGTATCTATAACGGCTTTATAATAATCGTCATCCATCGTGAACCTTTCCCTGTCCCAGTCGCAGGCGCAGCCGAGTTTTTTAAGCTGCTGGATGATTATTCCGCCGTATTTATCCTTCCACTCTTTCGCTTTTTCGAGAAAAGCTTCTCTGCCGAGTTCTTTTTTATCAATTCCCTGTTCCTTAAGCATGACGGTTACTTTCGATTCCGTAGCAATAGAAGCATGATCCGTTCCCGGAACCCAGCAGGTTTCAAATCCTTTAAGCTTATAGTACCTGATGAACACATCCTGAAGAGTATTATTAAGCACATGGCCTATTGTCAGCATCCCCGTCACGTTCGGCGGAGGTATAACTATCGTGTAAGGTTTTTTATTTTTGTTTACTTTGGCTTTGAAATAGCCTTTTTTGAGCCAATCCGAATATATACGCTCTTCTATCAGCGTCGGATCGTAGGTTTTCGAGATTTCGTTCATTTTACCGTTTCCGTTTTATTTACTTTTGCTTCTTATTTATTATAAGAGTATTGAATATAATCAAAAAGACATGTTTTAGTCAAGAATATATAATTTGAATTTCAGGGTACAATTTGTTAAATTTATTGAAATCAACCGGAGCTTGTATGAAATCATTCAGGAAAGAATTGTTCTTTAACACGACGCAGAGAAGGCAGTTTATAAATATTACCCGCGATGTTCAGAAATCTATTGATGAAAGCGGGATAAAGGAAGGTTTGGTTCTCGTTAATGCGATGCATATTACCGCGTCGGTATTTATTAATGACGACGAATCCGGGCTGCATCAGGATTATGAAGTCTGGCTTGAAAAGCTCGCGCCTGAAAAACCTCATTCTCAGTATAAGCACAACGGTTTTGAAGATAATGCTGATGCCCATATGAAAAGGCAGATCATGGGTCGTGAGGTCGTCTGCGCGGTAACTGACGGTCAATTGGATTTCGGTCCGTGGGAGCAGATCTTCTACGGCGAATTCGACGGCAGACGCAAAAAAAGAGTACTGGTCAAAGTTATTGGTGAATAAGCATTAAATGTTTAAGCTTTAGGTTTAATCTCTGCTCCGTAAGATGCTGTATCTTCAGCTACTTTTGAATTAACAGTTTTGCCGTTAATCCATACTTCCGATTCCGAAAGATCAACATCGTCACTCCAGACAATTCCATAACCACCGGTAGCTACCACTACTTTGCTGAAAAAATTTTCATTTAGTAAATCTTTGAAAGCATCTTTTTCCAACAATGGTTTACAATCATATATTTTTATCTCACCTGAAACAAATTCAGCCTTGAGCTGATAATTTTCTAATACTTCAATATTTTTTATTTTGTGAAAATACATTATTCCAAACCCGGAAGGTTAATTATATCTTTGGTTTCCCACATCTTTTCAAGTTCATTTTTATATTTATGTGCCCATTCTTTTACAAGAGACTGAGCTTTTGATGGCAAATCACCCTCAATCATTACCAAATCCGAAATAGTAAATACTCCATTATACTCATTATAAATAGCATGAAAATGCGGAATGCCATGCTCATTAAAATACATCTTTATTATTATTCCGTAAAACCTTGATATAACAGGCATCGTTAATCCCTCTTTCCTTACCCGTAATATACTACATTTCTTTAATCAAATCAATCACAGAACTTCTTTTACTATAAGATCACACCTGAGCGCACTAATAACTTTTTATCTCTCATCTAGTTATATGCGTCCTTGCGATCGTCTATGTCTAATATAATGACAAGAACTTTCTCGTTCTCGATTATGTAGAACAATCTGTAATGTCCGATCCTGTACCTGTAAACACCGGCGAAAGTACCTTTGAGCTTCTTGATGTTGGCTCCAAAAAATGGATTATTCCTTAGTTGCGGATATACAAAATCACGGATCTTTTTGAAGATCTTTCTGTATTTCACATCGTAAATTTTCGATGTAAACTGATCTGTTTCTGCGATCTGAAATTTATTCAACAATTCTATACTTTCCTTTTTTTGCGTCCTCTATACCTTTGTAAAGACCTTCTGTGAGCGTTTTATCGTTCAGAATGGAATTCATTTCCGAATCTGAAACATAAAGCTCGCTTGAGAGATATTGAAGTGAAGCATTTTCAAGAAAGTTTGAAATCGTTCTCCTTTCACCGTCCGCTGCTTTTTTCAGAATGTCATAGACATTGTCTTCTATTCTCATTGTTATTGTTTTCATAAATTACCTCCATATACAAATATATTCAAAAGTATTCACTTTGTCAATATTACGGATTCATGATGAGTGAAATATCAATCCGATAATATTAATTTAGCAGGTCATAAAGTGATTTTCGGGCTTTGCGCTTTTTTCCGCCTAAAATCAGTTCAGAAAACAGCGGAATTATTAGATATTGTTCAGATCATTTTTGATATAGGCAGGCCTGACTCTGTCAAAATTAAAATGACAGGCAGCTCTGAACTGGACATTTTAGGCTGTCTTTTTCTTTGTTACTTTCATTTTGGACAAGCAAAAGAAAGTAAATAAATTCATTCATTTACTCCAAATCTATAATCATGGTCAAGGCGGAACGCTCTCTGAAGTTAATAATGCTTATTGATACTTTTGCTTCTTCTCTCTCGTCATGATGACAAGCGCAAGACCTAAAATAAAAATTACGATGTGGATGCCCAGAAGATGCCAGACGGGATACTCGCCCATAGCCTGAATATCCGGGATCTGCTCCGTAACACTCTTATTAACAAAAGCCATAAGACCTCCGTAAAAAGCCGAAGCCATCAGAGCATAGCCAAAATACTTAACGAGTTTTTTAAACAACACAACTCCTACGGATTTTTTGACAATATAGTGTTTTCCAACACCAATGCCAATAATAAAATGAAAAGTCCGGGAAGCAGGAACAAATAATATTTTTCGTGGAATCTTTTGTATGACTTAATATCTATCTTTGTTTTCTCAAGCTTATCGATTTCTGCGTAAATACTTTCAAGTTTGTCTTTATCGGTAGCGCGGTAGAATTTTCCGCCTGTTACAGATGCCACCTTGGTCATCATCTCTTCATCTATCTTAAACTCAACCTCTCTAAGAATTGTCTGGCCGAAAGGTGTCTGGAACGGATACGGCGCTCTGCTTTTTCCTATGCCGATAGTGTAGATCCTGATCTCCATAGCGGAAGCCACATCAGCTGCAGTTTCCGGACTGACCTCGCCCCTGTTGTTGTCTCCGTCAGTAAGAAGTATGATCACCTTACTTTTAGCCTCACTGCCCTTTAAACGGTTAACGGCCGTAATTATCCCTGAACCGATAGCTGTACCATCCTCGATCACTCCCATCTTGATATTTCTCGTAAGGTCGTTCAAAATATTATAATCCATCGTCAGAGGACACTGGGTATATGCATCGCCTGCGAAAAGCACAAGCCCGATCCTGTCGTTCTTCCTTCCGTTTATAAATTCACGGGCCACCTCGAGCGAAGCTTCGAACCTGTTAGGCTCAAAGTCCTGTGCGAGCATTGAAGTGGAAATATCCGATGCTATGACGATATCGATACCTTCGGTAGTAGTCTCGGATGACTCTGTCGTTGACTGCGGCCTTGCAAGCGCAAGGATTATAAAAACGACTGAGGCGATCTTCAGAACGAACGGCAGTTCAAGCAGCCTTACTCTTAGAGTTTTTTTCACACCTTTAAAAGTTTCCGAGGCCGGAAATCTGATATACGCTCTTTTCTGCTTTGTAAAATGCCAGATCAGCGCGATCAGCGGAACAAATAAAAAATATAGATATTGAGGGTCATTAAATTTGAACATGATCATTTCTTACCGTTTGATTCATCTTTAAGTTTGTCAACTGCCTTGTAAGCGAATTCTAAAAACTGCTTTAATTCGGCTTCAAGCGGCATGAACTTCGCGTATTTAACGAAATCGGTCACTTCTAAAAGTTTATCGGAATTTTCGAGTGTTTCACTGTCGGTCACTCTTGCCCTTATTTCCCTTTTCAGATCTTCGGTCGGAAGTTCTGCGCCCGGAAAATCAAACCTGTCCTCCAGGAAATTTCTGAATATGAGAGACAATTCAGCCGCGAATTCTTTGAAATCGCCCTTTTCGAGATATTTCTTCTCTTTCAGCTTATCGAGCATCTGAATAGCAATGATATGCGCAGGAATTTTCTTTTCTACGATGACTACAGGCCCGTTCGCTTTCATCCTTTTGCGTTTAAGCATAAAATAAATGATCAGGATTATAATTACGATAAGCGCAAAAAATGTCCCGATATAAATTTTCTCTCTTTTTGACATTTTATATATAGAAATGTCCTTGATCGGGAGCACCATACCCAGCGAATCTAAAGAAACGGTCTTCTGATTTCCGAGTGAATCGACTACGGTAACTTTCGCATCCTTTAGGATCGATTTCACATTGATCCTTATCGAATCGCTCTTGAAACTGAACACTTCCTCGCCTTTGACATAAGAATATTCCAGCGGTCCGAAATGATCCTCGCCCGGCTTTGAAAATACCGCGTAATCATTTGCGAAAGTTTCCTTTATTATTCCGTCAGCTTTGCTCTGAGAGACCACCTTTGATTCAACAAGGTCGAAATCCTCGCTGAAAGCATTCTGGATATTTGTAAGATCAACGCTCGAACCTTCGGGATGATCAAGTTCGACCGTTATCCTGATCCTCTCACCTGTATAAACTTCAGTCTTGTTCGTGAAGATCTTTATATCGGCTGAAAGCAGCGCGGTTAAAACCAGTATTATGTAAATTAGTTTTTTCATCATTATCTTTTCGTTTTCCGTTTTCTAAAAAATCCTATCAGCGGCTCTATATAAGGTTTGTTTATGTCCATGCTTATATTTTCCACCTTGTTCTTTCTGAACAACTTCGTTCTCGCAGCGATCCTGTTCTTTACGTTCTCTTTGATCGCTTCCCTGTTCAATCTGCTGCTCAGGTCAACAAGCATTCTCTTTCCCGACTCGTTGTCATAAAATTCATAAACGCCTTTTTCGGGAAGCTCATGCTCTCTCTTATCGAAAATATCTATGGCTATCAGGTCGTGTTTTTTAGCCACGATCTGAAGACCTTTTTCATAATTGCTGTCAAGAAAATCAGAGATCACGAACGAGATCGCTTTCTTTTTCTGAATATTATTCAAAAATTCAAGCGCGGATTCTATTGATGTTCCTTTTGATTCCGCTTTGAAAAATAAAAGTTCTCTTATGATCCTGAAAACATGGCTCCTGCCCTTTTTCGGCGGTATGAATTTCTCAATCTTGTCCGTAAAAAGTATCAGCCCGACCTTATCGTTATTTTTCACAGCGCTGAATGCCAGAAGCGCAGCTATCTCGGCAGAAATTTCTCTTTTAAGATTATCGACGGAACCGAACATCCCGCTGGCCGAAATATCAACGACGAGCATCAGGATAAGTTCCCTTTCCTCTTCGAATACTTTTACGAAAGGTTTTCTCATTCTCGCGGTCACATTCCAGTCTATTGACCTGATATCGTCGCCGTAAGAGTATTCCCTGACCTGGGAAAAGTTCATTCCGCGGCCTTTGAATACAGAATGATATTCGCCGCCGAAAAGCTCGTTAACGGCTTTTCTTGTCTTTAGGTCAATGAACCTGACCTTCTTTAATATTTCTTTCTGTTTTTCTTTTTCTTCCATGATTTTACGGGATTTCAACTTTATCAAATATTTTTTTGACGATATCTTCAGAAGTGATCTCCTCAGCTTCAGCTTCGTAAGTCACTCCTATCCTGTGCCTTAGAACATCCATTCCGATAGTCCTGATATCTTCCGGAGTCACAAAACCTCTCCTCTTCATAAATGCCTGAGCTTTTGAAGCAAGCACAAGGTATATTGAAGCTCTCGGCGAAGCCGGGAAAGCGATCAGCGATTCGATCTCTTTCAGTCCGTATTTTTCAGGTGTCCTTGTAGCATTGACGATATCTATGATATATTTCTCGACTTTTTCATCAATATAGATCTCCCTTACTATGCCTCTGATCTTCCTGATCTCTTCGGCAGTTATCACCGGCTTTATCTCTGCTTTATCCTGCGCAGTTACCCTTCTCATGATCTCAAGCTCTTCCGAAGGAGTGGGGTAAGTGATCTTTAATTTAAGCATGAACCTGTCAACCTGAGCTTCAGGCAGCGGATATGTTCCTTCCTGCTCTATCGGGTTTTGGGTAGCGAGCACTAAAAAAGGTTCTTCAAGATAAAAAGTATTTTCGCCTATCGTCACATGCTTTTCCTGCATAGCTTCAAGCAGAGCTGACTGAACTTTTGCAGGCGACCTGTTGATCTCATCCGCCAGAATAATGTTGGCGAATATCGGCCCTTTTTTCGTTTCGAATTTATTCGTATTCTGATTATAGATCATAGTACCGATTAGATCGGCAGGCAGCAGATCAGGCGTGAACTGTATCCTCTGATACTTAACATCCACAGCCTTGGCCAAAGTCTTTACCGTTTCGGTCTTCGCAAGCCCGGGAACACCCTCTAAAAGAACATGCCCGCCGGTGAACAAACTTGTAAGAAGCCTGTCAACCATGTACTTCTGACCGACTATCACCTTACCAATCTCCATAGACAGAATATCAAGGAACCTGCTTTCCCTTTCCACCTTCTCGGTGATCTCCCTGATGTCTGAATTCATAGTCACTCCTTATTCTTAAATTATTTTTTTCGTGCCTTATACTCACAACAGTATTATTTTGTTCTCGCGAACGCGGAAAAATATTAAATGTGATGAAAAAAGGCAAGGGTGTTTGTGTGATACTTTCGAAAAAGCGATATTTTATTAGTTTGATTTTATAGTTTAGTTTAATTATTTTAGATGTATGTCAATTAAACAGACAAAGATATTTACTTACCTCGTGATCATACTTTTCTTTTCCGGTTCGTTCTCATTGATCTATCAGATCGCGTGGGTCAGATTCCTGACATTACTTCTCGGTTCGACAACAATGGGAATTACAACAGTTGTCGCTACTTTTATGAGTGGACTGGCGATAGGCTCATGGCTGGCTTCCCGATATCTTATCAATAAGGAAAAACCGCTTAGAATTTACGCTCTTCTTGAATTTATTATTGCTATAACTGCTTTTATAAGCCCTTTTTTATTCAGATTTTCATTTTCAAGTATTCCCGATATTCTTCAAAAATTCGGAGAGGCGAACGCAGGAATTTTCATTCTTCGTATTATATTCAGTGCCGTAATAATGCTGATACCGACGATCTGTATGGGAGCCACACTTCCGGTTCTGGGCAGATATCTTCAGCAGTATTCAAACCTTGCAGAACGCAGGATCTCAATAATATACGGATTAAATACGATCGGAGCTTCCGCCGGATGCATCGCCTCAGGTTATTTTCTTCTGCGAGAAATAGGATTGATCAACACGATATATGTAACCGCTTTGGCGAACTCTCTTTTAGCGGCTGCTGTCCTGCTTATACCGAACGATGCTGATGAAAAAAAGAAAAGATCTGACGAAAAGTTTCTCGTTCAGGGTCCTTCATTAAGTCCCGGATCAAGAAATGTGATCCTCCTGATTTCAGCTATCGCCGGCTTCATCGGGCTGAGTTCCGAGCTTGTCTGGACAAGGCTGATCGTATTGAGTGTCGGCGGTTCAATATATGCCTACTCGACAATACTCGCAGTTTATCTTTTCTTTTACGGGATCGGCGCGGCTGTCGGCGGATACAGCCTTAAAATTATTGCTAAGCGGTACGGCGGCAGAGCTTTTGATGTGTCCCGGACAGTTTTCTTTACTCTACTTATGCTGATACCGGTAGCGACAACGGGCGCAATTGCGGTTGCTAATTTTCTTCCGGACTATTTTATCCGAAATTTCAGTGCGGAAAACTCATCGACCTTATACGGTTTGTTCGTAAGTCAGCTTTTTCCGGCAATAATGCTGATGAGCGCGGCGACGCTGCTTTCCGGAATATTCTTTACCTACGGGCTTTTTCTGATGAAACAGTGCACCGACAACCCGGCTGCCAACACTTCTTTCTTTTATACATGGAATACGGTAGGTGGTATAGCGGGGACGGTAGCCGCAGCATTTTTGCTTATCCCTCATTTCGGGCTTGATAATACTCTGCGGATCACGAGCACTCTGCTTATTGCGGCAGGTCTTCTATATGCCTTATTTATGAAGATGAAAAAGCTTCTGAAAATTCAGCTTTCGGTACTTTCCTGCCTGATCATCGTATGGTTTGTAATACCGCGCATTGACAGGATCGCTATAACATCCGGAGCCGGTATTTATACTCCCACATACCAGGCGGAACCCGGCATTTTGGAACAGGGCATAGGAAGATTTTTGGAAAATGGAATTCAACAGATTTTCTATAAAGACGGTTTCACGGCTACGGTAACAGTCACTCATCCCATTAATTCAAACGAGTACGGTATATGCACCAACGGAAAATCAGACGGTTCTTCATACTTCGATATGCCTACTCAGAAATTAGGCGGGCACTTTACCGCTCTTTTCCACCCTGAACCAAAAACAGCCTGCGTGATCGGATTCGGGACCGGAACTTCAGTCGGATCATTAGCGCTTTATCCCGGCATTAAAGTTGATGCCATAGAGATAGAGCCTGCAGTCATTGAAGGCTCAAAACTCTTGAACGATTATAATAACGATCCGCTTGCCAGAGAAAATGTATCTTTACATTTAACTGACGGCAGGCTTCACCTGCAAAGGAATATTGGAAAATATGATATAATATTTTCAGAGCCCTCCAACCCGTGGATAGCCGGCGTTTCAGACCTTTTTACCGTTGATTTTTATAAACTTGCAAATGAAGCAATGACTGACGGCGGCGTGATCGGACAATGGGTTCAGGTATATAACCTAAAACCCGAAGCTCTCCAGCTTGTCTTCCGGACTTTTCAGGAAGTATTTCCCAATGCATATACAATAATTCTTAATCCGGGCTATGACCTGATGCTGATAGGCTGTAAAGGTTCGTACAGACCGGGGCTTGAAGACATAAAAAACAGTATCTCAATGCCCGACATCGCAAAAGACATAGCCGCTCAACCGGTAAATGTAAATTCCGCTTATGAACTCTTTTCGAGGCTTGTATTCGGCCCAGAACAAACCCGCAGTTTTGCCGGCGAAGGTGCCATCAACACAGATATACTGCCGATCCTTTCTTACATGGCTCCGCTTTCGCTCTTCGATAGTCAGGCCAATATCCTGAATATGCAAAACATAACGAAGTACTGGGATTCAAACATCAATATTCTCGGATGGAATGTAAGCGAAGAAGAAGTTAAGCTGCTAAAAAGCACTCAGGAAGGATACCTGAGAGAAAACTTTATGCTAAAATAATATCCAGTTTTCAATCAATATATTTTTTTACTGATTCCATAAGAGGTTTAATATGATCTTTTGCCGTTGCCCAGATTCTCTCTTCTAAAATCTCGCCGTATTCGTGGGCAATTATATTACGCAAACCGATTATCTTTTCCCACGGCACATCAGGTTCTGTTTTTTTGAAGTCTTCCGAAATGTGATTTGCAGCTTCGCCGATAACAAGGAGCTGCCTTTCTATAGCATATCTAATAATTTTTGTTTCGCAAAACTTACTGTATGAAATACCGTCAATGAACTCAAGGATCTCTTTTGAAGCCTGAGCGATATCCCATAAATATGATCTGTCTTTATCATTCAGCTGCATAGATCATCTTTGCCGTCTTGAGAATTTCTTCCTTTCTGTAAGGGTTTCTAAGCCCTTCAAGCTCAACAATATCTATTTTTCTTCTAAACAGATTCTCAAATTTTTCTTTGATTTCAATCAGCTCGAATATCGAATATCCTGAACCTTTGGAAAGTTTTATTAAAAGATCTATATCGCTATTTTCGTTAAAATCCTGCCTTAAAGCGGAACCGAAAATATACAGCTCCAAAATCTTATATGAAGAGGCTATCTCTTTGACTTTCTTCTCGTTTATTTCCAGTTTAGGCAGTTTCATTCACCTTTCTCCGTTTTATAGCAGTAATATAAGGCAGAAACTTAAAAATTCCTATTAATATTTCCGCATACTCTCAATATTGCACGCTTTTTTTAATTATCGTCAGCTATAAATAGGAGATATTTAGCTAATTTTCTCCGATGCTTTGGAGTTTTTTTCGGTGTATTTAGTCTTGTTCATTCACAGGCTTCATAACTATTTCAAATGAAGCTAGCGGTTATTATTGAACATAAAAGCAAATCAGAAAATTAATTTTCTTTTGTTTGTTTAATACTCTATTGAGATTATTCCTTTGAACTTTCTTTATTTTTCAATCTCAAAAATAATTTAATAATGGATAATATACCTGCTAGACTGAAAAATATTGAAAGCATGTAAAATACATATTTGAGAAATATCTTATATATTGATTCTTGATTACTTAGACTATCTTCTTTTTTCTTGGAGTACACTTCTTTGTTATTTGCATTCTCCTTCCCGTTTTCAGTATAACTTATATATGATCTAGAATCAATAGATATCTTTTCTTTAAAGAATAAAAATATTCTCAAATAACCACCAGTGGATAATTGAAGGCCTCCTTCGGGTTTAATTACATAACCTGGTCCACTATCCTTTGACGGAATTACAGAATATTTAGTATTATCCGGATCGCAATTCTCAGTAATAAAAAATGGTTCGGAATACGCTGAATTTGTTTTGATTTTAACTTCTTTTAAAAAAATTGAACTTTCACTATTATTGTTTATCGTCAATTCAAGACAATATGGTCTTTCGATAACATTTGTTAGATAACTATGCGTATTACTTATTATTGAGTCAGCAAACATAATAGGTGTACTTACTTCAAATCTATTAATCACAGTAGGAATTGAATATCTGTTTTCAACTAGCCGATCTTCAATCCACTTTCTATAGTTGACTCTTAATTGATCAGCGGGTACATTTGAATATTTATAAAATTTCTTCAAATATATTAGACCATAGTCTTCGTAAACTGAATAAATATAGCTAAGTCCATTTGATTTTTTATAATTTTCATAATCTTGCTTAGCTATTGGTATATAAGCAATAAGTGCTGCTAAAATAAAATTAATAACAAGCAATGCAATATTATATTTTGTGAAAATATTTTTGTCAGTTCCTTTTGACACATAAGCCTCCATTTGTTGGTTTATGAATTATGATATTTTGCTGTGCCTTGAGACAATCTATAGCTAAGCGTAGGTTTGTAGAGAACAGCACTTTACCATGCTATTTTTTCTCTTTTACTTCCTCTTCTTCTTTGGTTAGTACGTCTACATAAGAACCCCAATCTTTCAAGCTAAATTCCAAAGCCCTTTTAACTTTATCGACCCTATCTTGTGTATCATAAACAATTCTAATTATGCTCTTTTTATCTTTATCTTCATCTATACAGATATTTACTCTTGTTCCTTCCAAAGGAACTTCACCGGAATAAACTGAATCTTTGTTAACCGAGTACCTGTCCCATTCCTGAATTATATCTACCAGAACACCCAGATAAGCGATCGGATCATCTTCTAGAGAAAGTAATCCAGTTATTCGACCTTTATCATCAAATGTTATATTGTGATCAACAATATATTTTTTTAAAACAGGAACATCATTATATTTTAGCCAGTATTTTTCTTCCTGAACGATGTTGTGCAAGGCAGCGGCAGCTGTTGCCCACAAAACTTTTTGCCACCACCAAATTACTTGGTATCCCTTGCGCCCTTTACCATTCTCATCACAAAAATGTTCCGGTACACAGTGACCTTCTCCCGGTGTTAAAACGAAATTTTTTAAAGAAGAAAAATTACCTTTATCGATAAACACAGAGTGTTCTTCTTGTATTACTTCTATTATTCTTTTTACTTTAGATTTAGACTTAGATTTTGAAACATCTTTTATTCCGCCCAGTAGACCATCTGCTCTATGCCCAGATAATATAGAATATTTTTTCATTTTCTTTATTATCTTTTCTATTTCGCTAATATCAGTTCCTGCATTAATAATTTCATCTTTTATATCATTTATCAGTTTCATTCCAAAAAATATCTGGTAAAAGAAAGTTGAATACATCAGAGTGATTAGCCCGCTTACAATTCCGTGATCTAGCATACGCCTTCCAGTATTACCCAATCCTCTCCATACTAAGTCTTTATAAATCTTTGACATGCATAATACTAAATCCCTGGTTTTATCCTTTTCATAACAATCATAATGCATTTTCCACAAAACGAAACTGTCAATATCCAAACTATATTCCGTTTTAAAGCATTCTTCTTTACATTTCTTAGAAGCAGTTGTTTTTAACAATTCTTCTCTTATCGGTTCACAATCACCAAGTACGCATAAATAGTCTGCTAGCGAAGCTAGTGATTCGACTTTAGAAAAATCCGGCACATATATATTCAATTTTTTTATTAGTTCCCTAGCCGATTTAAAATCAAGTTCTATATCCCGCCAAAATCTGTGGTTAAAATAGTCATGCAGCTTTCTTATTTCTTTTTCAAGCTCCTTTATCTGTACTTCTATACTGAGCGTTGAAATCGCACCTTCAAAAATATAACCTATATCATGAAAAAGACTTACGAATGGCCATATATCTCCAAAATTGAGTGCAAGCGAATTCTCATTATTTAATGATACTTCATTATATAATCCATCTAAATCGTTCACAATTCCTCGTGCTTCCATCGCTTTAGTAATTGCTGCTTTTATTTTAGGTGAGTTATCAAAGAAATACCAGCCTAGTATATAATTGTATAGAGTGTGGGCTTCGTGGTCTCTTGATTTCTGGTAATCCATTTTAGCTGTCAGCTCTTTTGTCATTACAGCATTACGGAAATAATCCGAATCTTTCATATCTGGAATATACAATGCTTCTCTTGCGAATTTATTCGCATAATGCAGACGTGATTCGTCGTTCGTAGCTTTAAAGAAGCCCTCTATGTTTTCAATCCATTTTGGTGGATTTTCCTTATTTTCATAATTATGTACAAGGTAATGATATTTTTTAAATGAAAATTCATCGCTATTTACATATTCGTATAGAGTACCGCATACCCCTGGAGGTGTAAAACCGCTATAAGTTTTAGAAGCGGGTACTTTGCTTGGTTCCATGTAAATTCCTCCATTTTTGTCTGTTCAAAATAACTATTACTCTATAAACCCGCAACATTTTTTTCAACTTTTTATTAATCTATCTTGCAATATATTCGTACAATACAATATTACAACACTTTATTACAGCATTATTTTACAACACTATCTTACAGCACTTTTTTACAATTATTCAAATGTCAGCTTTAATTTCTGAAAGATACAGAATGAATATTTTAGTAAATCGGTTGTTTTTTACCAGAGAATTTACATATAAAAAATGCTTAAATATACACGAATGATTGTGGCGGACTGAGCTGGAAATCCCGTTTCAGGTCTAAAGGCGTTTCATGCCGATTCGTTTTACCGATCTTTATTGCATAGCCTTTATAATATTGAAAAAAGAAACTTCTGCCGGTATCTGATGCCTGCTCTGTTAGTTTCCAAAGATTTTCAATTTCGGTAAATATGATCGAATTTATCTCGAACTCACCGATGACTTTCTGCACAGGCGATGAAGCATAGACGACCACCGTTTTTACATCAGGATTCTTGAAAATGGTGCGCCTGAACTCGTATTTCTTTGTCCCTGCGAATATCTTTTCCGCATATTCAGGCTTAATTGAGAGGAGGATTTTCATTGAAGATCATGCACTCTATTATTCAACACCGTTTAATTTTTTCCAAACCTTTTTATACTCATTGCCTGTCAGATTCGAATTCGTAGGTCTGACTCTATCCCAAGTCCCGTCATTTTGTACTTTAAGCCATTCTGTTACGGCATTTGAAGGCTGATTAAATATCTCACCTGACACAGAGGCACTGTATAATTCACCTATACGATTAGCTATACTTCTAGGCACATTATTTTTTCTCATCAATACGCCTTCGTCTGTATTTACACCATAATGGAGATATGCAGGTATATTAGCCATCCGTTTCTTTTCAATTTCTGAAAGACTATCCCAATCAATGCCGCTTGTAGGCATCATCTGCAGTGCCGCCAGACCCCAAGTTGCTGTATTGGCAATTACTTTATATAATGCTTTTGTAGCTTTCTGAATTGCAAGATTTTGCTCGATATTAGGATACATTCTCGCAGATATCGTAGCTATATCACGCCCATTCACCCAGTCAATAACTAATCTTGCGATATTAGAATTATCCAATGATTGCCCACTCTGCTTTAGTTCTTCAATGGATTTCTTAATTTCATATGTACTTAGCATTATACCAATAAGTTTTTGCATACTTTGGTTTTGTTCAGAAAACAACTGGTTTTTATTCCAATCTTGCCTAGTTATTCCAGAATTAGATAATTTTGCAATCATTTGCCTGACAGAAACTGTTGAAAAACCTGTTTCATCCGATCTTTTAGAATCGGCCTGTGTTAATGTACTCGCATAATTACGAATTTTTTCACTTAAAAATCTCTTCTTATCCGCAGGTAAATTCTTATAGCCTAAAGTATCCTGTAATTTCAGCTCTATCTGGGCTAGAAAAGTATCCTGTTGCAGTGACTGTTTTCTTAAGTGAGAAATAAATTGTAAGATGGCAGACCACCTTTCATCAACAAGGAGCCATCCCCCAAAGTCGAAATCTGCAAGTTTTAAGGCACTTTCAATAGCATTTATCAACTGAGATTGAAGATCTACAGATGCCTTTCGTACAAATTCTCCTACTTTTAATAAATCCTCATCATTTCGTACTGACATCCCGACCCAACCCATATTAGACTGCCCGGTTCGACCGACTCTACCAGCTAAATTCCAGAAATCCCGTACAGGCATTTCTTTTGAGCCTTTTTTACTCTTATAGATGTAAGAACCCATAATAACTGTAGAAACAGGGAAATTAATACCTTGTGCAATTGTTGTCGTTGCAACTAAAGCCTGAATTTTTTCTTTTGCCATCAGATCTTCTATCAAAAAGCGAATTTCGTCAGGTAATGCGGAACTGTGAACGGCAATTCGACGATCTAAATATTTAGCCAAAGGAAAGTTTTCCCCAAGTTCACTTTTAACAAATTTAATTAATAAACTTACATCTTCGTCATATTCAAATTCGTGTTCCGATTTTTCATAAAGGCACTCAGCTATTTTGTATGTTTCTGATGGATCAGATGCTAAAACAATAATCGGCGATTTGATATCCAAAATTAAACAGGAAACGAAAGATGTAATATTTATCTTAGAATTGTTAATTTTTGATATGGTTTTATCAGCGTTTATGAATCTGTCCAGCTTTATATCACTTCCGATTTCGTAAGTACCCTTATCAGTATGAAGCGTTTTCAAATTCAAATCATAAGTCCGACCTTTGCCATCTAATTTAATAGCACCAACAACCCTCTCGTTAGGCTGCCACCAATCTAATCCAAGATTTATGACGCTACCTCTTTCTCCGGCAAGCCATTCGACTACTTCTTGTGAGTTTACAATATCAGGCGTCATTAAAAGAAAATTTGCTTCTTCACAGTCATTCTTAATTGTTGAGAGTAAGAATTCAAGAGAGAGACCTCTGCTTTCCTCTCCGATGTTGTGAGCTTCATCGACAACAGTGAGAACAAGCGGTCGTACTTTTGTTGTACCGAGCCCTTGCCTTAAAAGAAGATTCATTTTTTCGTAAGTAGTTACAAGAATATCAAAATCAGTTCTGTTACCGCTTTCTTCGACTAATTGTTGCTCGAATCCATCCAATTCAATAGCTCCGCTGGCTTTCTCAACCTTTATACCGATAGAGCCTAAGTCTCTGTTCAGATGAATATATATTTGATTTACTAATGCTTTAGTAGGAACAAGATAGGCAACCCATCCCCCTTGATTTTTAAACTGATTTAATGCTTGTAAAATTCTGTATTCAGCTATGATCGTTTTACCGCATGAAGTTGGCAAATTCACTATTATTGCCCTGTGCGCAAGGTTTAACAATTCTCCTTCTAATATTGATTCCCTTTGCGGATATAAAAGTTCAAATACTCCATTAGATTCTTTCTTTGAAATGAAGTTGTTGAAATTTGTTACCCAATTATTAATCCCTCTTGTTGTGTACCAAATTGTATTACGAACAATTTTATCAGCAAAAGCCTGAAAAAATTGCATAAGTAAACCGAGACTGATATTACCGGATTTTTGGGCATATTCATATGAAATTCCTAAATGATAGCGAAGTTGAGTCTCGGGTTCAGTAGGTCTGCCTTCCAATAAATATTGACCAAGTATATCAATGCTCTTTGCAAAGTGATATAATGATACTATTTCAGCAGCTCCATATGGTCGCGTCTCTTCGCTAACTTGATTAAGGAAATTCTCCTCGAAATCATTCTGCTCCATTCTCAACTGATTGATAAAATGAACCGATCTGTCAATGTCATGCCATGAACTTCTTGTAACTAAATGATATAAAGCTTTAAAAGAGCGATTCAGAATCCTTTTATTCCAATTATTTTCTTCCTCAAGGGCATTGATTTTATCAATATTGCTTTTAAAATATTGCTTAACAAAGTGCCAATGCTCCCCAAGATAACCAAAAGCAATGATCTTGATTTGATCATAAATAAAATACTCACTTCCTGACTCAATAATCAATTGACTTGCTATATCAAAATATGTTGCACATAGTGCTTTGAATTCTTCTGTATCTCTCCTGTTCCATAATTCAATTATTTTAAGTTCGCATAACTCTTTCGCTTTTTCAAGGCGCAGGATTTCATCCTCATCTAAATTGACATAATCGAAGCGGTTTGAAAGTTTAGATTTCTGAATAAGCGTAGCAATGCCAGATAATAGATCAGGATATTCTTGTTCTAAATAAATATATTTTAGTTCTACGCTCATTCTGGCTCTTCTGCATTAATAATGTTCAGCCATTCTTCTTTTTGTATAGGCAAATATAAAGCAAGCAGCCTTAATCCTGCGGGTTCAAGAATACTTTCCTTTAAACGAGAATAGCATGTAGAAATATCCCTTTCATTCGGCACAACATCACGAATTAGGACACCAACAAGCTGGTATTGTCCACTTTCGTTATAATAAGAGCTAATTCCTGAATGCAAATCATTCTTAAACTGATGCCCGTCGGGAAGCGCTTTGGCCTTATTCATAAGATACCGGATTAGATCTCTCCTTTTATAATCCTTATCGTATAAACCCTGTAATTGATTCACAATACCGTCTCTATTGACCATTACTTGCGGAGGTGAATGAATTTCTGAAGATGTTTTGACTTCTCCAAAAAGAAAAAGTACCTGCCCGTCAATTTCAATAAATCCTACTAAGTCAGCACCCGTTTTATTGCCATTTGGGTTTCTTGCATCTCTTCTTTCATTCCAATGAAAACGACAACTAAAATGCTCCTCTAAAACTACTTCCGCATAAGCCTCTCCGATCCTGAAATTCTGTAAATCAACTTCGTCGTTTTCTAGAGCTTGAATGTCGATCATCAATTGTTCATTCGCTCTAAAACCTGTACCTTCAAGCAACCCTCTTAATTCCGAAACTTCAGACTCTCTCTCTTCTCTATCATTTAAATTATCCTTTACAGAACCTCTGAGGGAATCACAACATTCTGCTTCGTCAAAAGATAAACCGTGATAACCCCGAGTGAATGTTTCCGTATTTTCGTATATTAAATTCAATTTATAACTCTATGCCTCATTTCAGCTTTCCCTTGGCTAAAAGCAATATAAAGCTTTTAAAAGCCTTAAACAATAATATTATTTAAGTAAAAAGTATATCGGTTTATATCCTCCCAAAAAAGCAAAAAATGAATTAAAATTTAGATTCATGCTGTCAATCTTTATTTTTCTAAATGCATCCATTGCTGTTTCAAAATTGAATACCTTGGAATTTGCGTTAAAATATTCTATTATCTCACTTTCTTTCTTAAAAATCATATTAATTAAGTCCGTATCACAATTAAAAGGTACTTCGCTCTTGATTTGAAATTCTAAATTGTCACATGATTTGAAATCTAAACGAATCCACAAACAATTTGGTGTTTTGCCAAGATCCCAAAAATTCTTAACGAATGGATAACCTGCTATAACTGGAATCCCAAGTTTTAATCCACTCTGAGCACCTTTAATAACTTGTTCGTTTATTGTTATATGATAACTCGTTTTATCTAAAATGACAATTTTTGGTCGTCTTGGGTATAGACCTAATATCTTGAACTCTTCATTTTGAAGAATATCTTTCGCTATATCGCTACCTTCTCTAGTCATCCATGGGAAAATTGGAGTTACAAATTCGAATTGTTTATGTAAAATTTGCTTTATAATCGGCACTAAAACAAACTCCGCTGTATGCTCACCTATAAAACTTGTAGCTTTTGTCACTCCATTCCCCTATTCATCTTTTCGTTAACCGTTTTAAAGCCACAACAGTCTGGTAAATTAAAACAACATATGCAATATAAAACAACAAACTTAAGAATTCAAAGCCATCATTTAAGAAGTTCTTCATCGGAGTCAGACTCTTTGCATAGCTATTTAGCCATAGTATTTTTTCTTCGAGATTGAATTTCTTTACAAATTCGTATTTGTAAAGAATATTCTCTTCATAGTTGCTTATTACTAATGAATGTAAATACATTACGAATAGGATCCAACCTATCGGCAGCAGATAATTTTGACCATAATTTGAAGTTAACTTGTTAAACCAGAATATCACCCATTCAAAGAATTTTGAAATCTTTAACTCTTTTCTGTATTTTTCCATTTCCTCTTTGAAATACTTATTAGCCTCTAAATAATTTCCTGTAGCATCAAAAGAATGTTTCACAATCCTGAAAGTTTCACGATTTGTATTTTTTGGGTATATACAAGAACCAAGAAAATTTGGGGGCTGAAGTAAGTTTATATTTTCGATATCGAGTCCATTAAAAAATCTCGTTTTACGAAAATTTATAAACTTTAAAAAAGTGGCATATCTGAAAACTGAAATTAGATCTTTATTTTTTTTGTCCGTTTCCAACCCGAATTTACAATGCTCGAACCCAACAAATTCTTTAAATATGCTCTTTTCTACATTAAAGCGTTTAAATTTTGATTCAAAACAATCTACTAATCCATTAAAGTTACTGTTATTGATTTCAAAAATATCTACTACATTATGTTTAAATTCGAATTTATGTTCGAAGATTGTATTTTTACTCTCAAATTGTAGGATTTTGAACCGGTTAAGATAAAATTTATCTTTTAGAATGCAATTATCCAGCTTTATCATATTTATTACATTTTTTGTTGTCGATTGTTCTGAGAATAATAGGCCATTAAACTCCACACCGTGAATAACTATATTTCCACGAAAATCACATAAGTAAAAAAGATTTCCGTTTATCTCAGCCCTACCTTTGATCTGTAATTGAGGATTATCATTCATCACAGATTTGTGGAAAGTGCAAGTTTGGTAAAGAAAACCAAGCATACTATCTGCTATATTGATTGGAGTAATTTGCCAATCATTCAAAAAATGACAGGATTCAAAGAAGAATTGAGTATTACAACAATCATCGATCACTGATAAATTAAAATGACAACCAGAAAAATGAATAATTTGGAAACTCCTGAATATTGGAAGAAAATCATTAGAATCTCCCTTAATCCTTTCTGGGAACTTAATTCTATCGAATGTGATTTTTGAGCTTATTTTTCTTTTTGAATTCTCACTTGTATATGTATTATTTTTATTTATTGCAGTTGATTTTAAAAAGTTTTCAATCTCTTCTTGTACAGCTATATCAGTACAATGAGGTAATAACATAAATCTACAATACTTTACTAGTGCAATATGAAATTCTTTAAGTAATCCACTGTCGAGATCGGCTTTATAATCATTCTTTTCACAATGCAGAACGCAATATTCACTTTCCCCAATTTTTTTTTCTAGATCACAAACCTTACATTTATTTACCATTGAAACCTTCTTTTTTTCGTAAATTTAATCTGAATGAAACAATTATTACGCTTTAGGCACAATAATCGTTTTAACGACTATTTTTTCTCTCTTCTTGTTCAGATCATTCTCAAGCCCCTTTGGATTCCTGATTAACCCCTCGGGGTCATAAACAAAACAAATTAAAGTTTTACAATCAGGATGAGTTTGATATTTCTCGATATCAACAATTAATTGTTCTCCAATTTTATTATCTTTCAACTGATCTCTTGTTTTCTTAATTTCAATAACAATCGACTCTTCTTTTAATAAAAAATCAACTCTTGAAGATCCACCTGCATAACTAGGTGTCCATTCTTCTGGTCTGATATCATCAAAGTAAATGCGTAATAATGCGTGAAATAAATCTTGCACATCGTATTCATCTTTAATTACCAAAGTATTTCTCTTATCGTAGCGATGTGTCAGCTGCTTAGCTACAGAATGGAATTTGCTACAAATATTCTCAATAATTTCCTGAGCCGTTGAAGACTTGCCACCTTTATTTATAGCCGAATTTTTCATTTTTCTTTCCGTCCAAGGAAATGGTTTCCCACATTTTTCACAATTCTTTGGAATTGGGGTACCAGCAAAACTAATTACACCATCAATACTATGATAACCCCTAATTGGATTATTGCAATTTGGGCATAAATAGATGGTTTTTTCTCCACATTTATCACAATAATCTTTATTATACTCGGGATATCTTTTGTAACTCGAGTTGATTTGATGACCATTTAAGCACACTTGTTGAATATCATAATAATCACTCATTTTAGTCCTTTAAAATTATTTTTCTACCCTCTCTCCACAATCTTAACATCTTCCTCGGTAAGCCCGTAAAGTTGATATACAAGCTTGTCTATTTTTTCTTCGTACTCTGATAAATCAGATTCAGAGTCGGTACTTCTAATTTTCAGTATTTCTTTTACCAGTGAGCCAATCTTTTGTTTTTCAATCTCTTTATCTTTCACGACCGGAATCTGTTCTAAATACTGCCTGATAAAGCGTAAGTAGCCGCCTCTTATTGACGGTGTAATGCTTTTGTAGAAAAAGTGTATCAGCTTTGAGTTTAATAAGCCAAGTAAAAATAAATCACTAACAGGAATTATGTAGGCTGTATTTGCGCACACTGAGCCTAAAATATCAAACATGCATTCAGCTTTTATAGCTATATCTGGAAGCATTATTTTTTCTTTATTAAATCTATCGTAATAATCACAAGCCCTTAATTCCCACCAATACTCACCCTTGTCATATCTCTTTTTAGCTTTATCTTTGTATTTTTCGAGATGATCCATGATCTCAGGAAAATCGTTTCTCATTTTCTTGAATGCTGTCTCTTCATCAAGCTTTCCATACAGTCCACTTGTTAAGCCGTTTCTGAAAAGAATAAGATAATTTGAAATTATCGGTTTCTTAAACCTTTTTATGTCTCTGCCTGATAAGAATGGTTTAATGAATTCTTTATTTTTCGGCTCTTTGGCTATCAAACTCTCTGCAAATTCTTTCGATATTATGAAAGCTTCGTTTAATCCGGTTAAAACTCCACGGTATATATTATTATCGACAAATTGTCCGAGTGGAATGCTGTGATCCGTTATTTTATTTAGAATATCAATGCTGCCAGTGTCGGCGAAATTCCACCCGTTCTCATTTAAGCATGATTTTTCTATTTTAACCGAATTATTTTTTTCATACTCCTCAATTCCGCCAGGCAGATCAAGTGAATCAAATGTTGTTGCAAGGAAATCTTTTTCTGAATTTATTTTTTGTATTTGCAGTATGCTCGGATATGTCGTAGCCTCCTCAAAAACCGGCAAGTCGCCAAAATCCAGAAATCTTATTATTTTATGCTTCTTCACAAATTCTCTGATATTTTTACCATAACTAGCTTTGAGCCATTTATTAGGCATAATAAAGATAAATAAGCCGTTGTCCTTCAGAACTGCGAAACTTCGCTCAACAAAATACACATAAATATCAGCGGTGCTCGTAAATATTGAATATCGTGTGCTTAAATAATCTTTTATCGGTTTCAATTCTTCCTGCCTGATATACGGCGGATTTCCGATGACTACATCGAAGCCGATGTAATTGCCTTTTTCGTCGAGAACTTCGGGGAATTCGAATCTCCATTCGAATGCGTTGCGGTAAATTGCGCTTTCTTTGATCTCTTTTATTTCGACTTTTGCTTTTTCGATGTCGGCTATCAGCTTTAGCTTTTCTTTTTCTTCTTTGGCTTTCTCTTTGTCTGTCAGGCTTACGAAGAGCAGTTTGTTGCTTGTGTATTTTTCATAGAGTTCGTTTTCGAGCCTGTTAAGCTTTTTCTGCTTAGGATCGTTTTCGCTTATTTCTGTTCTGAAATTGTTCTTGATGTCATTGAGGAGTTTTTCGAGATCTCTTTTTTCGTTTTTGGTCTTTGCGTTCTGATATGACTGCACCGCGAGCCTGTAAGTCGAAATCTTCCATTTGCTTTTGCGTAGCGCCGGGGTTAGATCAGCGTCGAGGCCGAATCTGCTTACTAGGGAATTTCCGCATTTTATGTTGATGTCTATATTGGGCAGGGTTTCAAGCTCTTTATAATTCGATGCTTTTGTGTAGTATGCGTTCTTTAAGAGTTCGATCCAGAGCCTGAGCCTGCATATTTTTACCGAATTATGGTTAATGTCAACACCGAACAGGCAGTTTTCAATTATTGTCTGTTTTTCGCGGAATAGTGTTTCCTGAATTTTCTGGCTTGTCTGATTGCCCGGAATGTATTCGAAAATATCTCCGCTGAGTGAGTTTACAAGCATGAGTTCATCGTTCTCCACGAATGCCTCATATCCTGTTAGCCTGTTGCCTTCGATGTCCGCGAGGATGTTGAGCTCTGATTTTATGGCTATGATCTCATTTAGCGCAGATACGAGAAAGTGTCCCGAACCTACTGCCGGATCGCATATCTTGAGAGAGTTGATCACATCGTTATAGTTCTTTATATCCTCTTTTTTATACGGAACACCCACAAAATTCTTCAGTTCGCCGAAATCTTTTATCTCAAGCCTGAAAGCATCGTTGAATTTTTGAATGACCGATCTGCGTATGGTCTCTCTGCACATATACATCGTGATGAATCCCGGAGTGAAGAAGGAACCGTCTTTGTAGCCGTTTATCTTTTCAAAGATCAGACCGAGCACGGATGAGTTGATGAGCGTCTTTCTTTCTTCCTGAATGTCCTCGCTGCCTTCCGAGCCGAAATCGTATGAATCGAGAAAATCGAAAAGGTACCTGAGAGTGTTCAAACTGCCTGAAAGTTTCTTGCCGTTAATTTCCGTCAAAACAGTCTTTGCCGATACCGGGATCGTCAGGCTGTCCTTCAGCTTGTTAACTGTACATAGCTGAGATTCAAGTTTTGTAAGCTCGAAAAGTGAACTGTTCAAATAGGGTATTCTGTTGTATTTCTTATTTATTCTCTCAGATCTTATATGCGGTTCTTTTGCCAATACCTCTAAAAACAATTCTTGCAGATCATCAAAATTCTCAATTACCCTGTAATTCAGAAACTTGTATTCTTTATCGCCTTTGAAATATTTTAACAACTGAGATTCAAGCAGCTTGAGAAAAAGTATCCTGTTTATCCAGGAGATATTGAGTTCGAGAGCAACTCCAAAATATTTCTCATATTCAGTTTTGCCGAACGCATCAGGATTTGTCAGGTTGTAAAGACAATCCTCTGATTTCATAGTGTTTATCGTGTTCTCGAGAAGAGAGCCTTCGTCGGGAGCTTTCTTCCGCTGAATTATCTTCTTGCTTCCGTCCTTTGTCTCCTCAAGCCCGATTATATGCAGAAGTTCAAAGTAGAAATTTTTGTCGAGGCTGTTGCTGTCGTTAGAAAATGAGAGTTTTAGCAGGTGCGAAGGCGAAAGCAGCTTGAACAGCGGGATCAAGTTCTTGTCGTCTTCTTTATTCTCATTCCTCAAAAATTTATCATAATCGTTAATATTAAAATATGTGAACGGAATTTCTTTTTTGACCTCTTCGATATACTTTTTTGCGATCTCTTCGTAGAACAGCCTTGTTGACGCGCTGTCCTTCTGCCCCGCATTCCACTTATTGTATTCCTTGAGCAGAGATGAGTTACCGTAAAAATATTTATAAAAATCGCTGCCGTCGAAAATGAACCATTCGTTTCCGTTAGTAGCTATCAAGTGCCTGATGTCTGAATTAGCACAGTCAACCCGCTCCCTCAGATAATAAAGCACAAGCTCGTGCATAGCCTTGACATTCAGGTTGTTCACCTTTGGAAAATCATAATTCTCCGAAGGCCTTTTCGCCTCGATTATCACGCTTACAGGTGAAGCTGAAGTCTTTTCGCTGTGGATCACGAGATCATTTCTGTCTTTCACATTTATTTCATTAATGTCTTTGTAATAAGTATCGAGAAGAAAATCCCTGAACAGGTTTTTTGTGTGCTCTTCGTTTTTCTTAATGTCTATCTTTTCGATCAGAAGGATTAAGTTCTTCTTAAAATTCTCAATTTCCGCTCTGGTGGGTTTAAGCTTAAGATATGCTTTATTCAATGCCTGCTTAGGCTTCCTCAACTGTCCGGTCACTTGCGCCTCGATAATTATGTTATTCAAATATATTTCAAGTCGGCCGGTAAATCAATTGAATTGTTTAAAAACACCGGGATTTACACCCGTCTGCTTCCTGAACCATTTATAAAAATATGCTTCATGCTTGAAGCCGAGGTCGCTCAGCACTATCCAGCAGTCCTTCTTTCTAAGCATAGATTTTGCGGTCTTTGCGATCAGTTCGTTGTGCGCGGCGAAAATGGATCTCCGTTCGCACCGTTTGTATCTCTGACTGATGGCTGAAAAACTTCTGCCGAAGTGATCTTCGAGCTCTTTTTTGATCTCGGCGTTCTTCAGCTTGTTCTGCTTCAGGATCGCATGTACCTGTTTACAGAATTCATTGTCGGTCATTTTGGTGAACATGGATGTGGGTTCTCCTTTTGCATGTTTTCTTTTATATCCTGTTCGCTGGTTTCTCTTTGGGATCTTGGAACCATTTGAGATAGTTTTGTGCGCCTATAGTTCCCTGTTTGATTAATTCTTTCTTTTTCTCGTCGCTCAAATTGAAGTCGGTAGTCTTGACATCAAGCGTATTGATATAGACCGTTCTTTGCCAGTCGTCGCTGTGAAGATGCTGATTTTCCTGAACCTGCATGATAGCGGAGATCAGGGCGAATGCGTATTTCGGGAATGTTTTTATGGATTTGCCGTCAACCGGTTCGTTGTATCGGTATAATCCGATCTCTTCAGCTGTATCGAGCCTGAATCCAAGTGTCTGGCAATTATATACATAAGGACTGCTTTCCGGGTGCGTAGAAAGAAAACGGGCGTTCTCGTCATTGTAATAATCAACTTTCCGGGCTGCATTGCCTTCATTTACTTCATCAATGTAGCGTAGTCTGTCGAAAAGTTTTACCGGATAATTAAGCATCACGCCTCCGTCAACATACACATCATCTCTTTTTCCATAGCGTTTTGCCCTAAAGAACAGTGGTATTGACATGCTGATCCTCAGTGCGGTTGAAAGCGGCATATCGGGATGTCGTTCATAAGAAAATGTTTCGGAATATCCCGTAGATAGATTAGTTCCTATCACATAAAGATCAGGGCATCCGGCTTTTTTCAGGTCGGCAAAAGTAGCTTTTGTATTTTTTAGTTTGGCTTTTATAAGCGATTCAATCCAATTGGTAAAGAAATCACCTTTACTCCAGCCGAATTCATTCCACAGCCGCTTGAAGTCCCTGATGAAGCCGAATGAATCGTCCATGAATTTTTCGAAATCAGTCGAATTTAAGATATTTTCCTGCTCATCAATCGAGTACCCCAACGCAAAAATCAAGGCATTAATAGCTCCTGCGCTCGTTCCACCTACACGCACTATATCTTTAAAGAATCCTTTCTGAGAAAGTTCCCTCATAGCTCCGACATATGCGATTCCTTTTACTCCGCCGCCTTCGAAAATCAGATTCCTGAATTGTACTGTCATTTTCGACCTCCTGTTTTTTTAAAGAACAAAGCCCGGCAGCTTACTACTGCCAGGCCTGTTTGATGCTATTTTGTGAGTACCATTTTCCTTGTAAATGTTTTTCCGCCCGCTTCGAGTGTATAGAAATATACTCCCGATCCGAGTTTACCTGCGTTAAATTCAACGCTGTGATTACCTCTCTTCAGGTTGCCGTTTACAAGCTCCTGAGCCAACTGTCCTTTGTAGTTATAAACACGGACATTTGCTTTACAGTCGTCTTTTAAAGAGAAATTTATCATTGTTACAGGATTGAACGGGTTCGGATAGTTCTGATACAGCGCTGTCTCGTAAGGTATCATTTCTTCTTCACCGGTCGGTGTTCCTATAATTATCAGTTCATCATTTACCTGACCGAGTCCTTTTACTATCGCTGCTGATTCCTTATCAATAACACATGAACCTTTACCTATCATAGGATTATTCATATCAGATCTGTCGATCACTTCAAAATTTATCACTTCTCCGGGCTGCCATTTATTCTTAAAGTTACCTAAATTGATAAATATTGAAGATAAACCGTCACCGATCTGTTCAAAACCGCACCCATAGCTGCAGTCTGTAAGAATATCTTCCTCTCTGCCGGAAACCCACGCTTTAAAAGAAATAAAATTATCTTTGGGTTGTGTACCGGACAATTTAGGATTTGTGTCGCTGAAATCAAAATCATTATGCTTAGAATTAACTACATGATAATATACTGACCTCGGCATGTTTATTTTTGGATCCCCTTCTTCACTTTCGTCACAAACCCATTTCCCATATTTTGATTCTGAAGGCCATGTAACATCCTCTTTAATATTTAACAGTAAAGGCAAGCTGATATAAGAATCAAAAATATTTTTCCAGCTTCCAAAAGTATAGCTGCTATTTACCCATACCTGGCTGGCTGCATTCCATTTACATACAACATTGCATACTGTACCGGCACCTATATCATCACCTAGCATTTCAGATGTTGTAAGATTATATTTACCCAGAGGATGCATTATAAAATTATAATCCGAATCATTTGGATTTGTTATTAACTCGTAAGAAGGTATGTCAACATAATTTCCGGTAATATACATATCATGATTATTGGTTGCGTTTATTAAATATGCTTGACCCTCATAAACATTAAAAGTATCTTCCCATTCATTTGAAATAAAATCGCTTGCAACCCAGCTTTGATTAAGCGCATCCCATTTTTGAATAGAATTAATATTACTGCCTGTAGGATCGAAATCTGACGACACTGTGTATCCGGCATCTAGAGGCAAAGAAATATGGTTTATATCTGTACCGCTTGTTGTTATGTTTGAATATTTTCCAAACCCTATAATATCACTTGGCAAAGATTGTATTTCTAATCCTGCTACAGAGTAATCTGCAACAATATAATAAAAATAAGCTCCTGCGCTTAAGCTGTCAACCGATTCGGTAAAAAATGTTGAGTCCGGGTCTCCAATTTCTGAATAACATGAGTCAGGGCAAACAGACCTGAAAACATGATATTCTACAGCTTCATTGACCGAATCCCATGACAAGCTTATCGTTCCTGATGTTTCTGTTATCTCAACATTTTCAGGTGCACCGGCTACTATATGACCTCCTGTCTCTTCTGTTATAACAGAACTGCTGTCTGTATCTATTGTTGATAACGGTTCAAGATACAAAATACCACCATTCTGTATATCTATCTCAGAATTCTCCATCATTTTAAATGTTGAATTGTTGCTGATTCTCAGAGTATCACCCGCGGTAATCGTAATAACTCTATCTTCTAAAAGAGTTGTGTAAGAATTATCCGGCAAAGTTAAATTGGATGTCACATTAAGACTATCGGAAATACCCATTATACCCTTAAGGCAATCTGAATATTCAGAGTAATTATTAAAGATCAATGTCGGATATTCTAAAGATGTGTGATAACCTATGCTGTCATTATCTGAACAATATGGTGACCAGTTAATGGGTGTCGAAGTTCCAGGAGGAACGAATGAATGAAAGGCTTCAGTCCATCTGTATGATTCCTCGACAGTAATTACGTTATCAGACAAAGTATTAAAAATATTACTTCTGAATCCATCAACTATAGAAAACGAAACGGGATGTAAAAGATTTTGAGGTAAATAACTTGGTATCGTTTCATAATAATATTGTGAACCACTCGGTTTTTTACCAGTAGTAGATGATATCATATGAAAATTAAACTCCCCATGTATATTGGTTTTGTCAAATAAACTTTCGTTCTCTATTCCACTAATAGAACTGTAGCTATAAACTTTAATTGTGTCGTTAAAATCTTCATAATATACCGTAAAATCATCTGTCATATCATTCGCCCATTGATCCCACTTTGTAGAAGAATTAAAAAAAACATTACTTTGTCCATCTGTTAACTCAGCCTCAAAACCTCCACTATAGCACTGTTGCATCCAATAAACCTTTTTATTCGCAGATAAAGGATTAAACAAATCAGCAAAATCATAATCATGTATTATGTCATAAGAAATAGTATCTGGACAATCAGGATCTACAAGATAAAGAAAATGAGGAATTGAATCATTCAATGGAACATCTATAGTATCGCAACCGTCAAATCCCCCATGGTCAAATGTCCATACAAAAAGAAAATCGTCTTGGGTTATTCTTGATGCTATACTATCTACTGCGCTCTCTATACCTTGAAAAGTTCCCCATCCATCGACAATTGAATATTCTCTATCATAACCAATTGACTCCGGAGTATATCTACTCGGTACCTGAGTTGTATCCGAAATAACTTCGTTCAAACCCTCTCCATTTCCGAATAGAACAAATATATTCGAATCATTGAAACCTTTCTCAATAAGCATTTCCCACATCAGATAAGTATCATTCCAAAAAGACTCTAATGGTCCATATCCTTTTACATCATCAGGTAAATATCTTGGATCGTAATCACCTGTGATTAGAACTGCATACTTCTCGGCTGAGTAAACGGTTTGAAAACTCAATAGAATCAGCACTGTTGCAAATAAAATTCTTTTCATAATTCCCTCCTGTTTAGCTTAATTACAATCTGTTAATTTGTTCAGTACACTTCTCATTTAAATTCCCAATATTTACCTGCTGCAGTTGTTATGGGTTTGAGTCCGAAACGATTATCAGGCGCCTGACCGTTGTTGATTATATTGAAGATATCCGATAAAACTGATTTTGAATCAGCAAAGTAAGAATGCCCAAGGAAGCCTGTGTCAACATTCGAAGCGTCGATAGTTTCAATTCCGTTCATCAAAATTAAACCGCTGCCTGAATCACCTGCCCTCGGATAATTATGTATTTCTTTTGAAGCCTTAAGGGCAATATCTTCAGAAGATGAGTATAGCGTCACCGGGCAACCTGATGAAACAAGCGCTGGGGCAATATCCCTTTTAAAAACGGCTGCATCTATGTCGGGAGCTGTCAGGATCACTTCTTTTAACCGTGCCCTATATTCCGGCTTCTCAGCCATCAGTAATGCAACGGCGCGTGATAAGCCGCGGTTCCCCATGCTGTGAGCGATCAGATAAAGATTCTCCACACTTGAATTCTTAAAAAAATCATCGAGGAAACTTCTTATATTGGCTTGAGACCATTCAATATTCTGTTCATCAATCAAGTATTTAGCTGTAGATCCCTGTGAAGGCCAACTATAGAACATCGGTGCACCCTGAAAACCCAGATCGTAAGACAATTGAGCTGTTCTTCTGGCAGCATCCTCGAATGTCACATTATAACCGTGAACAAACAGCAGCGCACTACTTTTAGGAAATGCTTTAACCTTATCCGCAATTTCAGAATAAAATATTTCTTTGGATTTAACGGAAGCTTCCAACAGAACGATATGCTTCTCAGAGTCTTCCCGGAATTCCAGTTTCCAAATCGAAGGTGATTCAAGCTCACCCATCCTGTGGTCGCGCGGAATGCTTACATCACATGTTCCGTAGCTAAGATCACCGCGGTCGGTTCCGAATTTTTTCTCAGGCTCAGAGTTTCCTGTAACATTACGGTCCGTCGCGAAAAATGTACGCACTACTGCGTATTTCTTATCCGGATCAACGGATTTATTCAATCCCGGGTCTCCCATTTGCATCGCGCATCCGGTCAGGATCATAATGATAACAGCCAGACTGATACAACTAATTGATCTCATAATGCCTCCATTTTAAAGTAAAAGCCCGGCAGCTTACTGCAGCCAGGCTTTCTTGAGTACTATTACTTAACCAGAACCATTTTTCTGATCTTACTGAAACCGTTCGTTTCGATCTTGTAGAAATACTGCCCCGATACGTAATTATCCGCATCGAAATTCACCTTATGAATTCCTTTCTTCACATTAGCTTTTACAAGCTCTTTTACAAGTTCTCCCTTGATGTTATAAACGTTCAGCTTAACAAACTGATCGTTCGGAATAGAAAACTGAATTGTTGTCGTCGGGTTGAAAGGGTTAGGATAGTTCTGGCTTAGTTCGAACTTTAAAGGAATGTTCTCATTCATGCCTGTCTGATCCCCGCCTGTCTGAACATATAATGCTCCCGAGTTCAATTCGTAGCCACCTTTACTGACCGTTCCGATCACGCTGCTTCCGAACGAATTCTGTAAAGAATATGCAAAGATTGAATTGAAAAGCGCGATTACAAAAACAAGTCTTAATATTACTCTCATTTGTGACTCCTGTGAATTTATTTATATGTTTTAGTTCCAGTGATTCCTTCAATTCTAAATTTCTTCAAGCTCTTCATGAAAGTAATGTTTGACGTGTTTGCAAATTGACTTTTACCAACCATTTTTGTAACGCTATTATCGTTAACATCAGAATATGAGATAAGAACTATTGCATCGTTTGAAGTATATCCATCTGCCAGGTTATCTGAAACCGGATCTGAGTTTGAAGTAAGATCAAATAAAGTGCTATCATTTACTTCTTGCCATGTCCTGAATAACATTGTATATGACGAATTATCAGGCGTGAAATTATTTTCAAAAATATGATTATCGCCTAATTGAACATATACGATATTACTTTTGCTGGATGTGACGCTCGTGCTGTGTAAAGTTTTCCATGAATTATTCCAATATGAAGAAAAACCTGTTGACGGATCAAATGAAATAGTATTATTGGGATTATGTGATCCTCCATTCAATATACTTGTACCATGATTCATAGTGAATTGGCTGTTGAAGTTCCCATAACTATCATTCAAAGTGATAATATTACTTCTTGAGTTTTGAATGTATATACCTGTACCACAATTTGTTATATCGTTAGCTGATACATAATTGTTTAATGATAGTTCATCCAAATAGATTCCACAGGCATGATAAGATGTTGCGCCATAAGGAGTTCCTGCATTACATCCCAGTGATCCGTTAATTATATTATTGCTTATGGTAGTCGTACTATCAACTAAATTATGCCAAGAATAGATAGCACCTCCGTCACCGAGTCTGGTCATCGCATTGGTAATATTATTATTATCTATTAAGCAGTTACCGCCTGAGAATTTAATTCCGCAATATCCAACATCCGAAATGTAATTGTTCTGAATTACATTTAGTGAATCCCCATACAGTTCAATTCCATTCAGACTAATTCCTTGGTCATAACTATATGTTAATCCTATACAACTTAGAGTATCGTTAATAAGCTCACAATTATTAGCCTTAGATATTATAATTCCTCTTGAAACAATATCATGAATATAATTGTTGCTTATCACACTATTGTTAACATAATGTGTATTGAAATAGCTGCGAATTCCATAGATGCTGTTTGTTATGGTGTTATCGTTTATAGTTATATTATTGCTTGTATATGTTCCAGAGGGAGGATCCTTGAATAAAATACCTGAAAAATGATTCCTAAATGATAAGTTTTCAATCTTAATATCTTCCTTTGATTTCAATACGAAACCACTGGATGAAATCAGGTTTGTTACAGGGTATATATAACAGGAATCCTGTTCCGGACTAAAATGAAGTGTATTATTACTCCTGTCAAAATACCATTCTTTCTCAACATCAAGCGCAGATATATGATTCTGAATAAAATACCCCCAATTAGTTCTCAAATCCCATGATGTTGTATCTTTAAGCTCAAAATTACTTCCGCCACTGACAATTTTTCTTATTTCACAACGCCAATTCTGCGTTTTCGTAACAACATCCCCGCCGACCCAATTTGAAGAATTACTGTTGTCCGTAAATTTCAAGTTAGGATAACTGGCATCAACCGCATCAATTCTATTGAATCCGTCGCATGAATCCCCTTCATTTAAATTTGGGTATCTCGCCTGCACCTGTTCTGTTTCGTCAGCATACAACACTATTATCGAATCAATGTTTGAAATATATTTTGTGTAAAATGTAGTACTCCCGAGTGTATAACTTGAATCGTATGTAGATATGTCATTTTTATTGAACCAAAAATGTTCAAAGCTGCCATCGATTATCGGTTTTTCTCCTGTCCCGTAAGATCCGAATGTTAATTTATTTGATACACTGTCATTCAAATTTATCTGACCGAAAAAACGTTCACCTTTTTTAAAGCTAATTTTATCATACGATCCAGGTTTAGGAATTCTCGGATGAGTGCCTGTCAGTACAAGATTCAGTGAATCTAAATTACCTGCAGTATTCCCGACATTGATATCGTGTTCCATTGATCCTGTATGAGTATCAGAATACGACACATAATAATTATTTATCAAGAGTTTCTGGGAAAAGACTGCAGATTGAAAAATTATGTAGAGTATAATCAAAACTTTTAAATTCATTTTATACTCCTATTTTATTTTGTTCTGTAAATCTTTTATTTTTTTATCCTGTTCAATAATGTATAGCGTTAATTCTTCAATTTTTTCAAGAAACTTCACCTGGATATCTCCAACATTCACACCTTTACGCAAAGCCTCATCTTCTGATATTACACCTGGCAAACACCCTGTATTCTTTATATGCTCTTCTACTTCACTTAAAGGTTTAAGCTTATAATCCTTTTTAAAAACATAGTCTGCCCAAGCAGAAGTTTTCAATTCAAGATTTTTTGCGTAAATCGTTTCCTTGACAAGTAAAGAACTATAAGGAATTGATGAAGTCAAAATACTGTCCTTTATGTCGCTGTGAGTATACCCAATACAAACATATTTCTGGTTCACAAATAATTGAGACTTTTCTTTAATCTGTGAACCATCGTTAAATCCAACCATAAAGCTTTGCGGCAGCGAGTCAGCTCCCACATTTTCAAAATTACTTCCTATTGCAAAGCAATTTGCAGCACTAGTTTTCACTGATCTTCCGAATGTATATGAATATATTCCATTAGATTCTGTAAGATATCCGAATGAAGCTGATCCTTGGCCTGTTGATTTATTGCAACTACCTAAAGAAAACGAAAACATACCACTTGCTGAATTCATATATCCCAATGCTGTTGAATAATTGCCAGTAGCTTCAGATTTGTACCCTAAGGCCGTAGAATAATAACCTGAAGCGTTAGTATGATACCCGGAAGCAATTGAGCTGTTTCCGCTTGCATTTGTTCCTTTTCCAACAGCTATAGCACTATCGCCTACTGTTGTATTACAGCTTGGCATTCTCAATCCGCCCGTTCCACCATCATACAAATTGTAAATTGTTCCGTCACCATTTTTCAAATCACCACTGCCGCTTATTCTTAATTTGCCGTCTTCAGCTTTTGTTACGCTTATATTCTTACCTGCTACAATAGCGTCCTCAGCTATCCTTCTGGCGTGTAAACTGTATGGCGTACCCCCCATGATCATTCTTGGTAACTCTTCTTCTCCGATCGATACGCTCAGCCAATACTGTTTGTCAAATGGAAGATTCAGTTTTTCTACTGCTCCTACATAGCAGTTTACAATGCCGTTCTTTATTTCAACAGTCTGTACTTCTTTCCATATCTTCTCTTTAGAGTCTTCCGCATCATAAACACTGAATGTCAACGAATATGACCCGTCAGCTATAAGTTTACCTTCGCTGTCTTTCAATAACCCCTGATAGCTTATTGTCGGGTAAAATTCAAGCTTTGTTGTTTCTTGTACTCTGCTATCTTCCGCTACATCTCTTTCAGCTACGTTAACATCTGTTCTGCCTGTTACGACTTTCGCATATGAATATGCACATAAGCATATTACCAGCAACAATACTACTCTTTTCATCACTCTTCTCCTGTTTTTGTTTTAACAAAGCCCGGCAGCTTACTACTGCCAGGCCTGTTTGATGCTATTTTGTGAGTACCATTTTCCTTGTAAATGTTTTTCCGCCCGCTTCGAGTGTATAGAAATATACTCCCGATCCGAGTTTGCCTGCGTTGAATTCAACGCTGTGATTACCTCTCTTCAGGTTGCCGTTTACAAGCTCCTGAGCCAACTGACCTTTGTAGTTATAAACACGGACATTTGCTTTACAGTCGTCTTTTAAAGAGAAGTTTATCATTGTTACAGGATTGAACGGGTTCGGATAGTTCTGATACAGCGCTGTCTCGTAAGGTATCATTTCTTCTTCACCGGTCGGTGTTCCTATAACTATAGGGATGCCGGATCCTTTTATTACAGGTTCAAAACCCCTGAAAACTCCATTAGCATCATTTTTTAACACAACACTTGATTTCCCTTCAACGATCATTTCAACGTCTTTACTGCTGTTATCCGCTATGACTATATTAACTTCGTCACCTGCAGACCATTTCGATTTAAAATTACCAACATTTATAAACACCGTTGAATATTTTTCACCGATTTGATCAAACCCGCAGCCGAAGCTTAGTTCGGTCAGAACATCTTCTTCTCTTCCGGTGACCCATGCCTTGAATGATATAAAATCATCTTTAGGCTGATTGCCTTCAAGTTTCGCGTTGCTGTCACTGAAGTCATAGTTCTCTTTTGAAGTATTTACTATGTTGAAATACATTGCTTTAGGCATATTTATCGCTAACTGAGATGCACTTGGTAACAAGTCACCTTTTTTCTTGCTTTCTGACGGCCATACCACTGAATCCGTCATGTTTACATACAGCGGGTAGCCTATGTGTGTATCAAAGATATTTGACCAACCGAACAGCCCGTAACCCGAAGTGTTCCATCCCTGATTTACTGCATCCCATTCAGATACCTGATTGCAAGCACCTATATCATCGCCAATTTCATCAGAAGCGGTCAGATTATACTTTTCTATCGGGTGCATTATAAGATTATAATCATTTCCTGCAGTTGTTACTAACTGATAAGCAGGAATATCTATATAATCTCCGCAGATGTACATACTTTGATTGTTCTTCACATTTACTGCAAATGCAGTACCCTCGGTCACGCTGTAAGTATTTAGCCATATACCCAAGAAAGTAACATAGCTTGAACTAGTCCAAGTCTGTGTACCGGCATTCCATTTACTTATTGTATTAATATAGCTACCTGTAGGATCAAAATGCGAAGAAAGAGTATAACCTGCATCAAACGGCAATGCTATATAATTTAAATCGCTAAGGCTGTCGTTTACAACATTAGTGTATTTACCAAAACCAACTTTTTCGCTTGGTGAATATCTGTTCGCAGTTACATAGTAGAAAAATAATCTGTCATCAAAACTTGTCTCCGGATCATCAAATGTAAGATTTTCAGTATCGCCGATATCTTCGTAATCCGAATCAGGATTTTCAGACCTGTAAATATGATAATCCGTCGCATCAAATACTTCATCCCATGACAATGTTATAGTGCCGTCAGTCTCTGATATCTCAAGACCCTCAGGACTCTCTACAGGTACAAATGTACCTTCGCTTTCATAAACTAATGTAGTCGAAGCATCATCTGATGTCACTATCTCATTATACCCGTCATTATCTATGTCTCCTATGTAAGGAGCATCTCCGTTTCCGGTCAACGGCCAGCCTGTCAATGAAGTGCCGTCCTCGACATTGTACGCATACATCAGATTTTGAGGATAATTGGCAGATGCCATTACTATCTCAAAATTAACATCTCCGTCAACATCTGCAAGCACAGGATGGGTCAGCCATACATCCATATTGCTTTCTGCTATCGGAAATCCCGTTAAATTATCTCCTTCACTGTCCCATCCGTATAAATATCCTTTGCCGCCTATGAATATCTCAGGTTTGTAATCGACTGTATCAACATTGGCTACAGCAAATGAAGGATGAAAGAAAGCTAAATCTAAACCGCTACATTTTGTTATTTCTTTTCCGTTCCATGCGCTTGAATACACTGATCCGTCATAATTCAGTATATAAACCTTACCATCATCTGTCGTATTTATCCTTGACGATACTAATATTTCTGGATTACCTTCTAGATCAATATTAGCTATTGCAGGTTTACACTCGTAATATTCTCCGCCTGAATAATTGTAATTGAACAATAACGATGGAGAAGTTAATTGAGATCCGTTCCACTCAACTGCATAAATCCCCTGCTTTAATCCGTAAACTATATCTTTGTTCCCGTCACTGTCGATATCTCCAACTGCCAGACCGCCATAATGATTTCCGGTTACACCTGAAGGCAACTGTCCGGAATTGGATATATAACATGAATCATGGAAGTCTATCACATACAGTTTTCCGTTTTCTGTTAAAAACACTATATCTTTGTACCCGTCATTATTTATATCATCCAGTACAGGATCTGCAAAAATGTAATCCTGCGCCTGTGTATTGTCCGGATCAAGGTGCCATGTCATCAGTGTGTCCGGCGCTGACACATCCGATGTTGTTTTCTTAAACACCATGATGCTGTTGTATTCGCTTCTTGTTGCAACTACAACTTCCTCTACATCGTCATTGTCAAGATCGCCAAGCGCGCAGCTGCTCCATATAACTGTTCCGTATGTGGTTGAATATGAAGCTTTATCTATTTTTGCAAATCCGCAAACATCTCCAGGAAAACCGATCTGGCTTATTTCAGAACCGTCTGCATTAAAGCCCATAACATAACCGATCTTATTTGTATTATCGCTTCCCGTCAGGAATATTTCTTTCTGTCCGTCATCATCATAATCAGATACCGTTGGCGTATTCCATAATGCTACATTTATCTCTGCCTCTACAGGCCAGCCCGAAGAATAGTCCAATGATGTCGATGCCTCGATTGCTTCTCCTAGTTGTCCTACACAATCAGCTGTACCATACAAAGTTATATACTGTGATGATTCTGAATACAATAATCCTATTTTGTAATAGTATGTCGTAGTTTCTTCACAATTTATATCTGTATATGAATTTGTCTCTAATGGAAGCAGATTTAATTTATGATACTCCCCATTTAAACTGTCCGCTCTGTAAATATTGTATCGGCAACCTGTCGAATATCCTGTTGAAAAGTCCTGCACAACATTCCATTGCAAACTAATTTGACTAGTTCCCGAAGAAACAGTAACATCATCTGCGTGTACAGTAAGATCACTGAGATCCCACATTTCACTGTCACAGAAAAGAACTCCGAAATAATGATCTGATGATCTAATTCCATCACTAATATTGAGCTGAATCCTGTCATTTTCAAAATCCAAAGTATTAATATCAATATCAAAAGAGAAATGGCCTGTATGACTGTCAATTGACAATGAATCTAAAGAACTGTACTGAATTGAGTCTGTTGAGAAATTGTAAATAGCACTTGAGTTATCTGTTATCGTGACTACAAAATCACCCAGTGATGAATTACCAATATTACTCAATTCCAATCCGACTTCAAAACTGGCAATTCCTGTTTGTCCGTCAATCACAAGATCGTCCAATCTTTCTTGAACAACAATATCATAGTTTTTCATTCTGAGATTAAAGCCATCCGCGAACGAACCCTGATCCGATGTTAAATTCAAAGTGAACTCAACTGCCGTACCGTCCGCAATGCTTGGATCTACTTCAAATTCGAAGTTGACAGTATCGCTTTCATTTGTTTCGAGGTCTGAAAACTGCAAGCTTGACGAATTCACTGTAACCAATGTATCATTTACTGACAATGTCCCGTAAATATTCTCAATCAGTACATTGCTTGAATTTGTTATTATTATCGGTATTATTATAGTCTCACCGCCGTCTGCTATTCCGTCTCCATCTCCTGAGCCGTAGCTGCTGATCCCGTCAAGAATACTCTTGCCCGAAATGTATAAATGAGCATATTCGGCATCCTGAGGTATTGAAACAGTCTCAGTTGTCTCATAAGGCAAATATCCTTTAGCTGAAACAGTAATATACAGGTCTCCTACCGTATCAGGTGTGTATTCGAATTCAATTTCACCGCTCGTTGTATAGCCGTAAGCATATGCCTCACCTGATTTATATAAACATACAAGCGATTCAAAGCTTTCATTTGTGTCAATCGTTATCGTGTTTTCACCTGTAGTCACTAAAGAATCACCGCTGTCAGCATTCAGTATCTCTACAATAACATTATCAAATGTCTCAGGCGCTTTATTCCATACAGGTAGTTCCGGGTCGCCGAATAGATTTCCACTATTTCCTGAATGGGCAAGCGCAATCCCAATATGATAACCATCTTCAAGATCCTGATCATCTTCAGGATTTACAATACTTTCAATAAATTCTCTTTGCTGATATGCCAAATTCCAATCTCCGTTAGTGGATTTAGCTATCACTGCTACGCTACCGCCATCGGGATTATTTATAAATCTTTCCGCTACGCAGTCTTTTATTAATAATCCTGGATTACAACCTTCTGACATGAGTACATTTAAGAAATTGCCGTTCGTAAGTGCATCAGCATCCTCTCTGTAGAATTTCTCTGTTGCATAGCCTGTTGGAATCACGCTATGATTACCAGTTCCGATATTTGTATAATCTGAATGGTCCATATGCAGCACAATACCAAAATGATCATCTGTTGCTCCGCTGACATCAATATCTCCGTTTAAAGCATCAACTGTATTTTCTTTTGTCAGCCTCATATCATGACTGTATAAACCGTTTGAATAAATAGTCTCTTCATATAATCTGACACAGTTGCTCCCTTCGATCGTATATAAAGAATCAATCTCTTTATAAATACCGTATGGCGTAGTCGGTGTGCTGTACGCATAATTTGTTGAGTCGATATATCCCTCACCGTCAATACCTGATAACATCAGCATATTTTTCAAGTAACCTTTTTCATCTGTTGTTAAACCGGTAAGCTTTTCATACTGCATCGTTTTATTTACAAATGTAACTGCTTCTGTTACATCTTCTACTGATGCTCTACCTACAAATCCATCGTAATCATAATCATAATAATATGAATCTGTCGGAATTATATTAGTATCTCCGCCGAGCAAAATATATATTGCGCCGAATTGTTCATAGACATCTTCTAAGTAAATCTCCAGTTTGTCTGCCTCACTGCTGCCTTCTGTCGTATTCAAGACTATATCTTCAAGATATACCAGCTCAGTAGGAATACCTTTCTTTATCTTCCAGTCGGCCAGTGGTTTAAAAACATTCACTCCGTTCGAATCAACCAAATCTTTTGATGTGATTATTATGTATTCAGGAACCATAAATTCTGGAAAAGGCATTGATTTACTACCGGAATTTATCTTTTGAACTACATTAGTCTGCTTTACTACTTTCTTGGGTCCGCCGCTGACAATATTTATGTCGTCGGGATTTTCTACTTTCGATCTGATCAGATTTTTACATACATCAAACATCTTTTCACTTTGTTTCTGAGGAGCAATGTAAGCTTCTTTTGATGGTGTATAGTTCATCGTAAACTCTATCTCTGAATTTATCTTCAGTGATTTTGTTTTTGTATCATACTGAACTGGATAAAACTCAACCGTTACTACATGATATCCGTACTTGTACTCTTCTGATTTGATCATGTATATCTCTTCAGGATACATTCTCCCCGATGAATAGACATCTGCATTCTGCTCGATAAATTTCAAACTTGCTTCTTCATCACTCCTTCTTGGCGGCTGGGTCGGATATATGTTGTATTTCTGCCCATTGAGAAGCTGTTCTTCTACCGCTTTGATCGTTATGCTCTCAACGCTTGATTCCATCGGTATCACATAACTCAATACCTTCGTCGGTAACTGCGGACTCCCTGTTGCTTCTGTAAAAGTATAGTTACCCTTCAGTGAAACAATATCGTAATTGTTTCTTGTGACTGTTTGGATACCATTCGGGTTCGTACTTACAACTCCCGAATATCCCCCGTACAATGATGCCATCGCGCAAATTAATATAAGCGCGATTGAAACAAACTTCTTCTTCATTTTACTTCTCCTGTTTTGTTTTTTTTTAGTATCAAGTTTACTTTTAAACTTGATTACTTCACCTTCTCAAATATTACATCGTAAACTGTTTTGCCTTTATCGTATTCGATGAACTTTCCCGCAAAGATTATTCCGATAATGAGTATCGTGATTATCGTGATCCCGATCCTGACTGCCCAGTGAGGCTGATAAGAAAGGATCTCCTGCGTTTTTTCGCTTCGGTCTATTATATTGTTTATTTTATTATTTTCAGGCATATTAATTCCCCAGTTCGAGCTGATTTTTTACAAGATTGAAATATGCGCCTTTGAGCTCTGCAAGTTCTTTATGGGTTCCTTTTTCGATGATCTTTCCTTTTTCGATGACTACTATCTGATCGGCATTTTTTACCGTGCTTAATCTGTGCGCGACGATTATAACCGTTTTACCTTTGAAAAACTGATCGAGGTTCTCCATTATGACCTTTTCGTTATTGGCATCAAGCGCGTTCGTGGCTTCGTCAAAGAAAATAAATTCGGGATTTTTATATACAGATCTTGCTATGAGTATCCTCTGTTTCTGTCCCTGACTTAATCCGTGCCCGTCATTCCCGATCTTTGTATTATAGCCGAGAGGCAGAGATTCTATAAATTCTCCGATGTTCGCAACATGAACCGCGTGCTTAAGTTTATCTTTATCCGGCTTCTCATCGCTTATTGAAATATTGTTCGCGATAGTATCGGAGAAAATAAATCCTTCCTGCATAACTACGCCGCATTTTTTTCGCCATTCGTTGCTGTTTATGATCTCAAGGTCATTCCTGCCGACTTCAATAATTCCTTTCTGGGGCTTGTAAAATCCGAGAATAAGTTTTAACAATGTGGTTTTTCCGCTTCCGCTTGTGCCTACTATCGCCGTAATTTTACCCTGCGGTACTGTCAGGCTTATATCTTTTAACACGAATTCAGATTCAGGGCCTTCGTACTGGAATGATAAGTTTTTCACGGTTATGGTTTTATCTGTTCCGATATCCGTAATTTTATTCAAATTAGTATTCTCTTCATCTTCTTTGTTGTGTATCTCACCGAGCCTTTCCAAGCTTATTTTTGCATCCTGCATAGAATGCATGAAAAATATCAGTTGAGAAATAGGGCTGTTAAGCTGACCGATTATATACTGAACCGAGATCATCATACCGAGGGTCATATCGCCTTTTATTACAGCATAAGCAGAAAAAAACGATATAAGAATATTTTTACCTTCGTTTATCAGCATCCCGCCTGAATTCTGATACTGATCGAGACTGAGACTTTTGACATTAAGCTTAAATAGCTTCGCCTGAATGTTCTCCCAATCCCACCTTTTCTGCTTCTCGCAGGTGTTCAGCTTTATCTCCTGCATTCCGGTGATCATCTGGATCAGGTTGCTGTTATTCTCAGACATGACTTCAAATTTTTTGACGTCAAGTTCTTTTCTCTTTTTCATAAATATTCTGATCCAGATCACATACAGAACACTACCTGTCAGGAATACAAGAAATATTTTTACGCTGTAAATTATCATTACTATACTGAAAATAACGAAGTTGACAGCAGAGAATAAAATGCTCAAAGTTGAATTTGTGAGGAAAGATTCTATCCTGTGATGATCGTTTATACGCTGTAATAGATCTCCCGTCATTTTTACATCAAAAAATTTGATGGGCAGTTTCATCAGCTTAATCAGAAAATCTGAAATAATCGAAATGTTTATTCTTGTGCTTAAGTGAAGCAATATCCAGCTGCGGATGAACTCGATACTCGCCCTGCCGAAAAATAACGACAGCTGAGCTATCAGGATTATTACGATAAAATTAACATCTTTCCTGTTTATACCCACATCAACGATAGCCTGCGCCAGGAACGGAAAGATCAGCTGGATCAAACTGCCTGCGATCATACCGATTATAAGCTGTATTATCAGCTTTTTATAAGGCTTTACATAATGGATCAGAAATTTAAAGCTCGTTTTATCAACTTTGTTTTTCTCGTCATCTATCTTATAAAAATCAGGTGAAGGTTCAAGCAACAGAGCAACTCCGACAGGGATATCATCAAGCTTATCTGAAGCCCACCGTTTCATAAAATCATCTTTTGAATATTTCATCAGTCCGTGAGCAGGATCGGATACCCAGACAAATTTGTCGTTTATTTTATAAACAACCACGAAATGATTCTGGTTCCAGTGAACAATGCAGGGCAGCTGCGAACTCAGCTTAAGTGAATCATAGCTTATCTTGACACCTCTCGTTCTGAATCCCAGCTGTTCGGCCGCGTTGCTGATGCTCAAAAGCGAAACACCCTCACGCGTAGCAAAAGCCTTTTCCCGTAATGTCTGAAGAGAATATATTTTGCCGTAATATTTAGCTACTATCCGCAGCGCAGTCGGACCGCAGTCCATAGAATCGAGTTGTTTTATGTTTGGAAAAGGTTTAAACATTTCTGACTTTATCCCGTAGTAGTTTCAATCTGTAATTCTTTGACTTTAGGCATATACTTATGCTTTGCCCTTACTGTATCATAATACTTCCAGAGATAATTATAAATCACCATTTCCTGCGGTCTCTGATTGGATCTGAACAGTCTGTTTAGCATCATGTGGGAAAGGCTTGCTATATAGCCTTTTTGATCAACTTTAAGACAGTTCTGACTGGCAGTGTCAAGAAGCTCCGCTATAACATTTTGCGTTGATGCGCTTTTAAAGTCCAGCAAATTATTGAACACCGATGAATATTCAAATTCGGAACCGGATTCTTTCATCAGTTCTTCAATTTCTTTTCTAACCTCTCTGTAGTTATCATTTAATCGTTTCTTTACACTATTTTCTATTCCGAATTCTTTATTAAAACCGTCTCGCATTCTCTCTATGGCTTCAATTTTACCGTTCAAGTTATAACCGAAATCAGAAAGAAGCCTGTCAACAGCCTTTATTGCGAACTTCCATCTGATATTCTCGGAACTCTCGCCTTTTCCGGATAAAAAACTGATCAGGTTTATGATCATTATGCTGTCCGTACAGAACATTTTTTCTGAAAGTTCGATCGTATTTTCGCCGTAGCGGTTCAGTTCCCGCTCATATACATCTATCATGACCTTTGATACGATCCCGCTGTTTACATACCTCGATAAAGCAGAATTCATTGTGTTTATTATTGTGCCTACAGATCCTTTGTCGGTATAATGGAACCTTACCCTCAGATGCAGATCAGGATCGGAATACCTGATGAAAAACCATTGGTCTATTATATTTTTATTCAGAAGTTCGTCTGTCAGAGGTTTTAGTGATTCCGTAAGAACTCTGTCTGATGATTTGTAACCGCAATATAATTTATAGAATATCCATTCATCGCCTATCATAAAATTTTTCTTCATCTTTCATCCCTGTAGTATGAAATTATAAATTCATTCAGAAATGATCCCTCGTCGGATGTTACGATCGCATTCTTTTCATCAAAAAGAAATTCACAGACAGTAAAATCTTTGCCTTTAACCGCGTCTAAAAGTATCTTGATCGAGAATAGATTATCTAAATTAATAAACAGCGTGTTATCTCCTTCGTGCAATAATACGAGTTTCGGAATATCTTTTTTGATGCGCCATTCCGTTACGGCCTTAATAAGCTCGCCGTCATTTTGAACTTTATATAACTCTTCAATTTCCTTCTTTTTAACTTTCCATTCTGCAAGATGTAAAATTATATTTTTATAGACGATCCGCGGAATATGTTCATACCTGTTCGTGATACTTCCCATAGGCAGTGCCACCCCGTGCATGCATTCCTGAAACTGCATTTCGCACAAGAACTGATATATCGGCTGAGCATTGTACGAATAGTTATGCGCATTGCTTAAGCGTGGAATTATTTTCTTGCCGTGCTTCTTTGACCGCATGATCATTTTACCGCCTGAAGTAGAGAGCATTATATCGTCAAGCTGTATCTGAAATTCTGTACCGGCATTTGATCTTGCAAGATATGGAATTTCGTAATCATGGAACTGCGGATGAAGCAGAACATTGCCCACTCTTGCCTGAGGAAGGTGCACTATTTCGGCAACAATGCTGTCTTTAAGAATTTCCTCTTCTTTTTGTTTTATCTCTCTTACGAATTCTTCGGTTTCTTTATCCGCATGGCAGAATCTGCCGATAAGATTGGCTGCGGATGAACCGCCTGCGCTGCTTATATAAATCTGTTTTTCGCCTTTTTCATTTACAAAAGGAATTTTTATTACGGCAGAAAAAGTGGGAGCCAGTTTATTCAACCTGAATTCGAAACCTTTTACATCTTCGTCAGATAATTCTATAATTTTTGATTTTGCGATCAGAGAATCCATAATTTTTTTATCTATAAGCTCAATATATTTATTCCAGCCTATCTTATCGTTTTGCGCATATCTTGATCTGACAGGGAGTTTCTCGAGTAACGGCGGATTATCTTCTCCTCCAGTTACAGGCAGGAAGCCGATACCGAATTCAGGATCAAGGGCGTCAAGGATGCATACTTCGTTATCACCGTATTTTTTTTCAAATCTTTCTATGAACTTATTCAGGTTCGTTTCGGAAGGTTCTGATGTCAGCTTTGATAAAAATTCTATTCCTTCAAGTACTTCTTCAGCGATCTTGTTGTCAAGCACAGCCTTTTCAACAGGCTTATATAGGTCAGTTTGAAAAAGGTAATTTATTTTAAATTCCGTTTTCAGCTCTTTTATAGCTTCCGATAACGGAACATAATTTTCGACTGAATCACCGCGTTTCATATTATCAATATTCTCAAGACTTGCCTTAGCATGATTCAATACTCTTTTTATATCATCAATTCCTTCAAAATCTTTTATTACATCCAGAAGCTGATGTATATACTCATCGCCTGTTATTGAAGGTTCGATCCCGCTTATTAATAGCTGGCTTTCGATCAGTTCGTTTACAAAAGCTTCGGCAGTTTCATAGAATATTTCATCGTCAACTATTGAATTGCTTAATTCCGCTATGGTAGATCCTTTTTCAGCGCATTTTAGTATCTGCTCCAGATAATCTGAATTGTCAACTGCAACTATATTATGTGTTCTTTCGCTTTTTATATATTTATATTCAACATACCTGATCTTATCGTCAATTCTGTTTATGCTTGAGTTAGGATAAAATTTAACTTTGTTTCTGATCCCCGGATTTTTTATCAGATCCAGTGACAAGGCTACAAGATAATTCATGTCGAATCTTGTATGCGATTTATATTCGTTATTTTTTTTTAGTTTTATATCTGTGCTTTCTCCGAAATCGCCTATAGAAAAACCCGCAAAAAGACCGAACGGAGTACAGCGGGTCGCCATCCTGAGCAGATATTTAGAAAGTGATATTTTTAGATCCTGAATATACTTCGGGTCATTTTTATTCTCTTTGGATAATTGCATGAGTTCGTCATACAAAACCGGTGAAGCAAGAAATATAGCTTCGCGGACTATGTTGTCATCCAGCATTTTTTTTAAATATTCATCTGGCACATCATTATTCTCAACAAACTCTTTTATTGTCGAAAACGGCAATGTCGGGCTTCGGAAAATGAATTTATCAAACTGTGAGTAGTATTTTTTATTATCTTTCATATGAATTTTATATAAAAATCAATGCGCTACATACTTCATTTCAGTAGCGCACTGATTTTAAACAAGAACAGTTATTAGGCACAAACTTGACTTGTAGTTACACATACTCCACAGGTTAAAAATAAAGTAAAACAGTCATTGCAAACTGTAATCTCACAAGTATCTCCGGCACAAGTTTGACCGGTTAAACCTTTTACGACATTCATCTCTTGTGAAGATAAATTAGCTATCACTTCTTTGTTCAGTGTCAGTTTTTTCATGATTCACTCCTTGTTTTTGTTATTTGTTTTTTCTCATAATCGGCCGGATTATGCTACTATTATCTTGATAAAAGAAATTCATTCCATTCTGATTTCTTGCCTGTATGATGAAACAGTAAGGCAAGACCGATACCTGCTGTTCCTTCAAGAAAGTTATGCGAGTATTTTGGTCCGTCGATTGCGTATTTGCAAAACCCTTTTAACCCTTTTGCATTATTATAAAAATCAAGAGTTAATTCTGCCCAATAATTTTCAGCTTTCAAAAACTCATTATTACCAAAACATTCATGAACTGTTTTGAATATGTCAATTATTCCGGCTGTCCCGTGACAGATGCACGCATCCATAATAGCTTGCTTTTTCAAATCTTTTCTTTTTGCAGAATTTAAAAATATTTCAAGTGATTTTTCGTAATATTTCTCTATACCTGTCGCTTTGTAAGCATGATAAAGCGCAAAGCCGTTCCCCATATCACCATAGCACCAGCCAAGACGGCTCCCAGATGGCTGAGAATTCTCTTGCCCCTGATCAAGTTCAACGGAAGTATTAAACATTGATCCATTTTCAAATTTATTTATGTTTTCATTTAATATTATATAATTTGAAAAGCCTTCAAGAAGGCATTTCGCATTTAAATTAGTTTCATCCTTTTCTGAAATCTTTGCCAATATAGCTATAATACTCGACATCCCGTGAGCCATACTCAGATTAAATACTTTCCTTGGATTCTTATCTTTGTCTTGAATTGTGGATACTATTTTTGCGGTGTTTGTTTCGGCATCAAAGATGGAACATTCCTTAAGAGCATCTACATATTCTTTTAGATAATTTGCTGCTTTAGGATTTTTGTCAATTCTGCTTATGAAATATAAAGCTATTCCTGTTGCCCCGTGAAGGAAATCAAAATTACCTTGATTTGTGTAGCTTACCATAGAATTAAATAAGTACTCATCAAGATCATCCAAAACTTCGAGATTCTCTTTTCCGATAAGAGAATGTTTAGCAAGGTAATTAACAGTCCATGCCACCCCGGCGATCCCGCTGCATAGCGTCGGTAGAGAGAATCCAGTATTATTTATTTCTTCAAAACATTTCTCCAAATAAAATTGTGCAGCCTCCTTATGTTCTTCCTTTCTAGAAAATTCATGCAGATGAAACAAAAACAGAGCAATACCTGCATTACCGGAGAACAATCCGATACCTGAATCTTTGGAAATGTTTTCCCGATTTATCACTATTTCTTCTGATATTTCATCTATCACTTGTAATACTATCATAAAAATATCCCATTTCTTTGTATTTGCTATCAATTCTTACATAATACACAGGTGCTTTAATTTATAGAGCACCTGTGTCAATAAAAAACTAATTATGGAGATATTTACTTAAGCCTAGCACAAACAGGTAGGACCATCACAAGTTTCACCGGTTACTGGGCAACCAGTATATGTAGGCGGCAACTCACTTGATACGCAAGTAAATCCGGGACATGTATACTGCGCGCCGCAGGTATCACCAGTTAAACCTTTAAGGACATTCATTTCCCGTGAAGACAAATTAGCAATCGTCTCTTTGTTCAGCATCAGTTTTTTCATGATTCACTCCTTGCTTTTGTTTTTCCTTATAATCGGCCGGATTATGTTTTTTTGAAGCACTCTTACCTAAATACGAACATTGTTAATCAATGTTACAAGTTACAGTACATACTATACCGCAAGTCAAGTATAAAGTAAAATATTCTTTGCAAGTATCTCCGCCACAAGTTTGCCCTGTTAAACCTTTAACAACATCCATTTCTTGAGAAGAGAGATTCGCAACAACTTCTTTTTTCAGTGTCAGCTTTTTCATTTTTCGTTCCTTTTTTTATTCATTCCTTTCAGGTATTACATCTCTGTATTTAGTTTTTTACTTTAGCTACAAATACACATACTCAAATCATAAGTCCGAGGGGGACAAATCATCGTGCAAGCACATGTTTCGCCACAAGTGTTACCACCTGTTAAACCTTTTACAACATTCATTTCTTGTGAAGACAGATTAGTAACAACTTCTTTGTTTAGAGTCAGTTTTTTCATGATTCACTCCTTTGTTTGTTGTTTTTTCATAATCCGGCCTAATTATGTTTCAGGATTACCAGTTATATTATGTTTTCGCAGTCTCCCTCTAACTTCAGAAGAATCCGATGAATTTATACCTGCAATCTGTGTCTTATTTATCTCGCTGAGCTTGCTTAAACATACCGTAATTATCTCTTCCTCACCTACAGGATACCCTATTTCATCATAGAAATCAATTCCGCCGGTTACAGCTTTCTTATCTGATCGTTGGTCTTGCATAACTTTACCTGTTAAAGCTTTATCGGCGGTGGCGGTTGCGGATCAGGATCCGTACCGGTATATAACCAAGCGCCATTTAACCAAACCCAATCTTTATACGGATCGCCATCCGCAAAAACAGGATTAGATAACAACGATAGTGCAATTACTGCTGCTGCGAACAATTTTTTCATAACATCACTCCATTTTTTTACATGAAAATAATTAACACATAAAAATTTAAACTGTAAATACTATTATGATAATAGATACTATTCTTGTGTATTTAGAATGTCTGTATTAAAATAACTTCTTTATTAGATGCTACTTACAATATGCTATTTTATTTTCTATAAATGCAATTTCTTTTGAAATATCATACTCGTTATTTTTTTTAAATAACTGGTAAAATTTTAAGGCTTCCATATAATGAAATAATGATATTTTATTCATTTTCTTCTTTTCGCAATGATCTGCATATAATTTGTGGTAGGTTGCACAGGCGTAATAATTTTTCTGATTAATTGAAATACTTATTCCTTTTTTTATTAGCCCTATTGCTCTTTTTACATCGTTCCTTTCCAAATATATACTTGACAAGTATTTTATACCCCTAAGTATATAAACACTATTATTCACGTTCAAAGATTCCTTTATCATCGGTTTGAGAATTATTGAAGCTCTATGATAATTATTTTGAACATAATATATCCCGCCTATGTAACACATAGCTGAAAGATAAGATTCTTTATTCAGATATTTTTTCACACCGGGTAAAGCTATTTTTAATATCCTCAATGCTTCGTTATTTAGAGATTTATTAAAATAAAATATGCCTATTCTTAACATAGATTCATGTACAAGCTGAGGCATGTTAATTTTGCTTGCAATTACTTTCAACTCATTTAGTAAATTGTTTATGTCTTCTTCATCTTTTAAAATATAGTAAGAGTAAATACTGAACAGATTTGTCAGATTTTTGCATGCCTCGTATAGATTTCCGTGTTTTAAATTATATTCCTTGGCTTCCAAAAGTACTTTTTCGAATTCATTGATAGTTTCATTTCTGTAAAGATAAGTACCTTTTATACTCAAACAATTACCGATTATAACTGTATTATTTGTTTCTAACGCCGCGTTATAGTATATTTCGCTATACTTCTCGGTTTCTTTATTTCTCTGCTGCACTAAATACTCACCGTATTTCGCCCTGTAGTACAAACAATTGGACAGAATTCCTGATTTATTGTCAAATACCTTTGCTGACAATCTGAAATATTTAACTGCTCCGTTTATATTTTGGAAGTTTTTAAAGATCAGCGCGATGTAATAATATGCTTCTCCGAGAAATTTATTCTTATCTTCTAGTCTTGCCGCTCTCGATATGTCTCTGTAAAGCATCAACGCTGTCTGATACTGCTCCATATTATAATACAGCTTAGCCTTCTCCAATAGGATCGACAAATACATTTCTTTATCATCGATCTTAAGTGCTGTCATTGCCGAATAAGCCTTATGATATTCATTCTTTGCAGTATTGTAATCAAATTCCATAACAGCTCTATTGCCCTTCTGTCTTATCTTTTCCAGAGCACTGTATAATGTTTTTTTAGTTTCGGCAGGCATAAACAGTGAGTCCCAGCTCTTGCCGGCAATATCATTTTTGGACAACTCGTTAATATTTACAAGTGAAGTTAAAAGCACATTATTCAGTTCATGTGAATCAAAATCTTCAAGGATTTTATCGTATGATTCTATCATAGAATGTTTTAATCCTTTATCTGAAAAGCCTATTCCGTCATCCGTGCAGATCTTATAATCTCCGGCTTTGACAATCTGTAATTCGATATCATGGTTGCTGCTTACAATAGATATAAAATCTTCTGCTTTGATAAATTTTGTACTTGTGATAATTTTCTTGATAATATGCTTAGTTTTTAGCATTTTCAATTTTTCTAAGGAATATCTTATAAAAAGGCAGATTTTCTCGGAGCTGTACCAGCTTGAAAAACCTACTGAAATTGGTTTCCCGCTGCACAAATGCAGTGACAGCCTGAAAACAGGATGATTGCTGTTCTTATACTCCACATCCCTGATTATCTTTGTTTGGAGGAACAAAGTTTCTTTCTGTTTTTTTCTTTTTACCGGCTGATAAACTTTCTTGAGCTTTCTGCCTATAAGCGTTATATGGCAGTCAATTCCGAACTTTTCCCTTATCATTTTCAAGGTTGCTTTCGGATTTCTTCTTTTATATCTTACTATCCTATCAAGTATTGCCTTATCGAGCTTTGCCTTTTGAGTATCGTTCCTGATAACGCTAAAACCCTTTATCCCCGATTTTTTATATTTTTTAACCCAGTTCCCTATAGTGTTGCGGTGCAGATTGTATAGTATAGAAGCATATACGATGCTCTCTTTCTTAGCGTATTCGCATACTTCAGCTTTGAATTCGGGCGGGTATTTTAGTTTTTTCACAGCCAGACAATATACCTCTTATATAACAGGCATATAAATTAAGCAATTTTGAGTTAAAAACAAGAGTTTTAAAATAAAAAAAACGGGCGAGTGTGGGAATCGAACCCACCCGGGACGCTATTAACGCCCTGCAGAACGGATTTGAAGTCCGCGAGAGCCACCAGGTCTCCATCCAAGCCCGAATAGATAGTAATATATAAATATCGCTATGTAAAGTCAATTATGAAATATCTCTTGCATTATCGTTATAATTCCCATAATTTTATCAAAAAAAATGAGCGCAAATATGAAATATTTATCTTTAATCCTTATTTTATCTTCGTTGTTATTTTCTAAAATGATCATCACCGAAGTAATGTTCAACACTGTTGCGGATGAGAACAACGATGAGTTCATCGAGATATACAACAACTCCGATAGCACAGTTGATCTAACAGGCTGGGCAATAGCTGACAATGCAGAGACCGATCTATTAATAAAATATCACGGTTTTACGGATATGCTTTTAAAACCTTTCTCCTACTGCGTAGTAATGGACTCGTCATATTACCTGAACAGCGTTGAATATGAGGATCTTATCCCCGATTCCGTTTTGAGAGTAATGATAAATGACGGTTCAATGGGGCAGTACGGGCTGAGCAACTCTTATGATGAAACCATAAAGCTGTTCGAACCCGATTCGGTTCTGTCAGATTCAGTAACTTATAATTACACACAGACCGAAGGCTATACTTATGAACGAAGATCATATACTGAAGCTTCATGGGAAATATCTCTAGTTATTCGCGGAACACCCGGATTCAGAAATTCCGTAATGCCTCTCAATACCGACCTTGAATTGTATTCGATAGCGAAACCTGCTGTAATTGACCCTGCCGGAAATAACACTTTTACCGTAAAAGTGCGCAATAAAGGTTTGAGCACAATTTCAGGCATCAGGATAAATTTAAAGATCAACGGAACTTTCTACAATTTCGCTGATCACGCCGGAAGCATTGCATCCAACGATTCTGCTTTCGTTGACTTTACCGTATTTTTTGATAATTCGGGTACGCAGGAACTCCTTTTTGAAGCCGAAACTGAGAACGACTGCGACCTGAATAATAATTCTCTGTCACTTTCAGTATTCGTACCGTACATTGACAAACCTCTTGTGCTCAATGAGTTCATGAAAAATCCGATCGCGGGTCAGTGCGAGTATATTGAAATATATAATATTTCGGGTGAACCGGTAAATATCGGTGATTTCGGATTGTCAGATGAAATAAAAACTACTGTCGTGTTTTTCCCCGACAGCCTTATCCAGCCTCAAAGTTTCATAGTAATGGCTAAGGATACCACTATTTTCGCCTTCCCCGATGTGATCCGCCAAAATGTCTTCATCGCCTCAAATCTGCCCGCTTTGAATAATGCCTATGATAAATTATTCATACTCACGAAAGACTCTCAGGCTGTTGACAGCATTTATTATGATGATATGGATGACGATGCCGGCAGAAGCATTGAAAAAATAAACACTGAATTCGATTCGAATGACATGAACAACTGGCATTACTGCGTAAACAACGGAACTCCGACAAGAGAAAATTCAGTGTATCAGGAACCTGAAGACATCGGCGGATCGGCTCATTTTAAGATCAGCCCCAAAACAGCTACTCCCAACGATGACGGCGAGAACGACAATCTTCTGATAGCTTACCAATTTGATTCAAGCTATATCTATCTGACCATGAAAGTCTATAACATCAAAGGTCAGCTGATCTCAAAGCCTTTGAACGGCGAATACTCTTCGTCCAAAGGAAATATCGTGTGGAACTGCAAAAATGATAACGACATGACCGTTGACACGGGTGCTTACATCTGTATGCTCAAAGCCAAAGATGACAACGGAAAGGTGGTAGAGCTCAAAGAAGCGTTCTATATCGCAAAATAATACTATTTCTCTTCTTTAACAAATACCATCCCCTGAGGCCCGTTGCCTGTAGTCAGCACAGTATCAACTTCATCATTTGCCAGAACCACAAGTTCATTATCGTCAAAAAGCGGTGCATAGATCTTTCCGTATCCGTCCACGCAGATGTCCATAATTCCGCTTCCGGATGATGTATAGATAAGGCTGTCAGATCCGTTAATTATTTCATTATTAATTGAATTATATTTCATAATGCCGCCGAATCCCGACCAGTCCGGATTTAATCCGGATATTCCTACATACACCATACCCTCGCCGTTCATGACAAAAGAACCCGGCTGAGAGCCCAGATCAACTTGGGAATAATAATCGAAATTTATAGCATTAAGATCGAACACCCTGACAAAACCTCCAATATCGGATCTGTTGCCTGTGCTCAGCACATGCAGTTCGTTTTCATCGTTGATGAGCATGTCAGCGATGTTTACACCTGCTTCAAATGTCGCATAAACTGAATCATTTACCGCGTCGATCATAATTATATATTCATCTCCGTAAACAGCATTCCAGAATTCATCATATTTTACATTTTTAACTCCAACGAACACTTTTGCGCCTTTAGAAATTATTGCATCAGTACCGCCGTTTTTGCAGCTGTCGGGCACTCCTGTTATTGCAATAGTGTAAAGCGAATCCTTATCGAGATCATATACATCGACCCCTGTACCGTATGAATTCGTCACGTATAATTTTCTATTACTTATTGCAGCCCTCATAGGATTGGAATATGCGCTAAGTTCTACCGATCCGATATTTTCATTCGTTTCTGCATTTATCATCTGAACATTATTATTGCCGGAATTGACGATATAAAGAACGCCGCTCTTTTCAATTATGTGATTCGGCCACTTTCCCACGCTTAAAATGTCGTTTGAGATCTCATTTTCTTCATTTACAACAGATAATGTCCCCACATCCCCTTTTCCGTTGAAAAGATAAACTTTGCCGTCCATGTTTACAGGGTCGATCGTTCCTTCGTAATCAGTACATCCCCACATCAGCATTAACGCGCCGAAAATCATTACCGCTTTCTTCATTCTCATTTCTCCTTTATTTAAATTTGATTTCAATCCCTGTTTCTATCTTTCTTCCGGGCATCGGGTAGCCGTAGATCACCTGATACTGTTCGTCCAAAATATTGTAGCAGTTTATTAATATTTTTATTTCTGAATCGGATACTCTGAAAGTTTTCGAAGCGATCGCATCGTATAGCCAGAAAGGATAAATATCTATCGAATTTGATTCGTTCAGGTACATCCTCCCGTTGTATTTTGCTCTGAATGATGCCTTATAATCATTATGTTCACATGAGAGGCTTGCCGCAAATGTTTCTACAGGCTTGTATATAACATATTTGCCGTCCGTCACGGGATTATCCGTGAACTGTCTCGCTTTCATTATTGAATATGACGCATCAAGCCTCAATTTACTGTCTAAGATATCTGCCCCTGCTGAAAGTTCATGCCCGGTTATTCTCCCCTCTTTGAAATTTTCGGGAGTATATTTTCCGTTCGTCCGTTTGATCCAGACGATCAGGTCTTCGAGCTTTTTATCATAATAAGTATAGCCTGCTTTGAACTTAAGATAGTTAAGATCGGCTGATCCTGATAATGATATTTCATGCTGAACGGAGAATTCCGGTTTAAGATCGGGATTTCCCGAGCTGAAAAGATTGTCAGCCCAGAATAAAGCCGAGAATGACGGTAGGTTATAGCTCTGCGAATAACTGTATTTCGGCATAAGTGTAAATACATCTCCGGAAAATTCTAACGAATTATCGGCAGAAAATAACCATTTGTCAAAATATGTACTGGAAATCAGATCTTTTCTTACGGCTCCTGAAACATGATAGTCAAGTTTTTCCGTAAATAATTTCCGGTCAAATTCAAGTTTTGAATAAAAAGAATTGATCTCTCTTGATCTGTTATCAAGGTCGAGCGAGGCAGATTCTACAGATTCCGAGTTATACTCCGCTCCGGTTCTGAAAACGAACGGATCGAATGAGTATTTCACGGCTGTTTTCAGCTTCAGATTCTCAAAATCATCATCTGAATTTACATAGAACAGCTCATCTATCTCGCTGATGTTCGCCTGATCGTTCCTGAAGCTGTATGAACTTTCAAGATCAAACGAAAGTTTTTCCTTTTTATAAAATCCGGCTCTTCCGCTCGCGGTAAAATTCCTTTTTTCTGAGTACGCCGAATAATAAGGCTGATCGTACCAGCCGGGAAGCCCTGTTTCATATCCCGAATAATTTATTCCTAAATTGCAATCTGATTTCTGACCGTCATAATTAAACGATGCGAAAATATTATCCGAATATGAATATGAGTTCATCTGAACCTTCGGCGTGTTCGGATTATTTATATATCTGTATTCGTCGGCTTTGGCGGCGTTTATATACGACCACTCATTCTCATTCCGCGATCCCGAATACGAGACGAACAATCCCGAATTTTCGCCAAGCGGATATTTCATGCTGATACCGTAGTTATGATTGTTAAGTCTGCTTCCGTCGAACTCGTCCCTGTCACTCTTGTAAATTCCTTCAGCGTATGATATTTTTACTTCCCTATCTGCACCGCTCTTTTTCGTTGTAATTCTGATGATCCCGCCTATCGAACCGCCTGTCTGGGTAAGGTCGCCGGACTTATAGATCTCTATGGTATCAACAATTTCAGCCGGTATAGCTTTAAGATCGAACGATCCGTCCATGGATGAATTCAGAAGAGTTCCGTCGAGATAAACCGAAGTATGCTTTGAATCCGTTCCGCGAATTGATACTCTTGATCTTGAGCCGTCTGTATTTTCAATATTTATATCCGCAACGCTCTTTAAAATCTCCTCCGCGTTCTCAGAATTAAGCTGCCCGATCTTCCTCGGACTTAATGTTAAAACAGAACTCAGTCCGGAAACCACTTCCGCGGATAACGGCTCAAGTTCATTTATACCGCTTTCAAGCGACACTTTTAGCCTGACAGCATCCTCAGTTCCCGATGAGACCGCGACTTCTTTTTTAATGAAAGAAATATGCTCAAAAATAAGTATATATTCTCCGGCGGATACTCTCGGCAGAAAAAATTTTCCGTTTTCATCGCTTACTGTTCCGTTAGAAGTCGGATAAAGCCTGATGTTGGCATCAGGAACAGGCTTTCCGGAAGCATCCGTAACGATCCCTGATATTTCACTTCCGGCAATCAGACTGCCCGTTAAAGTCATCAGAAACACAAATATTCCGAAATTAAAAATCCTGCCGAAATGAGCAGGAATGTATTTGAAGCAAATTGATTTCAACTACATCTCCCCTCGAAGAACCCGCATTATTGCGGAGGCGTTCCGGTAAAGATCCGACTGTAACGGTTGCGGGGCAGTTTCTGACTTTCACAGAATTCCATGGCCGGACGCCAATATTCACGATTTTAAATTTAAGCAATATCTTCCGCGATTGCAACTGTGATTTAAAAAATTCTAATATTTTTTCTTGATTTGTTAAGCAAAGATTAGGATATTTAAAACCTGCACCGATATCTTAAAATTGTTGCGCTTGGGGGAAAAAGATCAGGATAATACAATTAAGCGATATGCATATCAGCTCGAAGGACATCGAAAAGAACGGAAGTAATGTCAGACAGAATTTTTTACGCGCTCTCGAAGCTGTTAAAAAGATCAGCCATGATTTTATGGTGATCACAGGCGATCTGGGTCATGATGTCGATGATAACGGTTATGTGTGGCTGAAAAGCAAACTTTCGGGTCTGAAGTATTTTGTTATACCCGGAAATCACGATATAAGCGAATCGCTGGCTGAAGAATTCGGATTGAACGGAAGTATATACGACGGTAAAATTTTCTATAAAGAGCGTATCGGCGGACATGATTTCATTTTCGCAGACACATCGATCGAATGGCTCGATATAAAAATGCTTGATAAACTGATCGACCGCAAAGAAAAAAAAGGTAACACTTTTCTGTTCATGCATCATCCGCCGTCACTGTGCAACGCCAAACACATGGACACATATTATCCTCTTTCAAATCATATAGAAGCAACGGAATTTTTAAACAGCTGCGACCAGATCGAACATGTTTTCTGCGGGCATTACCACACTGCACATCAGGTTAAAAATGATAAATTCACCATTCATATCGGACCTTCAACCTGGTACCAGATAGGCAGAAAGCTTAAAAAATTCAATATAAGGCATGCACGGCCGGGCTACACGATAATCGATATAGACGACAGAGTAAAAGTCAGAAATTACTTCTTATAAAATAAGAAAAAGGGACTTAGTAGTCCCTTTTTTTATTCTTTAAAGCGTTAAGCTTTTTTTTGAGCAGATCCTGTTTGAGCTTCGGCAGTTTTGATACGAACAAAACTCCGTCCAGATGATCGTTCTCGTGTTGAATGACTCTTGCCAAAAGGTTATTAAAAGTCCCGGAAAGTCTCCTGCCATCAATATCTGTAAACTCGACCTCTATCACTTCCGGCCTTTCCAGTATCTCCCAGATCCCAGGGACTGAAAGACAGCCTTCTTCCATCTTACAGCTTCCTGAAGATGCTTTAATAACAGGATTGATGAAAACCATACTAAAGCCTTTCTGCAGTTTACCGTCCTCATCTTCTTTTTCAGGAACGACAACTACAAAAAATCTTTTTGATACTCCGACCTGAGGCGCAGCAAGCCCAATGCCGTTGGCTTCGGGACATTTTTTTATCATTTCGCCTATTATCTCTTTGATCTCCGGAGTTATTTCGGCAACTTCTTCGGCTCTTTTATTCAGAACCTCATCGCCGTAGATCCTTATTTCCATTTTCCGTTAAACCGTCTTGTTTTCGTTCTGGATTGTTTCAGCTACGATCTCTGCGACACTTGATTTAAGTATCTCGATGTCTGTATTCGCTGAAATTTTTATTATGAAAGTTTTATCCTTCACATTAACGATGCTTCCGTAAACTCCGCCGATCGTCACGACCTTGTCGCCCTTTTTTAATTCCGAGAGCATCTGGGCGTGCTGTTTTGCTTTTTTGCTCTGTGGCCTTATCATCAGAAAATAAATGATGGCTATGATCAGCACGAACGGTATCATACTCGCGAAACCGCCTCCCTGCCCGTCAGGTGATTGTGACATCGCGATAATATTTGTTGACAACATTTTTACTCCTTTAGTTTAATTAAATATAATCACTTTTCATTAAATAAAAAAGGCGCATTTTACTGCGCCTTTAGCGGTCCGGACGAGGCTCGAACTCGCAACTTCCTGCGTGACAGGCAGGTGCTCTAACCAGATTGAACTACCGGACCTAATACTATTTGAAGTGGGAACTACAAGAATCGAACTTGTGACCCCCTGCTTGTAAGGCAGGTGCTCTAAACCAACTGAGCTAAGCTCCCGAACAACGCGCAAATATACTATTATTCCAAATCCTTGTCAAGTGATTTTTACTTTAAATCTCTTTTCCGGAAATTTATAAGTATTCCTAACGGAAATACGACCACAAGGCTGAACATAATAATAACCGGCGATAATGTCAAAGACCAGAATGAATCATGCGGACCGATCGTCATCAGATAATATCCCGTAAAAAGCATTATCAGCCCTGCAATAAATATTATATAATTCCATTTCGTAAAATATAATTTTCTATTCACTTTCTTTACCTGTATAATGGTCTGTAGTCAATAATTTCGGCTTTTTTAATGAGTCCGTCAAGCCATTCCTGGATCATCTGTCTCTGCAGATTTGTTTCATGTTTGCTTCTGAAAGCATTTTTTTCAGCGTCATACTTCGCCTGATCGAAATCATCTTTCTCGATCAGATAGATAATATAAGCTCCCTGCGAGCCTTTAAAAGGTTTGCTGATCTGACCTTTTTCAAGACCGAGAGCGATCTCGTACATCATTCTGTCAACTCCGACATTATCAACATATCCGTCAACGGCAAATTTACCTGATGTTCCGGTTTTGAGTTTATTTTCTGCCGCGACAGAATTCATTGAAAGCGTGTCGGTAACAGCAGTTTTTAGTCCGTCAATTTTGTTGAATGCTATTTCAAGGCCTTTTTTCTGTCTTAATCTGTATATAATGCTCTTTTTAGCTTCGTCAAGAGTTTTTTCTCTTTCGGGTTTTATCTCTTTGATTTTCAAAATCGTAAATCCCGCATTTGTAACCATTATCGGACTCACGGTTCCCTCTGTGCTTCCGAACAGGAAGTCACCCAGACCCGGAACTATTCCAAGCTCATTAGTTCTGTCGGTCTTTCCGGTAAATGGAGCCTCAAGTATCTTGTGGCCCAGCTTTTCCGCCGTTTTCTTAAAAGCGTCTTTATCATCAGCGCCAAGCATACTCAACTCGTCCCTGAAATTAACTGCGGCGTACTGCGCGTTGTCATAAGTTTCCTGATAAGTTTTGAATTTTATCAGAATGTGGCTGGCTTTAACTTCTACAAGTTCCTTTTTCTCTTTTTTCTGATCGGTTACTTTTATAATATGATACCCGAATTTGGATTTAACAGGTCCGACTATCTCGCCGACCGGAGCTTTAAATGCGGCTTCTTCGAATTCAGGCACCATTTTCCCCTTTCCGAAAAATCCGAGATCCCCGCCGTTCTGTGCCGAAGCGTCTTCTGAATGGTTCCTCGCTACTTCTTCGAACGGTACACCGTTCTTTAACTGCGTCATCGCGTATTCAACATCCTCCAGAACCAGTGCGGAATCTCTTTCGGTCGGAGCAGTGCTGAACATTACATAATCAAAATTCCTCTGTTCTACCTGTTTGGGGAACTCGAACGGGTTCGCTTTGAAATACTCCTCGATCTCTTTATCTGTTATCAGAGAATCTTCCGGCATAAAACTGTTCGTCTCGGCTTTTAGCCATTTTACCATTACTTTTAAATTTGATTCTCTGTATAAATTCATGAGTTCGAACTCGGACAGATACATGGAGTTTCCCACTCTGCTCTCGAGAAGGGTGCCCGGCATTCTCTGTTCATACGCGCTCTGTATAGCTCTGTAAAACTGCTCATACTGCGGATTCGGGTTCTTTATAAAATTTTCATATTTTGACTGGTCGAACACGCCGTCGGTCATGAACTGCTCGCTGCTTTTTAACTCTGGTAACGGATTGCTTAGGATTTCGTCATATACCTGTTCTTTTGACACAACGATATTCTGTTTTGCAAGTTCCTGTCTGATCACAATCATTTTCACAAAATCGGTCCAGGCTTTCTGTCTTAATTCGGCAGCTTTTACGCCGGACATATCTTTCTGATCAGAATTTTTGACGTAGTTCTCTTCAATATTCTTCAGTTCTGTATATTTTATGTCCTCGCCGTTGATCTTAGCAATAAAACCCTGGCTTCTTACATCTTTTCTACCTTTAAATCCGCCCATTCCCCAGTCGAAAATGATTGTTGCAATGAAAGCGGCTACTACGATCCATAAGAATATCGCGAGTTTTTCTCTGATTGTTCTGATCATGTTACTATACTCCGGATTAATTATTTCAACAATAAACAGCCCATGCCTGTTCATCAAGGACATAGAATATAGCTTTATCGTTGTCAAATGTCAAATAAAAAACAATTCAAGTTTTATAATCCATTTAGCGTATTTTATGCCCGACACCTTTATCCGTATTGTAAATATTTTCCGAACTGAATGTGCTGTCTGCAATAATTATTTTAAAGTTCCCGTCCCCCTTAACATAAACTGCCCCCCCAGGAAATTTTACCGTCCGGTTTATGTAATCTAAACCCAAAACATCAATTTCGCCCGATATGCTGCTGTAATCTTTATCGGTCACTAAATATTTTACGGGGACTAAAATACTGCTGATAATTTTTTCTGTATCATACCACTCTTCGCAAGTGACCAGATAATCAAGTTCGGTTATATTCTTTTCAAGCATATACGGATTTATTACTCTGTTAATCTCTGAAGTGCCGATCTTGCCGGCAATAAATACATTTACTCCGCATGAGTTTATCACTGCCGAGCCGCCGGATTCAGTATGGAACAGATATAGCGCCGGTTCATTATTGACATTGACCATCTGGAATGAAAGAAACGCAATTAGCATTATAGATAATCCCAGTTTGTACCTGTAATTCTTTAAGTAGAATACTATTATGTTCACACCGGCCAGCACAGCCGTCACAGTGATTTCTGATTTGTAGTTCAAAGTGAATAATTCCGTTTCCGCTGTGACTGAAGCTATAGAGTTTATAGAATAGCAGAGGAAGTTTATAATGTCTGCCGTAAAACTGGCTAGAATATCGATCTTGTCAACGAGAAGAAGAATAATTCCTCCCGTAAATGCCGCACCTGTCATCGGGATTATCACCACATTGGAAATTATCGATACGAAATTATATTTTCCGAAAATATAAAGAACGAAAGGTAAAAGACCGATTGTAACAAGCAGCGACAGCACAACACCGTCCCCTGCTGTCTTCATAAAGTAATTGTCTGTCGCGAACCGCTTTTTTAAAGTTTCCGATACAGGCTGATAAATAATAGCGATGGATGCTACCGCCGCAAACGACAAAATAAATCCCGGATTGAATATCTGGTTCGGATCGAACAGAAGGGAAAATATTCCTGCCGTACCTATAATATCAATGAATTTCATCTTTCTTTTCATTGGTCTGCTGACCATAAGTATTATTGCCATAAGAACAGCCCTGATCACCGACGGCCCCGCCCCGGTAAATGCGGTGTAACTCAATAAAGCCGCCGAATTAATAATAATGAAAGGAGCGCCTTTTAAATTCACCAGACTGCTCAGCATCGTAAGAAGCATTATGAGGAAGCCGACATGAAGTCCCGAAACCGCCAGCAGATGTATGGTTCCGCTGTCCGCGAATTCCTGTATAACTGAACTCTCCAGCCTGTCTCTTCTGCCGAGCATGACAGCCGAAAGAAAATTACCCGCCCGGTATGATAGCCGCCTGTCAAAGACTTCAATTATATCGTTCTGAATTTCTGAAAATCTTCTCCAGACGGAATTTTCCCGTTTGAAGCTGATAAGTGCCGGATCAGTAATTTCTCCGTAAATATTATTTATCAGCCCGAACTTCTTCATATCCTTTTCATACAGGTTTGACGGTTCTTTAAATTCTCTGAATTTTCCTTTGAGTTTGATCCGGTCGCCTTTAACAGCGTCTTTTACAGGCACTAAAGCGGTGTACTCCATATTGACCGGATGCAACCTGCCGGAAATATCCAAAGTGTCGGCTGATATCACCAGGCTCGTATTCATGTTATTTTCACGGGCTGAATAAACAAAACCGGAAATTGTTATTTCCGAGCCGGTCAGACCGTCTGAAATGCCTGAGCTTGAAGCGAATTCGAAATTGTTTATCAGGAACAAAACCGTTCCTGATAGAAAAACAGATATTGCCAGCCTTGAATTTCTAAAAATAAATAAAATCCCGACCGGAATAAGAACAAACGAAAATCGGGCGTCTGTCAGCATAAGATATCCCGCATACGTTCCCGCGATCATGAAGCAGAATAAAGCTATATTATCAGGTCTTTTGTTCATAGTACTGAAAAGTATGGAAATATTTCAGTTTATTCAATGTTAAAAAATTAATCAAATTTTAGATTGAATAAACCTTCAAAAAATCATATAATTACAGACAAGTAATTAAAAGAGTGAATCAAGATGACCGATACTGCAAATCCAGTAAAATATGACGAGAGCAAAATACAGACCCTATCCTCCCTTGAGCATATCAGATTAAGAACAGGAATGTACATAGGCAGGCTTGGTGACGGAAGCGCTTATGAGGACGGCATATATATTCTTCTTAAAGAGATAATCGACAACTCGATCGACGAATATATTGAAGGCTACGGAAAAAAGATAATAGTTAAGATCGACGGGCAGAATGTAAGCGCCCGTGATTTCGGCAGAGGGATACCGCTGGGAAAACTTATAGACTGCGTTTCCAAGATCAATACAGGCGGAAAATTCAACAGCGATGTATTCCAGTTCAGCGTCGGCCTGAACGGGGTCGGGACAAAAGCTGTGAATGCGTTAAGCGATAATTTTCTCGTAAAAAGTTTTAGGGAAGGAAAATATAAAGAGGTCGAGTATTCAAAAGGTGTTATCGTCAGAGAAACTCAGGGAAGTACAAAGGAGCCTGACGGAACTTATACCGAATTCACTCCCGATCCCGAGATATTTAAAGACTATAAATACAATTCCGATTTTGTAAAAAAGAGACTTCTTTACTATGCCTATCTGAACAAAGGCCTTAAAATATATTTCAACGATGAAAAGATAACTTCTTCCGGAGGTCTTCTTGACCTTCTGACAGAACAGGTTGAATTTCCGATGTACGAACCGATATATTACTCGGGCGACCAGCTGGAGTTTGCTTTTACCCATATCGATTCATACGGCGAAAGCTATTATTCCTTCGTCAACGGACAATACACGAACGACGGCGGGACTCATCAGTCCGCTTTCAAAGAAGCTGTCCTGAAAGCCGTCAACGAATACGGGAAAAAACTATACGAAGCCAAGGATGTCAGGGACGGTATAGTGGGAGCTGTGGCGGTTAAAGTGCAGAACCCGATATTCGAATCACAGACCAAGAACAAGCTCGGTAATACAGAGATAAAAAGCAGGATAATTTCCGAGGTCAAAGATTTTCTTATTGATTTTTTTTACAAGCATCAGGATATAGCTCAGAGCATTTTGGAAAAGATAGCCATTAATGAAAGAATAAGAAAAGAGCTTAAAACGGTTCAGCAGGAAGCAAAAGAGCTTTCAAAAAAATCTTCGATAAGAATACCGAAACTTAAAGATTGCAAATACCATTTTAATGATGTCCCCACAGGTAAAAAGAAAGACCTGTGGCGAGGTGACGAATCGGTTATTTTTCTTACTGAGGGAGACAGTGCCGCCGGAAGCATGATAAGCTGCAGAGATGTAGAGACACAGGCGATCTTCGCTTTAAAAGGAAAACCGAAGAATGTTCTGGGGGAAAAAAGGAACGCCATTTATAAAAATGAAGAATTCTACAATATAATCAAAACCATGAACATAGAGGACGGGATCGATAATTTAAGATATTCCAAGATCATCCTTGCTACCGACTCCGACCCTGACGGTCTTCATATCAGAAATCTGCTTCTAACATTTTTCCTTCACTTTTATGAAAGCCTTATACTCAAAGGCCATATTTATATTCTTGAAACGCCGCTATTTAGGATAAGGAATAAAAAACAGACGATATACTGCTATAACGAAAATGAGAAAAAGCAGGCGCTTAAAGAACTGGGATCCGATCCGGAAGTTACAAGGTTCAAAGGACTGGGAGAGATCTCCCCCAAAGAGTTCGGAAGGTTCATCGGTACTGACATGAGGCTGATCCAGGTAAGCGTCGAACACCTTAAGGATATAGCCAACACTCTCGAATTCTATATGGGAAGCAACACTCCCGAAAGAAGAAACTATATAATGGAAAATCTTGACAGGATCGGGATATTGTCCGAAGACCTGTGAATTCATCACTTCATACTTTATTTTCTATCTGAAGATAATCCCTTATCTCTCTTTCATTAATTATATTGTCCCAGTTGAAGAACATTAATAGCGAGTCTTTAGCCGACCATGTATATCTTACATAGTCAACCGGAACACCGTCTTCGACGGCGAATTCCTGAACTCCCTTCTGCAGAAACCCGCAGTATTCTATCTCATCAACTATCAGCCCGAAAAAAAGATCCGAGCTTGTGTGCCCGTATAATATATGCCCCAGGTTCATAATCATCAACCTTGACTCTTTGCCGATACTGATCTTCTCTTTTAATTCAGAATGAAGGTTTATGACAGGCATTTTTATTCCTCTTACCATAATATGATGCCTCATCTTTCCCGAGCCGAAAGGATAATCCTTAAGCATATCGTCTGTAATATTTATGGCCTCCATGATCGAGTTCATGCTTTCCGCCCAGTAGGTTCTTCCTATCTTCATGACAACATAGGGAAGAGGTTCGACAAACGCCTTGTCGGGATTAAGCATCGTCAGATTTTTTCTGTCTTTTGGGACTTCAAGCATATTCTGGATCGATTCCCCGATCTTTCTCAGTTCGTCGCAGAGTATATAGGCTTTGGAATGATTGAGCCTTTTTGACTCAAGAAGAGCGTTCATCGAAAGAAGCCTCAGCATGCTTCCCAACTCATTCATCCTTGGTTCTGCTTCGGAAAAAGACGCGTTCTCGAACTTTATTCTGTTGAAAACATCCCTTTCGAATACCATCATAAATTTCCTGATCTCGATAGAGACCGCGTTCAATCCTCTCCCGAACTGTTTTGCTTCCGCTGACGCTATATTCAGTTCTATCGCAAGATACGAGAGAACATTTATAATATTCTCCAGTCTCCATAATTTTCTTTCGTCTATCTGATTCATTTTTATCCCTTTTAATAAAGAAAAGACCCGATACGAAATCGGGTCTTTTTCCTGGTATTTGATTATTAACTAGTCACCTGAACTTTCAATTTTTACGTCTTTGACCGTTCTTTTTTTGATCGCTTTAACTTCTAAAGTTCCCGAAGATTCTTTAGTAGAGTTTTTAGAAACGATCTGGAAGAACATTTTTGTTGCTGTCGGCGTGTAAGTATATTCGCTTACAGTAACATTTGTCAGCAATGTAAATGTTCCGTACGGTGTAGTTGAAGAGTAAACATCGTAGCTTGTAGCATCTGCCATATCAGGCCAGTCGAATTTTACATTGCCTGAAACAACTGACGATGTGATCGGTGTAGGAACCGCCGGTATAATTGTTCCGCTTGTAAGAGTTACAGTCCAGCTTGTAGAATAGTCACTTGAACCGTTAGCGTTAGTAGCAAGAACTTTCCAGTAGTAAGTACCGGCTGCAAGATTTGATGCAGGCGTGTAAGTACTTACAGTCGGAGACTGATTGATCTCAGGCGAGCTATAATCAGAGTTGTTGTCAACTAAGATCGTGTAAGAAGTAGCGCCTGATACGTCATTCCAGTCAAATGTCGGAGTTAAATCCGAAGTTGAGCTGGCGTCAGCAGGAAGTGCAAGCGTAGGTACTGCCGGTGGCGGGTTGCCGACGGTCAGAGAAATAAACGCGCTTTCGTTGCTGTTGTCAGAAGTGGCTCTGATATAAGCAGTATAAGTATTTCCGAAAGTTAACCCTGCAGTATTGAATCCGACCGTGATCGGATCTGAAGCTGATACTGCAACAGTTCCAGAAGTTGTTGTACCGCCGTCAAGTGTCATCCATGTGTAAGGAACGTCTCCCTGTACAACTATATTGTCAATTGCAAAATAGTTACCGCTTCTGGCAACAAGTGTTCCGACGAATCTGAATCTTGCTGTTGCGGTCAGGTAAGCTGCCGGAATCGTAACGCTTTGAGCATTACCGTTACTCCATGCTCCCAAAGAAGTAGATGTTGAATAAATTGTGAACCATGTTGTACCGTCATTAGATACCTGTACAGAAGCTGTACCGGTAGTAAGAACGGTTTTCTGTATCCATTGTATTCTTCCGTCACCGTAAGCGGACAGATTGATAATACCGGAAGTTAAATAACCGGTACCAGTACCTGAACCGGTAGTCGCTGCAGAAACCTTAGCGAATCCTGTTCCGTTCAATGAACCGCCGTCCCATGTAGTTACCCTGGTCCAACCCGGAGTGCCTGAAGAAGTCCAGCCGAGAACGGTCGCGAAATCATTGGATGCCACAGTTGCCTGTCCTGCTACACCGTTGTAGTCGATTGTTGCGTTATAGTCTAGAGAGTATCCGCCGATGTTGCCTACATTAAGCGTTCTTGTTGATGTAGAACTTGAAGGCACTGTTTCAGCTATAGCACCGGGGCTCAGATCGATAATGCCGGGAACTACGCCGTAGTTGGTTGTAACGCATCTGATATGATAGTTAGTTCCGAGAGACTGTTCCCACATAAGTCCTGATCCTGCAAGAGAGTAATACTGAGTATATGATCTCTTGTAGTCGAAGGTTCCTTCTTCTGAAGGTGCAGTCGTAGTAGAACGGGTTACTGTTGTATTAGGTACAGTACCGCATTCAAATCCGATAAAATAATCTCCGGCAATGTCGTCAAGAGCAGTATATGAGCTCAGGTCAACATATCCGAAAGCATTTGTCTCAGCAAGAGTAGCCGGATTTGTAAATGACACCGGAGTGATCATTGTCGCACCCGGAAGACCTGCGTTCACTGCCCATACATTAACGAGCATATTGGCGTTATCTTCAGGCTGGCTTGCGTCATCGTATCCTCTGATTATAGCGCCTGCTATATCATCGTGGAAAGATGTGAATAGATTTGCAACTGATTTCTGATCATACTGGGCAGTTGTTGTTACAACTTCAGTGTAATAGCTAACAACACCGCTGTCAAACTTCTGATGCAGACCGTCCCTGTAATAGAAAGGTCCTGTTGAACCTGAGTTCGCAGTTGGCGTTACAGTATCCTGACACTGGAATCTGAATTCTACTAATGATCCCGGGGTCTGGATAGGAAGCGTGCAGGAATAGGTGGAACCGACATTCGACATTGTCACATAAGACTCTGTTCCACCGTTTACCTTATAATATACGCGCGCATAATTGATCCCGGTAAAGTCGGTAATTGTTGTTGAAATCTGGAATCCGTCCGGATAATCAGAGTGGTAATCTTTTTCTTTAGTATAATAAACATAAGGAGCAGCTGCATCAACTGTAGAAGGTACGATGTTGATGTTATCTATGTTAGATCCGGAAGCATTGTATCCCGGGTCGGTAACAAGAATAAATCTGAATCTTACGTTTGATTCACCTGCGAATAATCCGAGGTTGATATTTTCCTGTGCCCATGCATCTCCCAAAACTTCAGAGCTCCATGTTTTTAGTGTAACCCATGTCAAACCGTCTTTGCAAGACTGGAAGTGCAGGTAATCGAAACTTTCTTCTATGTTATATGTAATCCAGAAATTGATGTTTGCGTCTGCGGCTGTTGTAAAGTTCAGTCCGGGCGCGATTTCTGCCACTGATCCGCCCAAAGGCAGTCCGTCTGTATTGTCTGTATAGTTAACACCGGGGCTGTCGGCCAAAGAAGCAAGACCTGCATATTTTAATACAGTGTCTCTTCCCCAGTATCCTGTTGTAGGATTAAATAGCCATTTGTCTGTTATTACTGTTCTTTCAAAATCGTCAGAGAAGTTAAGCACGGAAACTGAAACATAAGCGTAAGCAGGATCTGACATAAAAGATGTGTAATCCGGATCAGGATCAAGATAAACAGCTTTCACCGACCAGTAATGTGTTCCGTCAGATGCTCCGGTGTCCTGATACGATGTAGTGGTAACCCCTGTTGCGATCTGAGCCCCGTCCCTGAAAACTATATAACTCATGGCCTTAGTACCTTTTGAAGGATCATCCCATGTAATTGTAACGGTTCTGTTGTTGTTGAGTGCGAACACATTTGAAGGAACGGCATAATAACATTCAGTTCCAAGAATGATCTCGGAAATTGCATAATGCTGCATAGCGCTATATACTCCGCCCCATGGCATTGAATGCGCGGTCTGGCTTGTGTTAGTATCCCATGTATCTCTCAAATACAGTGTCTGAGGTGTTGTCGTGTCATCATAACCAAAACCTATCATAGAGTGACCTTCAACCTGAATGTAAACAGGTCTTCCCTGATCAACTGATTTTTTATACATAGCAAACTCATAACCACCTGTTGCAGGTCCCATATCGGGATCGTCATCAGGATCGTCGTATCCGGTTATAGTTCTTGTATAGTTTCTGTCAACAGTCAAACCGAGAGCTTCATAGAACAGTCTGACGCCGTGAATACCGTCTCTTAATGCGGGAGTTGCGCCTTCTGATCCTGTATAGTCGTAAACGCCTGCCGCGCTTGACCATATAGAAGTTGAACCGTCGGCGTTTTCCCAGTTATACCACTGGTTAGTTCCCATAAAATCAGCAGCACAACGCTGTCCGACATTGTAATCGTGCTCCGTCCATGCTCCATAGTACGGATCAGTAGCTTCGTCAAGATATCCTGTCCAATAGTCGTCGCCGTGACCTTTTTCAGTCCTTCCGTCAACACCTATTTTACTTGCGGCTAGAGGATTGCCGTCAGTATCCGGCTGTATGCTTGTTGGCCATACAGTGCTTGTCTGAGGAGCTACACCGCCGTTTGCCGGTCCGGTATAGATAGTCGGAGCTCCGTAATTGTCATAATAAGCAGCCAAAATAGCTGTTGCTGTCGCTGTACATCCGTAAGCCCATGTATAGGCAGGGACATTGGTAAGCGCGAAAAATCCTTTTTCGCCGTCTTTTGCCATTACTTTCGGTAATTCAGTGTTGGCTAAAGGTAATTCCTTCGGCGGAAATCCTGCGTACCTGTAAACATTTACGATCTCCCCGTTCTCGTCAACGAAAGACTTGATCTTGTAGGAAGTTCTTTTTTCCTGCGCGTTCAAGCTAACTGCGAGAAGAAGCATTGCGATCAGCGCTACGAGCGCTGTCATTTTGAATTTTACCATAAAAACTCCTCCGCTTTGTTTTTGGTTTTTTCTATATTGAGTTTGGCGTTTTAACACTACTTAAGCCTTCGTTTAATTACCTTTCCTCTTCTTTAGCATCCGAAATACACGGATACAAAATAATAATTAAAACCGGAGTTGTCAACAATATTAATCATATTAAAATGACAACACCGGTTAATTTTTTTTTACTTAACAAGTACCATTTTTTTAGTAAGCGTCTTTTCGGGCGTTCTTAATGTATAGTAATAGACTCCGCTGTTAAGTTTAGACGCATTAAAGTCAACTTTTCTGAAACCTTCGTTCATTTTTCCGTCGATCAAAGTCGCGACTATCTCGCCTTTAGTGTTGTACACGGAAAGTTTAACATCACCTGCTATTCTGTTGTAGAAACTGATGCTGGTAGTCGGGTTGAACGGATTAGGATAGTTCTGGCATAATTCGGTGGTTGATGAAACGAATTCATCCTCGATGCCGGTTTGTGTAACATACATCCTGATATAGAACGCACCCCACAGGTTGGTGGTCCACTGAGTCACTGAGTTCCACTGCCATGCATGTGTTTTATCTCCGCTCTCGTCAAGCATTATCTCGTTATACGACGGGAATTCGAATTCAAGTGCTATATGCCCGTTGACCAGCGCGTTCTTGCCATCCTCTATATCGTACAGATCTCCATTTGCAAGAAATGTATGCGTACCCTGAAGATCGCCGATTACAACATCTGTAGGTGTCTCGTCAAATTCAACTACCCTCCATATAAGGTCAGTTGCATCATAAGCCAAACCGACTTCGATCTTGTCGATATAAAGGTTTTCTTTTGTTCCAAAGTTCCAGTCCATAGCGGCTTTATTGCCGTTGTTCATAGGCTCCGGCCAGTCAGAATAATCAGAACCCCACTCAAGCCATGATTCACTGAACCAGATAACGTTATAAACACCGGTCGTAGTAGTATTGCTGTAATTTGAATCGTCTGTAACAACTGCATACCACGAACATTTAGTATTGACCGGTTGTCCGGGAATATAAGCCGTGAAACTATCGTCCCCGTTATCGGTCATAACTATTGAAGCCTCAGCTTGTCCTTCCAAGGTGTAATAAACAGTCACATTATTGATTCCTGAATAGTCTGTTGCCGTCAGATTTATCTCAAAATCTTCATCAGGAAGTGCCACATTACCGTTGTCTCCCATTATGTATTTCGGCATTTCAGCTATACTGATGTCGTCAATGTTCAAAAACCTGTCAAGTTTTTTATCAAGCGGAGTGTAAATATGCTTCCACATAATTCTCACATACTGCTCAGAATAGTCACCAAGGAAAATAGTTTTTTCATACCAGACCGTCTGATCAGTACCGGGGACAATTGAATCATTCGCAATTTCCACAAAATCGGCAACATCTATAGAATCTCCTGTTTCTGTAGAAATAAGAACTGACCATTTTTCTGTTAACCCTTCAACAGTTTGCGCATTAATAAAATATTTAAGCGTCGGAGCACCGTTTATTCTTCTCACAGGAGTAACAAGATAATCTTCCGTAACCCAGACACCGAAATTATTCTGTGAAGCTGAAGTACAGGAAAACGATCCGGTGTGAACATTCTGTCTTGCAACGTCAACTTCCCATGGCTTATCCTGGGTGCTCCATGCATCCCCTATCTGGAAACTTGTCCATCCGTCAGGCATTACTCCGCCCTCAAAACCTTCTTCGAAATTCACTTCTCCCCAATCGGCGAACAGATGGTTAGATACACCTTTCAAGGCGTAGGGTGAGTTGTCTATCACTTCACACCAGTACTCGATTTTTGTTCCCATCGCAAATCCTGGGATATCGCAATAATATGTCCACCAGAAATCGCTTGCAGGATCAACTGGAAGCAGTTCAATTTCCTGAACCGGCTGAGCACCGAATTCGTCGGTTAGAATATAATAAACTTTGGGGGGATTTACCCAACCCACATAATTACCCTCGATGTCATAGGTGCTGAAATCCCAAAAATCCCATACCAGATGTATAGGTTTAAAAGGTTCAGCCGAACCCTGCTCAAGTTCGGCAGGATATCCGTAGTTGAATGTCGGATAATAAATAACTCTGAAGTCATCAAGAACGAGAGATGATGCAGCACCACCGTTGGAATCTGTGTTATAGTGCCTGATCTTGATCGAAATATTGCTGTCATAAAACCATTCGTTTAATTGAAGAAAGTATGGACGAAGGCTTATTTCCACATTTTTAAGAGAATCTGAAGCAAGGGTTTCCTCATGAATCAAAATGAAATTTGTCGGGTCAATATTGTCATCAGCAATGTATATCTCATAATGCTCAGGTGAACCTGCATCTGTTCCGCCGATCCAAAAATTCAGATAGGCATCCAATTCCATCCATGTGCTTGGAAAAAGCATTTCGTTGTCAGGCGTCAAACCTGCGCTTGATGATTCCGCCCAATAAGCTCCGCCTTTGACAGGTATGTCGGACACCTGCCAGTTATTTCCGTCTCCGTCAACATCTGTAACGGTAACAATGTCAAACGCACCGCTTTCGAATCCCTCGTCAATATAAACATACCCGAGAAGGCTGACTGCGAAAATAAGCACGATAGCCAGTAATAACTTCTTCATTCGTCTCTCCTTATAAAAATTTACATTCCAACATATTCATACTCTTCTGAAACCGAATTCTTCAGACTCATAGAATATAGAAAAGAAATTTTATTTCCGCAATTAAAAAATATTTATGAAAAAAGTTTCGGTAGTTCGAGAATTATTTTAGGGTGTTTGACCAGAACCTGCTTAAAAATATTTACAAGAGTTCTTTTTTCAAATCTTTGTTTATTCAGTTTTTCAGTAATTGAATTTAAAGTATCGTCACTTATGTTTTCAATGATACCTTTGATGATATAAAATTTATGGTTCGCGCTGCCCTGTATTTTATCCCATTTTCTGTCGTATTCCGACAACATTCTACGAGATACATCATTCGTTCTCAGTGCTTTGGACGCTGTTTCGGCTGCTATTCTGCCGGCTTTCATGGCATTTATAATTCCGCCGCCCGAGATCGCATTGGTCTGGTGCGCGGCATCCCCTACAAGCATGATCCCGTTCCCAGATATCTGCTCCAGAGTTTCTCCGCAAATAACTCCGCCGCATGTAGTATTTACGATAGAACAATCAGAGTAATTTTTCTTTATGAACTCATTTAGGTAAACTGAAGCTTTCTTCGTTTTCGAACAAATTCCGTTAACCCCGAGTCCGATATTTGCCGTCCCGTCATGCTTAGGAAAAACCCACAGATATCCGGTCGGCGCAATGTCTTTTCCAAAATAAAAGTCAAGTCTGTCCGTTTCAAAATTGTTTCCCGCGGCAGTATATTGAACGCAACTTTCGATGTCCTTAAATTTCGGCATTGTTTTAATTCCTGCCCATCTGCCCGTTCGTGATTCGATCCCGTCCGCACCTATGACGATTTTTGATCTTATCTGATAAACTTTTCCCTGATATTCTGCGGCAACACCGGCTACAAAATCACCTTCTCGGATAAGTCCGGTTACATTTGCGCCGGCAACTATTTTTGCGCCTGATGACGCAGCTGAAACACCCAGTTCATGATCGAATATCTTTCTGTCGAGAACCGCAGCTTCACTTTCATGATTCAGATCGAGCGAAGTGCCATTCGGAGCTACAAATCTGATTTTATACTTTTTTCGGTATTTTTTTACTATCGGATGATCCGGATCAAAAAACTCCAGCAGTCCGGCAATGCCGACCGCTTCTCCGCATCTGACAGGTATCCCTAACTCACGGTGTCTTTCCAGCAGAAGGACTTCCAAACCCCTCTCAGCGCATTCTTTAGCCGCAACACATCCGCCGGGTCCGCCGCCGACTATTATTACATCGTATTTATCATTAAAGATCATTGCCCTGTCGTCTGAGGATTTGTATTGTCTGTGTTTTCAGCAGGTCTTTCTTTTTTTGGTATTTTTCTAAGCACCATTCGTGTCATTCTGTTATTGAGATCGTAAAATCTTTTCTCAACTTCGCTGTTAAATTCTTTATTCAATACCGGTTTGTTGGCGTAATCATAAGTGATTCTTCCGTTCTCGTCTCTAACATACCTATCTCTTTCAAACGCCTCAGCCCAAGCAAATATTTCTTCGTTGTATTTGATTATCATTTCGCTATATTCCTTTGACTCGTATTCGATCGCATCGAACTGGGGCTCATATTTATCTATAATATCTTCAAGCCCGTCTAATTTTGAATCAAGCGAATTGGAATTAAGCTTTATTATTGTGAATGCTAATGCTGCAACAAGAAGCAAAACAAACGGCAAATAGATTTTTTTCATAATTATTTTCCTGTGAATTTATCTTTGGTTGTCAACACTCCGTCTCTATAATACTCTTCTTTGATCAATTTTCCGTCTTTATCCCAGTATTTGAATGCTCCGTGTTTTATATCTTCTTTAAAGTTCTCTTCCGATTTCTTTGATCCTTCTTCATACCAGTTTAAAAAAGTTCCGTTCATTTTTCCGTTGAGATAGCTGCCTTCATACATTTTATTGCCGTTCTGATGCCAGCCTGTGGTCTTTCCATCCACTATATCGTCTTTAAAAGTCCCTTCTCCTTCTATTTTGCCGTTTTCGTACCAGTACCTTCTAAAGCCGTTCTTTTTTCCTTTCTTATATTCTTCCTCAAACCTTTTGTTTCCGTTTTCATACCAGAATTCATGTTTGCCTTCCCTTAATCCGTCTGACATCTCCGATCTGGCACTTAATTTCCCGTTTGGATACCAGGATTCCTGAACTCCGTCCATTACGCCGTGCTTGTACCTCTCTCTAAGGACCATCACTCCGTCTTTTGTCCACTCAAGTGATTCACCATGTTTTTTACCTTCATAAAAAAGTGTTTCGAATTTTTTGCCTTTATTGGACCAGTAATACGTTGTTTTTCCGTGTAACAATCCGCTTTTGTAAAGTTTGTCGCTTACCAGCTCGCCTTTGTATGTAAACTTCTGTCCGATTCCTGTGAAAGGTACAGGATTTGTGGCTTCGTACATCAATCCGTTCTTTTCTTTGAGGTTGTCTTCATTTACTTTTTTCAGATCCGGTTGAGAGGCATCTTTCTTCCCGCAGGAGACCAAGGTTATCAACATTATTGCAGTTATCACTATCGTTAATATTTTAATACTCTTTTTCATGAAAACTCCTTTTAATTACCCTTCAAATATACTCAAAATAATATCAAAAGCAAATATCTATTCTTTTATGCCTGCCTGATAAAGAATATAAGCGTATTTCATAGCGGTTTCTTTATAATAATCATACCTCCCGGATGAGCCTCCGTGACCCGACATTGAAGTCTTTATGATCACCTGATTTTTATCCGTTTTATTTTCCCTTAGCTTTGCCACCCATTTTAAAGGCTCCCAGTAATTGACACGAGGATCATTGAATCCTGCGGTTACAAGTATCTCAGGATAATCCTGGGCTTTGATGTTCTGATACGGACAATATGATCTTATATAATCGAAATATTCTTTTTTATTAGGATTTCCCCACTCGTCGTATTCCGATACCGTCGCTGACAAAGTTGAATCCAGCATCGTATTGACCACATCAAGGAACGGAACTTCAAGCACTGCGGCTTTAAATAAGTCGGGGCGTTCGTTCAACGCCGCTCCAACTAACAGCCCGCCGGCGCTGGCACCGGTTATAATCAGCCTGTCTTTAGATGTATATTGCTTCTCAAAAAGATGCTTTGCGCAGTCTATGAAATCCGTAAAAGAATTTTTCTTTTTTAACAACATTCCGTCGAAATGCCATTTCTTCCCTTTTTCTATACCGCCTCTTACATGCGCTATACCTACGATGAAGCCTCTGTCAAGCAGGCTTATTCTTGATATTGAAAATCCCGGATCGTTAAAGTCTCCGTAAGCGCCATAACCTTCAAGCAAAAAAGGATTTGTTCCGTCCTGCTTGAACCTGTCCCTTCTGTAAACAAGCGATATAGGTATAGTCAATCCGTCGGAGGAAGGGGCGAAAACAAGCTCGGATTTATACTGAACCGGATCAAAATCGCCGAGAACCCGTTCCTGCTTCAGATATTTCCTTTCTCCTATATCCATATTATATTCTATTATGGAGTAAGGAGTCGTCATTGATTCATAGACATACCTGTAATTTTTAGAATCGAACATGGGATTTGATCCTCCGTAAACAGTATAGCAGTTATCTGTGAACTTTAATTCAGGTCCCTGAAGCGATTCGTAATCCAGTACCCTGATCGTTCTTTTACCGTTACTGATCTCGGAAACTATTATTTTATCGCTGAAAAGTTCGATATCATCGAGATATACATCGGTTCTGTGAGGTATATAATCCTCCCATTTATCCACAAACGGAAAGCTTTCTTTGACCGAAACCACCTTAAAATTGAATGATTTGTCTATATTTGTCATAATATAAAAAGTATCGCCTCTGTGGTCGGGATAATACTCGACTCCTTCTTTCCTGGGCATTATAAGATTAAAAAATCCCATCGGGTCTGTGCTTTTTAGATAATGCACTTCCGAAGTGTTTTTATTCGATGCTCCCATAAAAAGATATTTTCTGCTTTTTGTTTTTTCTATCCAGACATAAAATGATTCGTCCTGTTCAGAGTACATTTTTCTGTCGCTTTCAACCGAAGTTCCCAAAACATGCCTGAATACTTTGTCAGTTCTGTCATTTTCGTTGACGGTAGTGTAAAAAAATGTATTATTAGATTCTGCCCACTCAACATCGCTTACATTCTGAAATGTTTCAGGAAAAAGAGTACCTCTTGAAAGGTATTTTATGTATAATGTATATCTTTCATTTCCCGAGGTATCAACTGAATATGCAAGAAATTTATGATCCGGGCTGATCTTATATACTCCCAGCTCAAAATAATCATGCCCTTTTGCAAGTTCATTAAGATCGAGAACTATCTGTTCTTCCCTGTCCATGCTCAATTGCTTTCTGCAGTAAACCGGATACTGTTTTCCTTCGATCTCCCTTGAATAGTAGTAATAATCGTCCATCATTACAGGCACGGACATATCGGTTTGAAGTATCCTCCCGACTATCTCATTATAAACCTTGTTTTCCAGTTTTGACAGGTTTTTCATGTATTTATCGGCGTGCTCATTCTCTCTTTTTATCTGATCCAGAACCCTCGGATCTTTTCTTTCCCTGTCTTTCATCCATGCGTAGTCGTCAAAAACCTCTCCGCCGTGAATTGATGTTACAGTCCTTTGTTTAACCGCTACAGGATAATCTTTTATGATCTCGAAAGTCTGCTCCGCCATTGTTTCACCGCCTTCAGTCTTTATAACTTGTTTGTCAGTACAGGAAAAGATAATAACAGCTGCTATCATCAGTATGAATTTTCTCAGTTTCATTTTAGTATCTCCCGGTCGTTTTATAACTTCATGCTAAAACTAAATAATTGAAACGGATTTATCAATAAGAATAATAATAGTTTTTTATGTAAAAAATATTTCTTGACTTGACATATACATAAATATAAATTGAAGTGCATAAGAAGTTAATAATGGAATTTTAACTAATAAAAGGAGAATGATATGACAGAAAGAGTATACAATTTTTCCGCAGGTCCCGGAGTACTCCCCGAGGCAGTTCTGAAAAAAGCCGCTGAACAGATGATGAACTATGAAGGTTCAGGAATGTCAGTCATGGAAATGAGCCACAGATCCAAAGTTTATCAGTCGATAATTGACGGAGCTGAAAAAGCTTTAAGGGAACTGATGAATATTCCTGCGAATTATAAAGTTCTTTTCCTTCAGGGCGGAGCATCCCTGCAGTTCGCAATGGTGCCTTTAAATCTGATGAAGAACAATAAAGCCGATTATATCAATACCGGTGAATGGTCGACAAAAGCGATCAATGAAGCAAAAAGATTCGGCGATGTTAAAGTTGTCGCTTCATCTGAAGCTGAAGTTTTCAATCATCTTCCTGTTGTTAACGAAAATGAATTCAGAGCAGATGCAGACTATGTCCACATGACTTCGAACAACACGATCTTCGGAACCTCATGGAAAAAATACCCGAACGTAAAAGGTAAACCGCTCGTTGTGGATATGTCGTCAGACATTCTTTCAAAAGTCATCGATGTAAACGATTACGCGGTAATTTACGCCGGTGCTCAGAAAAACATCGGTCCCGCAGGTGTTACCGTTGTAATAATCAGAGAAGATCTTGTAGAATATTCAAGGCCTGAAACACCTACAATGCTGAAATATAAAACTCACGTTGACGGAGCTTCAATGTTCAACACTCCACCAACTTACGGAATTTATATCGCTAAGCTTGGGTTTGAACATCTTTTGAGCATCGGCGGAGTTCCTGCGATCGAAAAGATCAACAAACAGAAAGCCGCGCTTATTTATGAAGCTCTGGACAGTTCAAAATTGTTCAAGTGTCATGTTCAGAACAAAGAAGACCGTTCGATCATGAACATACCTTTCAGAACAGCTTCAGATGATCTTGACAAAAAATTCCTTGCAGACGCTGCAAAAGAAGGTCTTGTAACATTGAGCGGGCATAAAAAGACAGGCGGAATGAGAGCCAGCATATATAACGCTATGCCTGTTGAAGGTGTGGAAAAGCTTGTTGCTTTCATAAAAAAATTCGACAAAGAAAACTAAATAAAGGAGTATGATAATGTCAAAAAAAGTACTTCTTGCTACTGAAAAACCGTTCGCCAAGGTAGCTGTGGATGGAATTTCAAAGATCTTTGAAAAAGCCGGCTATGAACTGATTAAGCTGGAAAAATACACGGATAAAGCTGATCTTCTTAAAGCTGTCGAGAACGCTGATGCAATGATAATCAGAAGCGATAAAGCTGATGCAGATGTTATCGCCGCGGCAAAAGCTTTAAAAATAATCGTAAGAGCCGGAGCGGGATACGACAATATCGATCTTAAAGCAGCAACAGAAAAAGGCATCTGCGCCCAAAATACACCGGGTCAGAACTCTAACGCGGTAGCTGAGCTTGCAATAGGTTTCATGCTCTATATGGCAAGGAACAGATTCACTGAAGGCAACGGAAGCGAGCTTAAGGGTAAAAAGCTCGGCATCCACGCGTACGGCAATGTGGGAAGGCTCGTAGCGAATATAGCTAAAGGTTTCGGCATGGAGATCTGCGCTTTCGATCCGTTCGTTGACAAGGCGAAAATGCAGGCTGAAGGCGTGAAAGTCTTTGATTCAATTGAAGAGCTTTACAGCCAGTGCGATTATGTTTCTCTTCACATCCCTGCAAATGACAAGACTAAAAAATCAATTAATTACGATCTGATGTCTAAGATGAAAAGGGGTGCGGCTCTTATCAATACCGCCAGAAAAGAAGTCATCTGCGAAGAAGGCTTAAAAAAGATCATGGCTGAGAGAGAAGACCTCAAATATGCTACCGATATAGCTCCCGACTGCCACGCAGAGATAGTTGAGAAGCTCGGCAACAGATATCATGCGACCAAGAAAAAAATGGGCGCAGAGACTTCCGAAGCTAACATCAACGCGGGACTCGCTGCAGCAAACCAGATCGTCAATTTCTTTGAAAAAGGCGACAAAACTTTCCAGGTAAACAAATAATATCCAATTTATCCTAAAAAAGGCGGTCTTACGATCGCCTTTTTTATTGTAAAGCCCTGGCAGACCATTCTTTTATAATTGCTAAGTTTTCTTGTTCAAAACTAAAATCTTTATGACCTTTTCGAGAGCAAAATCTCATTTGTATTTTTTTAGAATCTATAAACTGTTCAACATTACTTTTATTAATTTTAAATGATATTTCTTCCTCTGCTCCATCTATTTCGCCCAAAAACTCGTTATCGACTTCAAATTTTATTGCGGACGAAAATTCATAATTGATAGAATCGACATCAACAATCAGTATGTTGAAATTATGTGATTGTGCAGTCCAAAATTTTCCTACGATCAGATATTCGATTTTATCTTTGTTTATGATTTTCTGGAATATAATTGACGTTTTTTCATTAATACTAGGAAATGATACGCTACATTCAACAATAGTCTCATTAGTATGTGTATTAATATAATTTTTCACTCTAAAAGTTTCATATTTTTGGGTAGTTAGTGTGCACGATATTGCATTAAAGATAAAAGCAGATATCGTAATTATTTTACAAAAATTCATTTGTTGCTCCATTAAATAAAAATTAAATGTAAGATAATTTTTTAAACGAAACAATTGAAAACTATACATTTATTTCTTATCATTCTTTTCTTACAACTCAAGGAATAAAATGAGTAGCGACATCATAAAAATATTACCCGATAATCTGATAAACAAGATCGCAGCCGGCGAAGTGGTCGAACGGCCTGTTTCGGTAGTGAAAGAACTGGTCGAGAACTCTCTTGATGCCGGAGCTGAGAATATTTATATTGAAGTAAAGGACGGCGGGAAATCCTATATTGAAATATCGGATGACGGCAGAGGTATGGATGAAAGCAATCTTCTCTTAGCCTTTGAAAGACACGCGACTTCAAAGATCAGCGCTTTCGATGACCTTCAGAAGATCCTCACTATGGGATTCAGAGGTGAAGCGCTTCCCAGCATAGCTTCGGTATCAATGGTGGAAGCTGTTTCAAAGCCCAAAAGCGCTTCTGACGGTACAATGGTAGTTTTAAAAGGCGGTACTATCTCGGAAGTGAAACCCTCACCTTCAAGATATTCGACTCAGATCAAGATCAGATCGCTTTTCTTTAATGTGCCTGCCCGTAAAAAATTCCTGAATTTTGACGATCGTGAATATAAATATATTTATGCCTATTTTAAAAAAGCGGCACTCTCAAGACCTGATGTCGGATTCAAATTCGTAAACAACGAAAAAACAGTTTTCGATCTAAAACCGCAAAGCTTGAAAGACAGAATAAAAGCTATCTTCAGTGAGATAGATCAGGACGAGCTGATAAAAACCGATAATTCTCTCGGGAATTATTCTATCTCAGGCTACATCGGTAAAGCCGGGCTTGCGAGAAAATTTAAAGATAACCAGTTCCTGTTCATCAACGGCAGGATCGTTGAAAGCAAAATGGTCAGTTTCAACATAGTTAACATGTATCAGAACCTGATCGAAAGCGGATATTACCCTTTCTATATACTTTTTATAGAGATGCCCGCGCATGAAATCGATGTGAATGTTCATCCTTCAAAACTGACCGTAAAATTCGCTGATGAGCAGAAGGTCAAACGACTTTTAACAGAAGCTGTAGGGTCTTCTCTAAAAGATACGCAGTCTCTGACCGGACTTGCGCCAAAAGCACAAACTTCTGACACATATAATATTTCTGAACCTAAGGTTCTTGAATTAAAAGACCCTCAGGTTTCATATAATGCTAAACCGGAAGAAAAATTTTACAGACCTGAGAAAGACAACATCGGAATTAAAGTTCTAAAGATAAACAATGAGCTTATCGTTTCAGAGAATATCTGGCAATTGCATAATCAGTACATTCTGATCCAGGTAGAATCCGGAGCTCTTATAATAGATCAGCATGTGGCACACGAAAGAATTCTCTACGAAAAAGCTATTAAGGCTTTTGCAGACAGCCCTATGCCTTCAGATTTACTGCTCTTTCCTGTAAAAGTTGAACTTTCATTTGAAGACAGGCTTATAGTGAATGAAATAAAAGAATATCTCAATAAAATAGGATTCATTCTAAGCGGGTTCGGACAGAACACATTTATTATTGAAGAAACACCTATGGGTTTAGTGTCCGGAGATGAAAAAAAGGAACTTCTCGATCTGATCGACAACTATAAACTTTACCGAAAAAATAAAATGGATTCAATGGAATCGGTCGCGGCATCATATTCCTGCAAAAGAGCGATAAAAGCAGGTCAGAAGCTTTCCAAAGACGAGATGCTTGATCTTATCAATGAACTGTTCCAGTGCGAATTTCCGCATGTATGTCCTCACGGGCGTCCAATAATAATCGACCTTTCAATAAGAGAACTCAACAAACGGTTCAAAAGGGAATAAAATGCCCTCTTTTGATATCTCCAAATTAAAAATACCTGTAATATGCGGTCCGACCGCCGCGGGTAAAACCTCAGTAGCGCTCAGATTAGCCGAAAAGTTCGGATATGAAATAATCTCGGCTGATTCCAGACAGATGGTCAGGGAAATGAACATCGGAACCGCGAAGCCGGCTCAAGATGAACTCAGTCTCGCTAATCACTACTTTATTGATATAATTGATCCTGATAATGAATTATATAATTCATATATTTACGGAAATGAAGTGCGCGAACTTCTTTCAAAACTTTATTCCGAAGGAAAGAAAGCTCTCATCTGCGGCGGGAGCGGACTTTACATTCAATCTGCTGTTCACGGATTTTTTGAGGATCTGGGAATAGATGACGCTGAAAAACTTGAATACAGGAAAGAGATCGAATCACTTGATACATGTATGCTCTATGAACGATTAAAAATGATCGATCCCGAATACGCACAAAGCATACCTTCAACGAACAAGCAGAGAATTTACCGTGCGCTGGAAGTTTATAATTTTACCGGAAAAAAAATATCGGAGCTTCACTCCGGACACCAGCCTGATCAGTTTTTCCGGCCTGTTTATATAGGTATAAATTCTGAAAGAGAAAAGCTCTACGAAACTATAAATGACCGCGTTCTGAAGATGATCGAAGCCGGACTGATCGAAGAAGTAGAAGCCTTATCAGTTAAATACGGCGCTGACCTTAAAAGATTCAAGAAAACCATCGGTTATAAAGAAGTCATTGAATTTCTGAAAGGAAATACTGAGAAAGACACCATGATCGATGAAATTCAGAAGAATACGCGCCACTTCGCCAAGCGCCAGATCACATGGTTCAAGAGGATCGAAGGAATCAACTGGTTTGAAGCGGTACAGGTTGATAAAATAAAAGAAATGATATCAGTTCCGGAAATATAATGCAATTGAAGTAGTGGCTATTTCTCGTTCTCAGGCTCGGTGTGTATGGAAATTATAGTGTTTTGGCCGTACTTAAGCTTAAGCTGATTTTCAATCTCATCATTTATATCATGCGCTTCGACGATCGTCGAACAGTTTTTTACTCTTATGTGAATATCAATAGCGATATTATTGCCGATCCTTCTTGTCTTAAGATCATGAGGATCAATTACGCCTTCAACACTTTTAATTATTTTTATTATACATTCTTCGGTCTCATCGTCTAAGGATTCTTCCATTAATTCTTTAAAGCTTCCAAGAGATATTTCGTAAGCAACTTTCAGAATGAATACGCTGACAATTACAGCCGCAACAGGGTCAAGTACCTTCCATTCATGCCCGAGGATAATTGCTCCTCCGATACCAAAAAGTGTACCGATCGAAGAAAACGCATCTGACCGGTGGTGCCATGCATTCGCAATTACCGCCTGACTTTTTATATGTTTGCCCACAACTATTGTGTAACGGTACAACCATTCCTTAACAATTATCGACAGTATCGCGGCAATAAGAGCAATATACCCAGGTGTTTCAATATCGATTTTTAAAACCAATACTGAATATATATTGTTTGCTCCGGAATAAAATATGCCTAACCCTACAAAAAATAAAGCGACTCCTATGATGGCCGTAGCGAGTGTTTCAAATTTGCCGTGACCGTAATCGTGGCTCTTATCGCAAGGTTGTTTAACTATTTGAAAGCTTACCAAAACAACTATATCTGTAGCGAAGTCAGATAAGGAATGAACAGCATCAGCAATCATTGCACCGCTTTTTCCGTATATTCCTGCTAAAAGTTTCAGCGCTGTCAGAGTGAGGTTTGAAAAGAAACCGACCCATGTTATGTAATTAGCCTTCTTTGCGCGGTATTCTTCATGAATTACTTTGTTTTCAGTCATTCCTGCTTTCCTGTATAAAACGGGTAATTGTAAAAAAGAACCGCAGTTTTTCTGCGGTTCTTTTGCGGGAGATGAGGGACTCGAACCCCCGACAAACTGGTTAACAGCCAGTTGCTCTACCGACTGAGCTAAGCTCCCGTCTTTGAAGAGCCGTAAATATACTAATTCCGATTTTTTTTGTCAACTGGAAATTTGCTTAAATTTCTTATTTTGAGACCCTGTCCTTAAATCCGCCCCATCCGAGTTTCTCTCTAAGAAGATTATAATAATCGCTGTCGTGAAATTTAATGAATTTAGCCTTAAATTCAGCTTTTTTTACGGTGATCTTTCCGAAGGAAGGTATTACTATACTCTCCTGCCCGTCGCTGGACAATATCATTTCGTTGTAATTGCTCTCTGCACTGATCGTGATCACGGAATAATCAGGCACAACGATCGGTCTCATGGCAAGCGCATGCGGCGACATGGCTGTAATAATAAAAGCAGGAACGCCGGGCTGAAGAATAGGCCCGTGGGCAGACATATTGTAGGCAGTTGATCCTGTCGGAGTCGAAACGATCACCCCGTCAGATAAGTAAGTCGTAAAAAATTTACCATTGATATCAACAGATGCCTTAAGTATTCTTTGAGAATAACCTCTATCCAGCACAATATCGTTTAACGCGCACAATTTTTTATCTTCATAATAAGCGTTCAGCATTATCCTCTCTTCAATGAAGTACTCCCCTTTTTCGATCATTTTTATCCTGTCGATCATATCGTCTTCTTTTACATCCGCCAGAAATCCCAGTTTACCGTAGTTTACACCCAGAATAGGCTTTGAAAATTCTGCTGAATTTCTTGCGGTTTCGAGAAGGGATCCGTCTCCGCCCAAGACAATTATAACATCGGATTCTTTAATCAGCTCCGGTTTATTTTTAACTTCAAATGATGAGTCTATAGAATAGTCACTGGTTTTGTTTATAGCAAATTCATATCCGGTGCCGGTTAATTCGCGGAAAAGCTTCGTTATGCCCTCTTTATTATGGTCGGTCTTAAGATTGTCTATTATTCCGTATTTCATAAAATCTCCAAAAACAATATATGCAATTTAAAACATTTCAGACCAAAAAGAAAGTATATATATTTCATTTGGATTTAGAGCTTATTTTTATTATATTAAGAGGTTGCAGTCAAACTAAAGGCGGAGGGTGCAGGGCAATGTCGGTTTATTTTAGATTTTTCACTGTTCTTCTCTTAACTGTAAATGCATGGTCTCAGCATCCTTTCCCTTCCGAAATTATTTTTGCGGGTCACAAAGTTCCTCTCGATAAATTTGATGTAAAAGATAGGCTTCAGAAAACTTTCAATACCTTTACCATGGACAGGCGCGGCTTTATTCAAAACCTTATAAACAGAAGTAATGAATTTATTCCTTACGCAAAAGAAATTCTTAAACAATGGGATGTTCATGAGGACTTCGCATATATAATGCCTGTCGAATCGGAATTTGACCCGAGAGCATATTCCCAGGCTAAAGCTTCCGGGCTTTGGCAGCTTATGCCGGCTACCGCAAAAATGTATGGACTAAGAGTGGATGATTTTGCGGACGACAGAAATCTTCCCGACAGGTCAACTAAAGCTGCCGCTGAACATCTTAACATGTTGTCTCAGGTATTAAATAAAGATCCTTTTTTTATGATCGCCGCTTATAATAACGGCGATTCCAATGTCAGAAATATGATGAGCTCTCAAAAGATTTCTGATTTCTGGGAAGCCAGGTCCAATACCGAAACCGAATTCTATGTCGAGAAGGTAATTATTTATAAACTTCTGATGTCAGAACCCGAGAAATACGGCTTTACAGAACCGCCTGAAAGAGAAACTGAAACTTATGAACTGTGCACGATCAGTATGGGATCGAACAATCTTTATTTTTCTGAGATCTGCAGTATCCTCAATATCAGCTACAGAGAGCTTTATAAAGCAAATCCTCATATAAAATTCGGTTCCTATAAATCCGGCGGATATATAAGCAAATATACATCAATTGAACTGATGGTGCCTGAAAAATCATCCCCGAAACTGATATCCGAACTGCGTAAAAGAAATTTTTTGTCAGGGTCTCCCGAAAACTCTGTAGTCAGATCAAAAAATAAGGCGGGTGGGATCATTGAAGATGTCTATGAGATCAGATATAACGAAAATATCGAAAGTGTAGCTTTCAAATACGGTGTTGACTGGAAAGCGATAGCTGAATTGAACAACCTTAAAATAATTAAACTTCCTTCAGGCATTGAAACTGCGGAACTAAACAAAGGCATGAAGATAAGGATACTTCATTAATGGATATATCTAAAGAAATAATCGGCAAACTGTACGACACCGCGGTCAGGGCAAGAATGAATTCATGCTCTTCCTATTCTGAATTTAAGGTCGGAGCTGCAATAATAACGCAGGACGGAAAAATATTCAGCGGCTGTAACATCGAATCATCATCATTCGGCCTGACCATGTGCGCCGAAAGAAATGCACTTTCGGCAGCTTTGTGCGAAGGAGAGAGGATTTTTTCAGCCATTCTTGTAGTTGCCGATACGGAAAAACCTGTTTCTCCGTGCGGAGCATGCAGGCAGTTGATATATGACTACGCGCCGGATATAACGGTGATCATGTCAAATTTAAAAGCAGAAACATTGGAAATGAAAATAAAAGATATGTTAAAGTATCCTTTCGGACCCGAGTAAAAGTTAAAAAAGGAGTATTATATGTTTGAAGATCTTAAATGGCTCATAGAGCTCCAAAAAATCGATAATCAGATCTACCAGCTGACAAGCGAGGAAAGAAACACTGACAGCATGATCACGCGCATGAAACACGAGATAGAGGAACTGACTTTAAACCGGGTCAAGCTAATAAGGAAACAGAGAGAACATCTGGAGGATAAGGAAACATATTCTGCAGATATTCTTGACCATAAAAGAATTCTCGATCAGAAACAGATCGATCTTGATAATGACAAAAAAACTAAAAAAGAACATATAAAAAGAGAAGTGAAGAAACTTGAAAAGGCAGTTGAAGTTTTCGAGGAAAGAGTAGCTGAACTGACAACAGAGATAAAACGGCAGGAAGATGAGATACATGATATTGACAAAAATGTAATAAAGATCGAGAAAAAGATCAAAGCCGAAGATAAAAGCAAGAAAGGTATGTCAAAAGACAGTGCAAAAGCACTTGAAAAACTGATCAAAAAAAAGGAAAAAGTAGAAAAATCTATCAGGACACCTTTTCTTAATCATTATAACAGGATCATGAGGATCCGTAACGGGATCGCCATTACTTTCGTTACAGAAGAAGGACTGTGCAACGGTTGTAAGATTCATATACCCTACCAGCTTCAGCAGAAAGTAAAACTGAAAGACGACTATAATATTTGTGAAGGCTGCGGAAGGATCCTTGTTGATGTTGACATGTTGAAAAAATGATTAAAGAGACCGTGCCTGGAAGCAATTCATTAACCGGATTCAGGTTCGGCGAACTGAACCGGCAGATCCTCGGTCTCGGCGGAAAAAAATATACTGCCGGACAGATCTGGAGCTGGCTTTACAGAAAGAAAGTGTTCAAAATTGACGAAATGACGGATATTCCGGCAGATTTCAGGTCACTTCTAAAAGAAAATTTTACATTATGCCTGCCGGTTATTGAAAAATCCGAAAAAAGCTCAGACGGAACTGTCAAACTGCTCCTGAAACTATATGACGGAAATTTTATTGAATGCGTAATTATTCCCGAAAAAGACAGAAATACGCTATGCGTATCGTCTCAGGCCGGTTGCAGGTTCAACTGCTCATTCTGCTCTACGGGAAAGCAGGGTTTCAAAAGAAACCTCACCGCAGATGAAATTGTAGGTCAGGTGCTGGTGTCCTCCTTATACTCTGGCAATAGAATAACTAATGTGGTTTATATGGGAATGGGTGAGCCTTTTGACAATTATGATGAAGTTATAAGAAGCGCAGATATCCTGTCTGACGATTCCGGACTCGCGATCGGCACAAGAAAGATCACCATATCTACATTCGGCTATACAGCCAATATAATAAGATTCACAGATGAAGATATCAGATATAAGCTTGCTGTATCGCTGCATAACCCCTTTGATGACGAACGAGATAAGATCATGCCGGCTAATAAAAAATACAGTCTAAAAGAGCTTTTTGAAGCACTGATAAGATATACGAACCTATCTAACCGTAAAGTTGTCTTCGAATATATTCTGATGAAAAATTTCAATGATACAGAAAGACATGCCGCAGAGCTTCTAAGGCTTTTAAGCAAACTGCCAAGCAAGCTGAACCTGATAAAATACCACGCTCAGAAGGGTGGAAGTGATTTCACTCCTGTAGAAGAACCCTCAGCCATGAAATTCTATAATTATTTCAGAAATGCAGGTTTTCCTGTTGTATTCAGGACGAGCAGGGGTGAAGATATCTCTGCCGCATGCGGCCAGCTTACAGCAAAAACATTAACCGAGAAATGAATTGAAAAAGGTCACATTAACACTATTGCTGATACTTCTATCATACGCTTCCGGAGTTTCCCAAAACGACAGCATATATGTTTCTTACTCAGATTTCAGCACATACAAAATTCTTCACGCTGGATTTAATTTTAATAATACCGACTCTTTAAGCGATTTTAGCCTGGCAGGATCAAATTCAAGAACTAGTTATGAAAAATATTCAAAAAATGACATTGGTATTGAAGGAGATTTTTCCATAAGGCAGGGTTATTTCCGTTTCGGCGGCCTGTTGTCGAATAAATACATCGCGAACAGCTCTCTTACCAGACCTACTGCAAACAATATAACCATTATGCCTCTTGCCGCATTCTCATCAAACGGATTTGAGATGGAAATGGCTGCCGGCTATGTGAGCAAAGTTGACGAGATCGCCGATAAGCGTGGCGAGGGAATTGCAGTTAAAGGAAGATATATTCACAACGAAACTTTAAGCGACCTGAATGCGGGCTCAACGCTGAAATTAGACAACCTTGACAGCGACCTGAATTATAACAGCAGTTCTCAGATAAGCTACATAAAAGCATTTGAAGGTGATTTCGGTAATTTTACTTTAACGGGTACAGGCGATCTTCACCAGTATCATTTCTCCGATTATACACAAAATGAATTCAGGATCAAAAGATATGAATACGACCTTAAAACGGGATTTGTGTATGTCGCTTCAGATAAAATCAGGAACATTTCAGCTTTGGGGTTCTATGCGCGAAATAAAGATTCTTATAAAAACAATTCTCTTCTGAGCTACAATTCAAATTCAGATCTGAGTATCTCTGATGAATTGATCTTCGAAATCAAAAAAGTCACTTCCTCTCTAAAATTAGATTTCGATACCGGTAGTGATAAGTATTCGCTCGATTATGAAGAAAATGACAAATCTCTTTCCTTCTATAATATCTCTTTAAGCTCTCAAACCAATTATAAGATCAAAAGCTACATGTTCGGGCTGTTCGGTAAGTATTTCAAGCATGAATATAAATCTCTTTCAAATTCAAACCTTGAGGACAGGGATATTTTAAAAATGATCATGAGACCCGATGTAAGTTTCAGCCCTGACAGAAGATTTAGCATAGTGCAATCGTTCCCCATCGAGTATTACAGGCTGATAAATATTTCATCTCAAAGAAGCGGAAGTAACTATATCGACAGGGTTGTAAACTCAGTTACGGACATCAGAAGCGTATTTACTGAAGAACTCTATATGACAGGTAAAATCCATTTGAGATCATATTACCGATCCTATGATTACGACAGAACATTCAGCAACAGCTTCATAATAAAAAATTATTCTTTTGGAGATACGCTGTCTTATAAATTTACACCTGTTTTTTCTGCAAAATTCTCAGGCCGATATATTTATGAAGAAACAGGCAATTTAAATTTCGATTCTTTTACTGAAAATCCGCTGACATACAAAGATCATTATTACACGTCCCTTGCCCTACTTTTAGGACCGGTAAAAAACTTTAGATTTTCTGCAGAATATTACTTTTATGAGATCGACAGTTATAATTTTAATCAAGAGGATTTTAGTAAAGATGAACTTACAAGAGTTTACATATCCCACGGACCTAAATTGGGAATAAATTATTCGGTTAAGAATTTTATTTTATTTTCAGGACTTGAGATAGACAATTACCGTTCAGAAGACAGTCTTTTGAAGTTCAGAATTGAAAGTACCGTAAGTTTTGATCCGTGATCAGGAGACCGGCTCTTTACCAGATAATATCTCTTTTATATTCTCATAATTTATAAATGACAGGCATTTGTAAGCGAGTTGATAAATCTGGATAGCGACGCTGAAGAACTGGAAGATATTCTTGTTTTTGGCACTGGATTACAAAGAGAGAAGTGAACAGACAGGCATTTCAAAAAAATGCATAATACTTCAAGGAGCATCTTAAAAATTTATGAAGGAGTTTACTTAAAGGTAAATGACTGATTAAATTTTGATGCG
>Ga0074195_1000329_pt1 | contig 102172 bp, 86 predicted proteins | sample EPASupsiteHSE623_FD_64525 | JGI IMG/M metagenome (GOLD analysis project Ga0074195, IMG submission 64525) | Bioremediated contaminated groundwater from EPA Superfund site, New Mexico - Sample HSE6-23 | ecosystem: Environmental > Aquatic > Deep subsurface > Groundwater > Contaminated ... | reverse complement strand
CTACTCGCCGGAACTCAATCCGGTGGAGCGATTGTGGCAGTGGCTCAAGCGACACAGTTTGCGCAACCGTTGCCATCAAGACCTGGAGGCGATCATGGATGCGGTCCAGGACTGCTTGCGGAGCGCGACGCCATCTTTCCTCAGGAGCCTCTGTCCGTGTAGTTATTTATTGTATTAAAAATAGGAAATGGTATTGTATAGTATTATATGGTATTATATAGATTTATTTCAAGGACACAACACTATATCCGGGAAATGCTGTCCTTGTCCGAGGCCCCGGCGAAGGCGGGCCCCTTTTTTCTGCCAGGCAAGCTGGATGAATGGTAAGATTTCCCCGATTGGAGTATCGAGGGACGATAATGGGAACCATCAGACGCGAAACACGGATCTTCCTCGGCAAGGCCAGGCGATTTTTCGCGGTCCATTTCCGCAAAGGGTATGTTGCCCGGCAATTGCGCAACCGCCAGGGCGGCTGCCGCCAGTGCGGGACGTGCTGCCATTTCACGATCGCCTGCCCGATGCTGACAAGGGAGCATTCGTGCCGTGTGTACGGCAAATGCCGGCCCAAGGCCTGCCGGGTCTTCCCTATCGACCAGAAGGACATCGACGACGTCGCCCGATGCGGCGGCGTGTGCGGCTACGGCTTCGCTGGCCCGGCAAGCGCCAAGCCGGCCGGGCAGTAAGGAAGAGGGTTTCCCTGTCCTCGGCGGGAGAGCCCGGGCGCGACGGGCGGGGGGCGTTTTGCTCTTTCCTGGCGATGCGATACGTACGTGCCGGGAGCAGGGCAGAGCCTGACGGATCAGAGTTCTGCCCCTGCGGCAATCACGCATATTCCGGCTTGTAGACGTGCGAGCGGATAAACGCTTCGATGTCTTTGGGGCGTTTTACGCCAGCCAGCCCGGAGTCGAACGCCAGGGCGGCCACACGCGTGGCGGTCTTGAGTTCCGTCTCCAGGATGTCCGATTGCAGCGGATAGAGAAGCCCCTGCTCCAGCTGGGCCGCTGGCACTTGGTCGGCCACGCCGCGCGCCGCCTCGATGAACATCTGGTCGGTCACGCGTTTGGCCCGCGTGGCGTAGACGGCCATGCCCACCGCCGGAAAGATGTAGAAGTTGTTGGCCTGTCCCGGCAGGAAGGTCTTCCCGCCGTAGGACACCGGCGCGAACTGCACGCCCGCCGCGTAGAGCGCCTTGCCGTTGCTCCAGGCGTAGGCTTGTTCGGCGGTGCATTCGGCCTTCTCCGTGGGGTTGGAGAGGGCCAGGATGACGGGACGCTCGTTCACGCGGCACATGGCCTCCACCACGTTTCTGTCGAAGGCCCCGCCCGTGGTGCTGACGCCAATGATGGTGGTGGGCTTGAACGCAGCGACAGCCTTGGCGAATTCATGCAGTTTCATGGGTGCGTGCGGGTGGGCGTAGGGCAGCTGGAAGTCCGCCAGATCGATGCGCGACGGTTCCAGCAGGCCATGTGCGTCGAACATGTGGATGCGCGCCTGCGCTTGTTCGAGCGTAAGCCCCTCTTCCACCAGGGCCGAGCACAGCAGGTTGCCAAGCCCTATCCCGGCGGAGCCGGCCCCCAGGAACAGGTAGGACTCGTCTTTGAGCTTGCCGCCCTTGATCTTGCAGACGTTTATCATGCCTGCCAGGGTGATGCCCGCCGTGCCCTGCACGTCGTCGTTGTAGCAGCAGCACTTCTCGCGGTAACGGTCCAGCAGGTGCATGGCGTCCACGCCGGTCCAGTCCTCGAAGTGGATGCAGCAGTCCGGAAAGACCTCCTGCACGGCCTCCACGAATTCGTCGACGAAAGAGAAGAGCTCTTCGGTTTTGGGACGCGGGCGGCGCATGCCCAGATAGAGGGGATCGTTCAGGAGCGATTCGTTGTTGGTCCCGGCGTCCAGATACATGGGCAGCATGCCCCCCGGCGGCACGCCCGCGGCGGCGGTGTAGAGCTGCAGCTTGCCTATGGGAATGCCCATGCCGTTGGCCCCCAGATCGCCAAGGCCAAGGATGCGCCCGCCGTCGGTGACGCAGATAAAGCGCACGTCCCTGGCCGGCCAGTTGCGGAGCACCTCGCGCACCTTCCCGCGCCGCTCCATCGACAGATACATGCCGCGCGGCTGGCGGTAGAGGTGCCCGAACTTCAGGCAGGCCTCGCCGATGGTGGGGTCGTACACGATGGGCAGGAAGCGGGCCGGGTCGGACATGATGGTCTTGTAAAAGAGCGTCTCGTTGTGGTCGAGCAGATTGATCAGATAGATGTAGCGGTCCAGATCTGTGGCCTTGTGTCCAAGCTGCATGAGCACGCGAGCGAGCTGCGTGTCGATGGTCTCCACCGCGTCGGGCACGAGGCCGGTCAGGCCCTGGGACTGTTTTTCCTCCTCGCTGTAGGCCGTGGACTTGTTGACCGCAGGATCGCAGAGCAGTTCCTTTCCGCGCTTCGGGCATGGCTCCATAACGGCTCCTCCATCAAAACGTTCTCTTCATTGCAAACCTTCGGGCGGGCGTGCTTGGCAGGCGGACAGCCAGGCAGACGACGCCCCCCCGTATCCGGCGGCTGCGCGCCCGCCGCAGAGCGCGCAACGGGCCTGCGTGCCGGGGGAGCCGTCAGCTTTCCCGGGCCACAAAGGGGTGGGTCATCTTGGACGGCGCCACGATCCGGTCGAACTCCTTGGCGGTGACGAACTCCAGTTCCAAAGCCGCCTCGCGCAGGGTCAGGTCGTGCTCCAGGGCGTGGTGGGCTATCCGCGAGGCTTTGTCGTAGCCGATCACCGGCGAGAGCGCCGTGACCAGCATGAGCGAGCGCCCCACGAACTCCCCGATGCGCCTGGTATTGGGCTGCATGCCGTCCACCAGATACTTTCTGAAGTTGTTCATGCAGTCCGACAGGACCCGGATGGACTTCATGACGTTAAAAATGATGAGCGGCTTGTAGACGTTCATTTCCAGATAGCCGCCCGCCCCGCCAAAGCCCACGGCCACGTCCGCCGCCATCGCCTGCGCCGCGGCCATGGCCATGGCCTCGCACTGGGTGGGGTTGACCTTGCCCGGCATGATGGACGAGCCCGGCTCGTTCGAGGGGATGATCAGCTCGTAGAACCCGGCGCGCGGCCCGCAGGAGAGCAGCCTGACGTCGTTGGCGATCTTGTAGAGCGATACGGCCAGGGTCCTGAGCGCTCCGGACAGATGCACCAGCGCGTCGTGCGACCCCTGCACCGTGAACTTGTTGGGCGCACACGCGAAGGGCAGCCCGGTCAGCGCCGCGATCCGGGCCACGGCGGCCTCGGCGAACCCCGGCGGCGCGTTGATGCCGGTGCCCACCGCCGTGCCGCCCAGGGCCAGCCGGCACACGCCGCCCAGGGCCTCGTCCAGGCGCTCCAGGTTGTCGTCCAGAAGGCCCACGTAGCCGGAAAATTCCTGCCCCAGCGTCAGGGGCGTGGCGTCCTGCATGTGGGTGCGCCCGATCTTCACGATGTCCTTCCAGGCCTCGACCTTGGCGGACAGGCCTTCGCGCAGGTTCCCGACCGCAGGGACGAGCGTGCCCGAAACGCCCATGGCGGCGGCGATGCACATGGCCGAGGGGAAGGTGTCGTTGGAGGACTGGGACATGTTCACATGGTCGTTGGGATGCACGGGAGACTTGGAGCCGGGCGCCGTCCCTGCCAACTGGCAGCAGCGGTTGGAGACGACCTCGTTGACGTTCATGTTGAACTGGGTGCCGCTGCCGGTCATCCAGACGTGCAGCGGGAACATGTCGTCATGCCGGTGGGCCAGGATCTCGTCGCACACGCCCCCGATCATTTGCGCGATCCCGTCGGAGAGACGCCCCAGGGCCAGGTTGGCCTGGGCCGAGCCCTTCTTCAGTATGGCATAGGCTGTGATCATCTCGCGCGGCATCAGGTCGTCGCCGATGCTGAAGTGCTCAAGCGAGCGCTGGGTCTGCGCGCCCCAGAGTTTGTCCGAAGGGACCTGGACATCGCCCAGGCTGTCGCTTTCCGTGCGGTATGGCATTGGCGGACGCTCCTTGTGCGGCGTAAGCCCGGCCTGTCGGCGGCCTGCCGCACGCCGGACTCCACCCTGAACCCTACTGGAGCCAGGAAGCCATGGCAAGAATCCCGACGCTTTTTCCGTCCCTGCACCAGAGGACTGCGGCGGTCGGGGAGAAGCGGACAAAAAAGCCCCGCAACGCGATGTTGCGGGGCTTTTTTGGGGGCGCGTGCGGCGCAACGCCCGCCATCCGGACGGTTTGCGCTGTCCGCGGCGGACGGCCTGGAAGGCCCGGGGGCGTTTAAGGGAACAGGGCGGGATCGGCGATGAGCCGGCGGTCGGGAGCAATCGGCCGGAATCTGTGCCGTTGCGCCAGATGCCCGGTCCACCAGCCATGGTAATCCCCGATGGCCTGGATCTCGGCCGCCTCGTGGTCCACCTGCCCCCCGACCTCCAGATAGACATCGAGGTTGGAGAGATCCGGGCGGGGCAGCTTGCCCTGCTCGAATGCCTGCCACATGCGGCTGTACAGTCCTTCCAGTTCCCGGACCAGCAAGGGCATGTCGAAGAGCGCGCAGGAGTCCCGTCCGGCCTGAAGCCTTTCCCGGAACGGCGCAATCGACTGGGGATCGTTGCCGAAAGCAACCGCGCGTTCCACGAACTCCCTGGCTGTGGCGCAGACCAGTTCCGGCAGGCCGGCCGCGCGCACGAGGCTGCCGCACACGCGGGAGGCAAAGGACCGGCCGCTGAGCGTCAGCACCGGCACCCCCATCCACAGGGCGTCCGAGGCGGTCGTGTGCGCGCCGTACGGCGTCGTGTCCAGGAACAAATCCGCCAGCCCGTACCGGGCAAGGTGGGCGGGGTTGGCGGCCTTGTCCGCAAAAACGAGGCGCTCCGGGGCAATGCCCTGTTTGGCGGCGTAGGCCCGCAGCCGGTCGTTGGTCGTCGTCGCGTTGCCAAGCAGCCACAGGACGCTGCCGGGGACCTTGGCGAGAATCGTCAGCCAGCGGTCGAACGTGAACTGGTGGATCTTGTGCGCGCCGTTGAAACAGCAATAGACCATGGCGTTTTCCGGCAGTCCGGCCTCGCTGCGGGTCGGCTGGCTGGAAGACACGACGCGGTTGCGATTGCTGGGCTGGTAGCAGGGCAGCCGCAGCACCTCTTCCGAGTAGTAGGTCTCGTGCGTTTCCGGGATGATCCAGTCGTCGGCAATGAGATACTGGTGATAGGGACTGGCCATGGTCCCCGGGTACCCCAGCCAGTTCACGATGACCGGGGCCGGGCGCAGCGCGACCAGCTTGAGACGGGCGTCGCGCGTGTAGCCGTTGAGATCGACCAGGATCTGGATGCCGTCCTCGGCGATTTTCCGGGCGGCTGCGGCATCGTCCATCGTGGTGATCGGGACCCAGTGGTCGGCCGTGGACCTGAATGTTTCGTGAAGCGGGTCCTGGGCCTCAATGCCGCAGTAATAGACGTGCACCTCGACATTGCTGCGATCGTGCAGGCCGAGGACCTCGGTCATCAGATAGCCCACGGCATGTTCGCGCAGGTCCGACGAGAGGTAGCCGATCCGCAGCGGACCGGAGTTCTCGCGCGCCGCCGGCCAGTCGGACATCGCCCCGGCGGGCATGCCGACATCGAGCTTGTTGTAATGGCAGCCTATCGCCAGTTGCAGCAGCGGATCGTCGGCATAGGCTGCGGCAGACAGCGGCGACATGCCTTCGAGCAGGGCGGCCCGGTCCACGCGCTCGGAGGGCAGCAACACGGGCCATTCGCACTGGCGCTGCCGCAGAGCGACCAGATGCTGGATGACCTCCCGCTGTTGGCGGTCGAGTTCCAGGCTTTCCCGCAGCATGGTTTCAGCGGCCTCGTCCTGGTTGACGGCTTCGAGGGTCCGGGCGCTCTGATTGAGGGCCGTGGTTTTGTGGGTGATGGCCGTGCCGCTTACGGCAGCCATCTTGGCCAGGGCGGCGGACCACTGGATGACGGCCAGCCCCACCTTGCCCTGCCGCTCGAAGATGCGCCCCAGGTTGATGTAGGGCGGCATGAATTCCGGGTTGAGCGCAATGGCGCGTTCCAGGCATTCCTGGGCTGCCTCCAGCTTTCCCGCATCCGTCAGGGTGATGGAGTAGTTAAACAGCACGGCATAGAGCAGCGGATCATGGGGATTGGCCTGCACCCATGCCGCGTAGGCGGTTTCGACGGAAGCCGCCTGCCCGCTCTGCCTGAGCGTTTCGGTCGTCCGGATGAGGTCGGGCACGCTGAGGTTGCCCACCATCGCCTGGAGCAAGGCCGGTGACAGGATGTCGTTTGCCATAGCGCCGCTTCGTCCTTGTTGCGAATCCGTCATGCCGGGAGTCCTTATGAAACCGCTCTATTGAGGGCGGCGATCTGTTCCGAAGTCATACTGGCCAATTGCGTCACTGTAAACGCCCTGATCTGGGTGGCGTTGAGCGCTTCGAGTTCCGTTGTCGTCAGAGAATCGATCGTCGTCGTGGTCAATTCGGCGACTGTGGTCGTGGTGAGGCCGGCAAGCTGGGTCGGGGCCAGCGAGGCAATCTGGGTTTCGGCCAGGGAGCCGATCTGGGTGGCCGACAGCTCGGCAAACTGGGTGGAGCTGATGGCGGCCATCTGGGTCGGCGACAGACCGCTTAACTGGCTGCCGGTCATGCTGGCGACCTGCGTGCCGGCCAGCGAGGCGATCTGGGTGGTCGAGAGGACCGCGAGCTGTCCGGCGTCAAGCTCCCGGATCTGCATCCGTTGCAACCCGTCGAGCTGGGCGGTGGTCAGGGCCGCGATCTGGGTGGTGGTCAGGGCGTCGATTTCCGTGGTGGTCAGCGCCCCGATCTGGCTGGACGAGAGGCCGGCGAACTGGGTGGTCGTCATGGCCGCGATCTGCGCGGACGTCAGCCCGGTGATGCCGGAGGCCGAGAGGGCGCCGATCTGGGCGGAGGTCAGGGTCGCGAACTGGGTGCTGGTCAGGGCCGCCACCTGGGTCGGGGTCAGGCCGCTCATTTCCGTGGCGGTCAGCAGCGCGATCTGTCCGGTGGTCAGGCTGGCGAGCTGGGTTGGCGACAGGCCGGAGATGCCCGTGGCCGACAGGCTCGCAAACTGGGTGGTGGTCAGGGCGGACAGGGTGGTCGTGGTGAACCCGGAGATCGCCTCGGGCGACAGGGCCGCGATTTCGCTGGTCGTGAAGGCGGCCAGCTGGGTCGTGGTCAGGGAGGCGACCTGCGTGCTTGTCAGGCCGCTTATGCCCGTGGTTGCAAGCGCCGTTATCTGCGTCGGCGTCAGGGCGGCCAGTTGGGTCGTGGACAGGGCCGCGGCCTGGGTCGCCGCCAGTCCGGCCAGTTCGGTGGCGGTCAGCAGCCCGATCCGGGTGGTGGTCAGGCTGGCGATGGCCGTGGTGGAAAGCGCCCCCATGCCGGTGGCCGAAAGGCTGCGCAGCTGGGTCGTCGTGAGTGCCGCTATGGTGTCAGGCGAGAGCCCGGAGAGGGCGGTCGTGGACAGCGAGGCCATTTCGGTGGCCGTAAGCGCGCCGAGCTGGGTCGTGGACAGGCTGGCGATCTGCCCGGCGGTCAGCCCGGCGACGCCCTTGGCGGACAGGGACGCGACCTGGGTGGAGGAGAGCGCGTCAAGCTGGGTCGTGGTCAGCGCGCCGACGGCGGTGGACGTCAGCCCGGCGACCTGCGTCGTGGTCAGTTCGGCCAGCTGGGTGGCCGTGAAGGCCCCGATCTGGGTGGTGGTCAGAGCCGCCATCTGGGTCTGGGTGATGGCCGCCATCTGCTTCGTGGTCAGGGCGGCGAATTCGGCGGCCGTCAGGGCGGCGATCGTCGTGGTCGAGAGCATGCCGATCTGGGTCGGCGTCAGGGCGGCCAGCTGGGTGGTGGTCAGCCCGGCGATCTGGGTTTCGGTCAGGCCGCTGACCTGGGCCGTGCCCAGGGCCGCCACCTGGGTGGTGGTCAGGGCGGCGATCTGCGTGGAAGAGAGCGTTCCGACCTGGGTCGAGGTCAGGCCGGCCAGTTGCGTCGAGGTCAGGGCCGCAATCCGCGTGGCGCTCAGATGCTGCACCTGCGTCGTGGTCAGGGCCCCCAGTTCGGTTGCGGTCAGGGCGGCAAACTGGGTGGTGGTCAGGGCGTCGATCTGCGTTGCGGTCAGTCCCTGTACGGCGCTGGTGGACAGCGCGGCAATCTGGCTCGTGCCAAGCGCCCCGAGCTGGGCGGTGGTCAGCCCGGCGACCTGGGTTGCGGTCAGCCCGCCGATTTCGGCGGCGGTCAGGTTCTGCAACTGCGTCGCCGTCAGCGACCCGATCTGGGTGCTGGTCAGCGCACCCATCTGCGTCGCGGTCAGGGAGGCCAGCTGCCGTGTGGTCAGGGCCGCCAGTTCGGTGGTGGTCAGGCTGCTGACCGCCGTGGTGGAAAGCGCCGCAATCTGGGTTGCGGCCAGCGCGGCCAGCTGGGTCGTATCAAGGGCCTGCACCGCCGTCGCGGTCAGGGCGCCCATCTGGGTGGCCGTAAGCGCGCCGATCTGGGTGGCGGTCAGGGTGTCGATCTGGGTGGCGGTCAGGGCCGCGATGCCGGCGGCGCTCAGTCCCTTGAGCTGGGCCGGGGTCAGGCTGGCGATCTGCGATGCGGTCAGGGCGGCCACCTGGGTGCTGTCCAGGCTGCCGATCTGGGTGGCGGTCAGGGCTTCGATCTGGGTGGTGGTCAGGGCGGCGATCTTGGTCGCGGTGAACCCGTCGATGCCGGCAACCGACAGCGCGGCCAACTGGCCGGGCGAAAGCGCGGCGATCTGGGCCAGGGACAGCGCCCCGATCTGGGTGTCCGTCATGCCGCTGATCTGCGTCGCGGTCAGGGCGGCCACCTGGGTGGTGGTCAGCGAGCCGAGCTGGGTGGTGGTCAGCGCGCCGATCTGGGTTGCGGTGAGCGAGTCGAACTGGTCCGCCGTCAGGGCGGCCAGATCGGTCGTCGTCATGCCGGCGATGGCTGTCGTCGAGATGGCGGCCACCTGGGTTGCGGTCAGGGCGGCGAGCTGGGTCGCGTCGAAGGCGGCAATCTGCGTCGCGCCGAGGGCGGCCATGCTGGAAGTCGACAGGGCCGCGATCTGCGTGGCGCCAAGGGCATCGATGCCGGTTTCGGTCAGGCCGCTGGCCGCTGCGGGCGACAGGGCCGCGATCTGCGTGGCGGACAGGGCGGCCAGCCGGGTCGGCGACAGGGCGGCAATCTGGGTCTTCGTAAGGCCGCCGATTTCCGTGGCGGTCAGGGCCGCCCACTGCGTCGTGGCCAGGGCCGCGATCTGGGTCGTGGACAGGGAGCCGATCTGGGCTGCGGTCATGGCGGCGATCTGCCTGGTGCTCAGGGAGGCGATGGCCGTGGCGGTCAGGCCGCGTATCGCCGTGGCGGTCAGGGCGGCCAGCTGCGTCGTGCCGAGCGCGGCCAGCTGGGTGGCGGAAAGCCCTGCGACCTGGGTCGACGTGAGGCCGGAGATTTCGGTGCTGGTCAGCGCGGCCAGCTGGGTGGCCGTGAGCGCGCCGATCTGGGTGGTGGTCAGGTCGCCGATCTGGGTTGCGGTCAGCCCGCTGATCTGGGTGGCGGTCAGGCTGCCGATCTGCGTTTCAGTCAGGGCGGCGATCTGGCTGTCGCTCAGGACGCCGAGTTCGGTAACGGTCAGGGCCGCGAGTTGGGCGATGGACAAGGCCGCGACCTGGCTTGTCGTCAGCCCGGTGACGGCGTTGGTGGACAAGGCCGCGATCTGGGTCGTGGTCAGGCCGGCCAGCTGGGTCAGGGACAAAGCCCCGATCTGGGTGTCTTCCAGGCCAGCGATGGCCGTCTTGGTCAGGGCGGCCAACTGGGCAGGGCTTAATGCCGCAACCTGCCGGGTCGTGAACGCGTCCACCTGCGATGCCGTCAGGGCGGCCATCTGCGTGGTGGACAGCGAAGCGAGCTGGGTTGTGGTCAGGCCTTTGAGCGCGGTATCGGACAGGGCCGCGATCTGGGTCTGGTTCAGGGTCGCCAACTGGGCGGCGGTCAGCGAGGCCGCCTCGGTGGCGGTCAGCCCGGCCAGGGCGGTGGCGGTCAGCGAGCCCAGCTGGGTGGTGGTCAGGGCCGAAAACTGGGTCTCGGTCAGCGCGCCGACGACGGTGCTGGTCAGCCCGGCGACCTGGGTGGTGGTGAGTGCCGCGACCTGGGCCGGGGTCAGCCCCTTGAAGGCCGTCGAGGTCAGGGCCGAAAACTGCGTCGAGGTCAGGGCGGCAAGGTCCTCGGCGGACAGTTCGCTGAGGTCGGTGCTGGTCAGTCCCCTGATCTGGGTGGCGGTCAGGGCGGCAATCTGGCTCGTCGACAGGGCGGCGATCTGGTCCGCGGTCAGGGCGCTCACGGCGGCGCTGCTCAATCCCTTGATCTGGGTCGTGGACAGCGCTCCGAGCTGGTCGGGCTCCAGACCGGCGGCCGCCGTGGTGGTCAGGCCGGCGAGCTGGGCGGCCGTCAGGCTGCGCAACTGGGTGGTGGTCAGCATGGCCGCCTGGGCGGCGTCAAGTCCGGCCAGGGCGGCGGCGGTCAGGGCCCTGATCTGGGCCGGGGTCAGGGCCGCGATCTGGCTGGTGGTCATCGCGGCGACTGTGGTGGCGGTAAGGCCGCTGATGGCGGTGGTGGACAGGGCGGCGATCTGGGTGGGGGTCAGGGCGGCCAACTGGGTCTCGTTTAAGGTGTCGATGGACGTTCCGCCAAGTCCCTTGAGCTGGGTGGCGGTCAGGGACGCGGCCTGCGTCGTGGTCAGTCCCTCCAGGGCCGTGGTGGTCAGGGCGGCCAGCTGGGTCGCGGTGAAGGCCGCAAGCTCCGTCACGGTCAGTTCGCCGACATCGGTGCTGGTCAGCCCGCTGATCTGGGCGGCGGTCAGGGCGGCCAGCTGGGTGGCGGACAGGGCCTCGATCTGGTCGGCGGTCAGGGCGCTGACGGCTGTGCTGGTCAGCCCCCTGATCTGGGTGGTGGTCAGGGCGGCCAGCTGGGCATCGGTCAGGGCGTTGACTGCCGTGGTGGTCATGGCGGCCAGTTGGGTGGACTTCAGACCGGCCAGCTGGGTCGTGGTCAGCGCGGCTATCTGGGTGGCGTTGAGTCCGAGGACGGCATCGGTGTTGAGCGAGCCGAGCTGGCTGGCGGAGAGGGCCGCGAGCTGGGTGGCGGAGAGGGCTTCGATCGACGTGGACATCAGGCCCCGGATGGCCGTGGTGGTCATGGCGGCCAGCTGGTCAGGGTCAAGGGACGCGAGCTGCGTGGCGGTCAGGGAATAGACCTGATACGGGGTGAGTCCCTTGATCTGGGTGGTGGTCAGCGTGGCCAGCTGGTCTTCTGTCAGCGCCGCGATGGCGCCCAGCCCCAGGGCGGCAATCTGGGCGGCGCTCAGAGCGGCCAGTTCGCGCGCGGTCAGTTCGCCGATATCGGTGCTGGTCAGGCCCATCAACTGGGTGGCGGTCAGGGCGGCCAACTGGGTGGTGGTCAGGCTGCCGATCTGGGTGGCGGAAAGTTCGCTGACGGCTGTGCTGGTCAGGCCCTTTAACTGGGTGGTGGTCAGGGCGGCCAACTGGGTTTCGGTCAGGGCATCCACCGCCGTGGTGGTCAGGCCCTTGAGCTGGGTGACCGAAAGCCGGGCGAGCTGGGTGGTGTCCAGGCTGGCGATTTGTTCGCCGGTCAGGCCCTTGATCTGGGCGGCGGTCAGGGCGGCGATCTGGGTTGTGGCCAGGGCGGCGATAAAGGTCGTGGGCAGTTCGCCGATCTGGGTGGCGGTCAGGCCGGCCAGCGTTGCCGTGGTCAGGGACGACAACTGGGAGGTGGAAAGCGCCGCCAGCTGCGTCGCGTCGAGTCCCTTGACCGCCGTGGCGGTGAGTCCCTTGAGCTGGGTGGTGGTCAGGGCGGCGAGCTGCGTTTCGCTCAGTCCCGCCACGGCCGTGGCGGTCAGGGCCGCAATCTGGGTCGAGGTCAGGGCGGCCAGCATGGTCAGGGTCAGCTCGCCGACGTCTTCGCTGGTCAGGCCCTTAAGCTGGGCAACGGTCAGGGCGGCGATCTGGGTGGTGGTCAGGCTGCCGATCTGGGTGGCGGAAAGTTCGCTGACGCTGGTGCTGGTCAGGCCCTTGATCTGGGTGGTGGTCAGGGCGGCCAGCTGCGTTTCGGTCAGGGCGTCCACCGCCGTGGTGGTCAGCGCCGCGAGCTGGCTCGTCGAGAACCGGGCGATCTGCGTTTCGGTCAGGCTGGCGATCTGCGCTTCGGTCAGGCCCTTGATCTGGGCGGCGGTCAGGGCCGAGATCTGGGTGGTGGCCAGGGACGTGATGAAGGTTGTGGACAGTTCGCCGATCTGGGTGGCCGTCAGGCCGGCCAGGGTTGTCGCGGCCAGGGAAGCCGTCTGGGTGGTGGAGAGCGCCGCCAGTTGATCCGCGCTCAATCCCTTGGCCGCCGCGGCGGTGAGTCCCCGTAATTGGGTGGTGGTCAGGGCGGCGAGCTGCGTTTCGCTCAGTCCCCCCACGGCCGTGGCGGTCAGGGCCGCGATCTGGGTCGGCGTCAGGGCGGCCAGCATGGTCAGGGTCAGCTCGCCGACGTCCGTGCTGGTGAGGCCTTTGAGCTGGGCGGCGGTCAGGGCGGCCAGCTGGGTGGCCGACAGGGCAGCCATCTGGGTCGAACTGAGCCCGCTGATGTTGGTGCTGGTCAGGCCCCGCAACTGGGTGGTGGTCAGGGTCGCCAGCTCCGTGGCGGACAGGGCGTTGACCGCGGTCGCCGTGAACGCGGCCAGTTGGGTCGCCGTCAGGCTCTTGAACTGGGTGTCGGTCAGGTTGGCGATCTGCGTTTCGGTCAGGCCCTTGATCTGGGCGGCGGTCAGAGCCGCCATCTGCGTCGAGGACAGGGCCGCGAACTGGGTGGTCGCCAGGACGCTTATATCGGTGCCGGACAGTCCCCGCATCTGGGTGGTGGTCAGGGCCGCGATCTGGGTGGTGGTCAGGGCCGCCAGTTGGGTGTCGGCCAGGGCCGCAATCGAGCTGCTGGTCAGGGCCCGGGTCTGGGTGGTGGTCAGGGCCGCGATCTGCGTTTCGCTGAAGCCCGCGACGGAAGCCGGCTTCAGGGCGGCCATCTGGGTGGCGGTCAGGGCGGCCAGATCTTCCAGGGTCAGTTCGCTCAAATCGGTGCTGGTCAGGTATTTGAGCTGGGTGGCGGTCAGGGCGGCGATCTGGGACGACACCAGGGAGGCGAACTGGTCCATGCTGAGCCGGCTGACAAATGAGCCGCTTAAGCCCTTCATCTGCGTTATGGTCAGGGCCAGCAACTGGGCGCCGGTCAGGGCGTCGATGGCCGTGGTGGTCATGCCGGCGAACTGGGTTGCGGTGAGCACGGCCAGCTGGGTTGTCGTCAGATGGGGAATCTGGTCGCCGGTCAGACCCTTGATCTGGGTGTTTCTGAGGGCCGCGATCTGGGCGGTCGACAGGGCCTCAAGCTGGGTGACGGCCAGCGAGGCGATGACGGTGGCCGTCAGCCCGATGAGCGAGGTGGGCGTCATGGCCGCCACCTGCCCGGTGGTCAGGGCCGCCACCTGGGTTTCCGTCAGCCCCCTGGCCGCCGTGCTGGTCAGGCCCTTGAGCTGGGTGGTGGTCAGGGCGGCGAGCTGGTCCTCGCTGAAGCCCTTGATCGCGGCATAGGTCAGGGCGGCTATCTGGGTGGCGGTCAGGGCGGCCAGATCCTCCAACGTCAGTTCGCTCACGTCGGTGCTGGTCAGGCCCTTTATCTGGGTGGCGGTCAGGGCGGCCAGCTGCTCGGGACTCAGGGCGGCAATCTGGGTCATGTTCAGCGAGCTGACCCCGGCGCTGGTCAGGCCCTTGAGCTGGGTGGTGGTCAGGGCGGCGAGCTGGTCCTCGGTGAGCGCGTCCAGGGCCGTCGTGGTCAGCGCCTTGAATTGGGTCGCCGTCAGGCCGGCCAGCTGGGTGGCGGTCAGGCTGTCGATCTGATCCGCCTTGAGGCCCTTGACCTGGATGGCGGTCAGGGCCGACAATTGGGTCGAGGTCAGGGCGGCGAGCTGCGTTTCGGCCAATGCGCCGATCGCGGTGCTGGTCATGCCCCTGATCTGGGCGGTGGTCAGGGCCGCAAGCTGGATCGTCGACAGCAGGGCCGCCTGGGTGGTGGTCATGGCTCCCATCTGGGCCGCCGTCAGGGCCGCGAACTGGGTCGACGTGAGGGACCCGAGCTGCTCCTCGGTCAGGCCCTTGATCTGGGTGCTGGTCAATCCCGCGATCTGGGTGGCGGTCAGGGCGGCGAACTGGGTGGAATCCAGGCTGGCCAGGGCGGTGGTGGTCAGGCCCTTGATCTGGGCGGCGGACAGGGAGCTGATCTGGGTCGCGTCCAGGGCGTCGATCTGGGTGGTGGACAAGGCCTTGATCTGGACCGCCGTCAGGCCCTTTAACTGGGTGGCGGTCAGGGCCCCGAGCTGGGTGGCGGTCAGGGCCGCCACCTGGGTGGGCCGCAACTCGCCGATGTCGGTGCTGGTCAGATCCTGGATCTGCGTGGCGGTGAGGGCGGCAATTTCCTCGGTGGTGAAATAGGCGACCTGCGACTTTGTCAGGGCGGAGAACTGCGCCCCGGAGAAATAGACAAGCTGCTCGATGGTCAGTGCCGCCGCCTGGGCCACCGTCAGCACCGAAATCTGCGTCGTTTTCAGCGCATCGACCTGGGTTTCCTCCAAAGCGCCGAAATCCGTTGCCGCCAGTCTCCGCAGCGTGGTCTTGGTCAGGCTCGAGATTTGATCAGGGGTATATGACAATATAGAGGATATAGTCACTTTGGCGGACTCCTTGCGTTTCGGACGTAGTCTGGGTCAATGGCCTTCCCAGCACCCAGTGGCCGGCAACGAACAATGTGATCAAAATACGTTGGACAGGTTGACGATGTTTCTACGGTACGGCCTGATGCGGTGGATTCTTTCCTTGTCCGGGCCTGCGCATTGTAAGAAAAGGCTATGGACCGCCATCCGCCGGAAAAGAGATGCGGCCACTATCCGTTGCCGCAACGGAGCATGTGCGCCGATGCATCTGGACGGCTGGTCTTTTGAGGCTTGTTCTTGTTGAAAAATCGTTTGCAGAGTCGGTACAAAGAGCGGCCGTGCTGGTGCACGGCGCCTGGATATAAGAAATCGCTTGGAAAAAGCCGCTGTTGTTTCGGATGCTTATGGTCATAGTCTTCTCTTTGTCAGGGGAAAAATATTCCTGTTCGTTATTATGGTAGCAATCTTCGATCCAATAATTTATTTAGTAAAATAAGTATGTTGCGATTATCTGCCGCTCCGTGGAGGCAGCAAAAAATTCCGGCCCCCGTTTTCACGGGAGCCGGAAGACGACGCCGGACGTGCTTGCCCGCAGGGACAGGGACAATCCGGATCGGGGTGCGTATTTGGAATTGACTGGCCCGAAGAAACCCGGCAGGTCACCGGCTCTTCGCAGCACTCCGGGAGCAATCGGCCAAACCAATCCCCGCGGCCTGGGGCAGAGGCCGGGAGAAGGGTCCATGTCTGTACAAAAAAAAGAAAATTCCAGGCTGGTCTATTCCACGGACCAGGGCAGGGTCTGCGCCGGCTGCGGCTGGCCCGTGGCCCGGTGCGCCTGTTCCAAAGCCCAAAGCCGGCCGGCAACCGACGGCATCGTCCGGATATCCAGGCAGACCAAGGGCAGAAAAGGCAAAGGCGTTTCCTGCATCGCCGGACTGCCCCTGGAGGCGGACAAGCTCGACGCCCTGGCCAGACAGCTCAAGCAACGCTGCGGGGCCGGCGGAGCGGTCAGGGACGGCGTCATCGAGATCCAGGGGGAGCACCGGGAACTGCTGGCCCAGGAGCTTGAAAAGCTCGGCTACACGGTCAGGCTTGCCGGCGGCTAAGGCCTGTTCCCCATTGTGGTGGACGCGAAGGGGAGCGAAAGGCTGCCTTGGCGGCCGGGGGAATCATTCCCCCCGCCCCCCCTGGAAAGGGAATCAACGGACGCCGCTGCGCAGAGGTGACGCGCCCGTTCCCCCTTTTGCGGAGGGTCCGGGAGGGGATCATCCCCTCCCGGCCGCCGGAGGCATTGAGAACAGACCGTGTCCGGCCGGCCCGGCAGGTGTTGGACCGCTGCAACGCATTATTGAGACGAGGGAACGCGTCGATGTCCCGACAGGAGACCATCCCGGGCGATGCCCGGCTCATCGCCATTGGCGACATCCATGGGCAAAGCGATGCCCTGCAACGGCTTTTGGCCGACCTGCCGTACCGGCCGGGCCGGGACCGTCTGGTTTTTCTCGGGGATTACATCAACCGTGGGCCGGACACGCGGGGCGTGCTGGATATCCTGTGCGCCATCGCCCGGGATGATCCGGGGGCGGTGTTCTGCCTGGGCAACCACGAGGAAGCGCTGTTGCGGTATGCCGCAACGGGCGATGCCGGGGATTGGCGGGAGCTGCGCCGGCTCGGCATCGAAACGATGCTGGCCGGCTACGGCGATCCTCCGGCAGCCGCCCTGGCCGGACTGGCCTGCCTGCCGCCGGCCCATCGGAATTTTTTGCTGGGTTTGGAATCCTGCCGGCGCATCGGCCCGTACGTTTTCGTCCACGCCGGGTTGCCCGGCGCATTGTCGTCCGGGGACGGGCGGCAGGACGGCCGGCTGTCCGTTCGCGGGGCCTTCCTGACGGCCCCGGTCCCCCGGGAGCTGACGGTGGTTTTCGGGCATACCACCACCCGCACGCCCATTGTCGCACCCGGCATGATCGGTCTGGACACGGGGGCGGCCTGGGGCGGGCCGCTTTCAGCCGTGGTCCTGCCGGAAATGCTCTGGATTCACGCCCCGGGGGAGCGGTTTTTGCCCACGGCGAAATTCGACGCGGCGTAGCCGGGGCCGGGAAAAAGCGCTTCCGTCTCCGCCGGCCGGGCCGGGGCCGCCCCTGGCGGGGGGAGCCGGCGCATGGTCTCGAAGACGGGACAGCCCGAGGCGTCCAGGCACGCATCCAATTCCACCGGCCCGCCGAGCAGGCGTTCGGCCGCCATGGCCTGTCCGGCCAGGGCGGCTGCTGTTTCAAACGGCAGCAGGCTGCCGCCGCGCAGAAAACCGTTGGGGCTGGCGTCAAGCGGGGCCGCGCCGTCCGGCAGCCGGCGGCCGAGGGGCTTGGGGGCGAGGATGGAGCGGCGCGCGGCATACGGTTGGGCGCGGTCGAGGAAAAACGTGTCGCGCGTGGCCGGATCGTGTGCCGGCCAGACGTCGAGGCGCAGGAAGGGCTGGCCGTCTTGTTCCTGGCAGGCGGTCCGGATGCGGCCGCGCAACACGGCGGCAGGCGCGGCCGGGGCCCGGGCCGAAGGGCCTGCCGCTTCGGCAGCGCCGAAGCGTCCGGCCTTCCCGGCCTGGATCGCGGCATTCAGGGCGGCCATGACGGCGTCGGCCGCACTGTCCCTGGTCTCCTCGGCGGTTGGCCCCGTTGTCCCGGGCGGGACGGCCGGCTGCCCGGCAGTGGGGACGTGATTGGACACGGCTGGGGCATCGTCAGGCATGGGCGGTCTCCTTGCGCGCCGACGGCACGCGGCGCGGCACTCCGTTATCCTGGCCGGGAACCGGAAGTACAGGGATTTGTCGGCGGTCTCCTGGCCGGCAGGGCTGCCGTTTCGCACGAAATGAACGGCCTTTGTCAAGTTCTCGCTGTTCATGGCGACAGCCGCATGGTAGCTTCCGGCAAGGACCGAAGCCCCCGGCCGCCGGAGCAGCCTTTCGTTCCCCTTCGCGTCAACCACAAAGGAGTGCCGGCGTGGAAGTGCGTGTGTCCCGGGTTTCCGCCGTGGTGGTCCAGCGGGTTCCGCCGGACAAGGCCGACTGGTTTCTTGAGTGGCAACGCGGCATCTCGGCGGCGGCCGAGGAATTCGGCGGCTTTCGCGGCACGGACGTCTATCCTCCGGCTGTCGCCGGGCAGGGGGACGAATGGATCGCGGTGATCCATTTCGACGAGGCGGAAAGGCTGCAGGCCTGGCTGGATTCGCCGGTCCGGGCCCGGTGGGTCGCGCAGTTGCAGGAGAAGATCGGGAACTTCGACCTGAAGGTGCTTTCGGCGGGATTTGGCCCCTGGTTCGCCTGTCTCGCGTCCCAGACCGGGGGAGGCCCGCCGCCGGCCTGGAAAATGGCCCTGATCGTACTGCTCGGCCTGTACCCCACGGTCATGGCGCTGACGCTTTTCCCCGGGCCGCAACTTGCCCCGCTGGGACCGGCCCTGTCCATGCTGCTCGGCAACGCGCTGAGCATCTCCATTCTCCAGTGGGCCGTGGTGCCGGCGCTCAACAAATCCTTTGCCCGCTGGCTGCTGGCCAATGCCCCCGCCCAACGGGCCGTGTCGGCCGGCGGGCTTTTGGTGATCCTTGGGCTTTTGGCGGCCCTGGCCCTGTTTTTCCGACAGGCGACAGGGTAGGGCCCGTTGCTGCCTTCGGGGAGCATCCGAAAACTGCGGTTGCGGCGGTAACCAAAAGCGGGTGGTCGACGATTGTACGGCAATAAGGGGTGTTGCAATTGAATGGATGACAAGAAAGGACCATAAATCGTCGAAGCCAGGCGTGATGGCGCCGCCGGGCATAGGCGGTCCCGGTTCGGCGTTGCCGATTGCCTCTTCGCCAGTTCGCAAAGTGTTCGGGGTTGCGGGCTGCCCGGTGTTTATGGTAAAGGCATGCCATGAGTGGGCGTGTTTGGGTGATAAAACAAATCGCTATCGGATAGGTCGCTATGCGTTTCGCGTGTAATTGTATTGGATTTCTTGTCGTTGTCGGGCTTGCTCTCCATGTTTGCAGCGTCCCGGTTCATGCGCTGTCCCTTCCTGTCCAGGGCAAGGTGCAAAGCAGCACCGAGACCTTTGCAGGCACGGCGGTCGTGCATCTCAGCGGCGATGGCAGCATAAAGCTGCTGACAAGCAGGGGCGTGAACTGCGAGGGCGTGTTCGGCTATGTCACCCGCAAGGAAGGCCGGGGAACCGTCATGTGCGAAGACGGCCGAAAGGGGTCCTTCGGCTTTGTCTCGGCCGGCTTTTCGGGTTCCGGCGCCGGCATCATCGACAATGAGAATTTCGAGTTTCGTATCGGGAAATAACCCGTACGTCACGGCGACCCCGTTATTGTTGCCGTAGCCCTCGCGTTGCGTCCAGGCCCCGGGAACCCTCGGAACCTGGGCGCTGTCTTGCCGCTTCGGCGGGCAAACCCCATGGGCGTTCTGTCCGGGCAGGCCCCTCGCGATTTTTCCGGCCGGCGGGGACGGTTGATGCAAAGAGGGCTTTCCCCGCGGGCCTTATGCCCGGTTTTCCTCCGCCCCCGGCGGGTCGCGCTTCATGCTGAGGCTTATGCGGCCCCGCTCCCGGTCCACGTCCAGAACCGTGACCATCACCTCGCGCCCCACTTCCACCACCCGGGCCGGATCGGCGACGTAGCCGTCGGCCAACTGGCTGACGTGCACCAGACCGTCGCGATGCACGCCGATATCCACAAACGCCCCGAAGGTGGCCACGTTGGTCACCAGCCCCGGCAGGCGCATGCCGGGCCGCAGGTCGGCGATGTCCTCCACGCCTTCGGCAAAGGAAAAGGCGCTGAAAGCGGGGCGGGGGTCCCGTCCGGGCCGGGCCAGTTCCTCCAGGATGTCGTGCAGGGTGGCTGTCCCCACGTCTGCGCCGACATACCTGGCGATATCGATCCGGGCCCGTATCCCGGCTTCGGCCGCCAGCTCGGCCACGGAGCAGCCCGCATCGGCCGCCATGCGCGCCACCAGGGCATAGCGCTCCGGGTGCACGGCCGTGGCGTCAAGGACCGGCCCGCCGCGCAGGCGCAAAAAGCCGGCCGCCTGCTCGAAGGCTTTTGGGCCCAGGCGTTTGACCTTGCGCAACTCGGCCCGGGAGCGAAACGGCCCGTGTTCCAGGCGGTGGGCGACGATGTTGGCGGCCAGGGACGGTCCGAGCCCTGACACGAAGGCCAGCAGTTCGAGACTGGCCGTGTTGAGATCCACGCCGACGGCGTTGACGCAGCTCGCCACCACCTCGTCCAGGGCCTGCCTGAGCGCAGTCTGGTCCACGTCATGCTGGTATTGCCCGACCCCGATGGACTTGGGATCGATCTTGACCAGCTCGGCCAGGGGGTCCATGAGCCGCCGGCCGATGCTCACCGCGCCGCGCACGGTCAGGTCCAGGTCGGGAAACTCCCGCCGGGCCACCTCCGAGGCCGAATAAATGGACGCCCCGGCCTCGTTGACCAGGATCACCGGCAGCCCCAGCCCGAGCCCCCGGACAAAGCGTTCGGTCTCCCGGCCGGCAGTGCCGTTGCCCACGGCCACGGCCTGGACGGCATACGTGGCGCATAGCTCCCGCAGGACCGTGCCCGCTTCCTCGCACTGGCGCTGCGAGCCGGTGGGAAAAATGGTGGCGTGGTGGACAAGGGCGCCCTGGAGATCGAGCACGGCCAGTTTGGCGCCGGTTCGAAACCCCGGGTCCAGGGCCAGCACCCGCATCTGGCCGAGGGGCGCGGCCATAAGCAGGTCGCGCAGATTGGCGGCGAATACCCGGATGGCCTCGTTGTCGGCCCGGGCCCTGACGGCGGCGCGAAGTTCGGTTTCCAGGGACGGTCCCAGCAGGCGCTTGTAGCCGTCCTCAACGGCCGCAGCCACTTCCCGGCTGTCGTCCCCGCGGCCGGTGACGGCCAGACGCGCCAGCAGGGCCAGGGCCTCCGCCTCGGGCGGCCGCACCGTCAGCGACAGGACGCCTTCCCGCTCGCCGCGCAGCATGGCCAGCACCCGGTGCCCGGCAATCCCGCGCACGGCCTCGTCCCAGTCGAAAAAATCCCGGAAGTTGCCTCCGGCCGCTTCCTTGCCCTTGACCACCCGGGAGACAAAACGGCTGCGGCGGTTGAACAGTTCGCGCACGGCCCCGCGAATCCGGGCGTCTTCGGTCACCAGTTCGGCCACGATGTCCCTGGCCCCGGCCAGGGCGGCGGCTGCATCCGGCACGCCCTTTTCCGGGTCGACGCAGCGTCCGGCCTCGGTGCGCGGATCGAGGCCGCGCTGGCGCAGCAGGGCCCGGGCCAGCGGTTCCAGGCCGCGTTCGCGAGCCATGGCCGCCCGGGTGCGCCGCTTGGGGCGAAAGGGCAGGTAGAGGTCTTCGAGCCGGGCCAGCTCCGGGGCGTCGGCGATGGCCCGGGCCAGGGCTTCCGTGAGCAGGCCGCGTTCGCCAAGGGAGGCGAGTATGGATTCGCGCCGTTTGTCGAGCTCCGCCAACTGCTGGAGCCTGTCCCGGATGGCGGCCACGGCCACTTCGTCCAGCGAGCCGGTTGCTTCCTTCCGGTAGCGGGCGATAAAGGGGACCGTGGCCCCATCCGCCAACAATCGGGCCACGGCCAGGATCTGGCCATCCTTGACGGCAAGCTCCCGGGCGAGCAGGCGGGCGTGTTCTTCGAGCATGGGTTTCTGCCTGTTGTGTTATTGTTGCCCTGGCGCGGCCATGCCTGCTTTGGGCTGTTCGCCTTTCACGGCGTCTCTGAGCATGGCTTTGACGATACAACAATGAAAAGGGCGGATGACATTGAAATAGACCGGGCCTGTCCAATGGCGGTATTTGACCACAGTCAAAAGATGGAATCGTTTCCGCCCATCCGGCAGCGGTTGTGCGACGATTCCGATGTAGCCCGAAAGGTGCTTATCCGTGGCTTCGCCGACCCAGTACGCATCGTCGCGGGCCATGGCGACCGTGAAGAACGCGACGCGGTCGCCCGGCGTCAGCGACACATCCTCTTCGCGCACGGGAGCGTCAAAGGGGATCTTGTCCTGGCGCATGCCGAGCAACCGGACGAACCCGGCGCGGAGCCGGTAGAGCGCGCGCACCCATCCCGGCATGAAGGACAGGCAGGAGGCCGCCATGGCCCGCAGGGATTTGTTGGATATTGTCGAATATACGTCCGCATAATCGGCGTCTTGCAGCAGCGCCCTGATCTCCGGTATCGACTGAATATGCTCCATCGCTCTGTATCCTCGTTTTGCGCGACCGCTTACTGGTTGTCGCGTCGGTTCCGCCAACACTATGCCGACTGATCCGGACAGCGGTTTGCCGTCCCGGTCTCCAGCAGGATATCGACCAGGCTGCGCCCGCAATGAAAATCCGCGCATCGCTGGGCGGCCTGGGAGGATTTGAAGGCAAGATCATCATGAAACCTGATGAAGTCTTCAATCGCCGCAAGGATTGCCTGCGGGTCCCAGCCCTGAATCAGGACGTGCCCGCAATCGAAGTTCTTTGCCTCATGGGCCAGCGAAGTCCGGCCGGGGACAATAAGGGGAACCCCCAGGACTATCCCCTCGATCACGATCTGCGACGAACGTTCGATATACTTGTCAGGCCGATACGGCAGGAGCAAGGCATCAAAGGAATTGATGAGCTTGTGGAAATCCGACCCGGTGATGCACTGCTCATGAAGAATCACCCTGTCGCCAAATGATCGCAACCGGGCAAGCGTTGCATCGGTGGCAAACTGGCAGGCGATCTGCACAACAAATTTGACATTGGCGTGCCGGCTGATGATGGCCTCTATGACTTCGGGAAGAAAGAGCACCCCCTGTTCGATCCGGCCCTCGCCGGCATAGCCGATGTACAGCGTCTTTTTGTCGATGCTGCGGCGGAAAGTCTTGGGCGGCGTCTCCAGTTGCAAGGGGATCGGAAAAACCCGGCACGGCTTTTCCGCAACCGCTTCGATCTGCTGCCGGATCAGCTTGTTGCTCGCCGCAAGCCGGACCTTCTCCATTGTCTGAAAGGGTTTGAGCGCCAACCGGAAAACCGACAGGACAAGGGCTTTGAATTCCGTCGCCACGTAGCGATAGCAATGATTCTGGAATTTCAGGCAGAGATAGGGTCGCTTTTCCGGCGGCAGGGCCGTGTACCAGGCCGCGATCCCCATGACGATGCTGGGGTGGGCCGTGTGGACATACACGATATCCGCGGGCTTGACGGCCGTATCCAGGTTCCGGTGCAGATTTGTTTCGGCCACCCGGCTGGCGATGTTGAAATCCTCGAGATAGCCGCAGTACTTGTCCTGCGAATAGCCGACATACTGCGAGGGCATGAGCACCCGCTTGGCGTTGATCGTTGCCGCCGCATCGGGCTGGCATTCGGCATGAACGTAAATCTCGATGGGTATTCCCCGGCGGTTGCACTCCAGAAACAACCCTTGATTATACGCCAAATGGTGCCCGCCGGCAAAGCGCATGCCATGATCGAGCACAAGCAGCCGGGGCTGGCCGCCAGCGGCCGTATCGGAGACTACAGGCCCCCGGGACGGCGTGACGATGCCGTCGGTTTCCAGCACCGACTGCAGGGTGCGCCCCCATTCGCTCGCGTCTGCCTTGCACTGCACCCCGGCCGGTCCCGAAGTGCCTTGCGCCTCATCTTGCTGGAATGTTTCCAGCCCAAGGGCCTTTTGCAAGGCCTCCAGCCCCTGTCTGGCCTCGCCGCTGTCGGGCTGGATTTCCAGGGCCCGGCGGTAACAGGCCGCAGCCGCCTCCGTGACGTTTTGCTTTCGCAGCAAATTGCCCAGGTGTATCAGGGCATTGCAATACTGTGGATCGTTATTGATCGCCCGGGTGAAGTAGTGCAAGGCCAGATCGTGCATGCCTGCCTCGGCGGCCAGCTCGCCGAGAAGATCCTGGAGAGGGGCCTTGGGCGCGCCCGACTCAAGAAGATTGACGCATACGGCCTCGGCCAGGGCCGGTTGTCCGGTGGCGCGCAAATGCAGGGCATGTTCCAGCGTCATCCCGCGCAGCGCCACCTGGCGCAGTTTGCGCGTCCCGTCGGTGTCCCCGGTATATCCGTCAAGGGCCGCGCCGCTGTAGTGCTCAAGCCGCCCGGCCTTGCGCAGGGTGGCCAGCGGGGAGCCCTCGATCTCCGCCGTGCCGGACTCCTGGAAGGAGTCAAGCGGGAGCAGGTTGCGAAACCGGGTCGTCTCCACCATCTGTTCCGCGGTCTCTCCAGGCAGCCCCACAGTGAACGTCCCGTGGATGGCGAACCCCAGTTCCTTCAGATAGAACACCACCTCGCGCGCCTTGGCCAGATCGAGGTTCTTGCGGACAATGTTGTCGATGACCCACTGATTGCCGCTTTCAAACCCGATCTTGACGCCGAAACACCCGCTTTCCCGCATGAGCTTCCAGGTGTCCCGGGAGATGGTGTCGGCCCGGCACATGGCCGACCAGGGCAGGCCGATGCGCTGCATGACCCCGCACATCGCCCGCACATGCCGGTCGCCCAGGTTGAAGGTGTCGTCGTCGAAATAGATGGTTTTGAAGCTGTGGCGTTCGACCAGTTCGGTCAGCAGGCCTTCCATGTAGTCCGCGTTGTACTGCCGGACCACGCGCCTGCCCGTGCCGTCGGGATCGTTGTTGGTCATGACCGCAGGCCAGACGCAGAAAATGCATTTGAAGGGGCAGCCCCGGCTGCTGAGGACCTGGGCCTGGGGAGGCGTCTGTCCCTTTGGATTGCCGTCCCAGTACCGGTGGGCATGCAGCGCGTCGAGGTACGGATACGGCGCGGCATTGAGTTCCGCCTCGGTGAGCAGGTCATAGCCGACAAGTCCCTGCGCGCCGCCGACCACCCGCACGCTGCCTTTTTCGTACTCGCCCTGGACGACCGCTTCCAGCGGGTGTTCGGCCAGCAGACGTTCGCCCATGGTGGCGATGGGGCCTGTGACCACGATCCTGCACCGGGGATGCTGCGTCTTGATGTCGGCGATCAGCCTGGCGTCATGATCCCAGCTCGGCGAGGCCGATTCGATAAAGATGTAATCGAAATCCTGGTCTTCCAGATACCGCATGAAGACAGGATAGCCCTCGCGCAGGGCGATGGAGTCGCGAAAGGCCACTTCCGCCCCGGTTTCCCGGGCAAGATAGGTCGCGGCCGCCCCCATGAAAAACGGGTAGGGGGTGTAATCGCCCCAGACATACTGTCCCGGCCGCGACCGCACGGCCGTTGTAAAGGGCCACCGGGACCCTGCGCGAACCCCGGCCAGCAATTTCGGCGTATAAATACCGTTGGGATTTTCGATCCACCACGGGGGATTGGAAAAAAGCACTTTCATAGGCTGTCCTTTCGGGGGCCATTTGGAGAAATCGGGACGGTTGCCCGGGGTTCACGCCCGGTCCCGGGGGGGCTGTGGTCCGCACCTGTTCCTGTCGCATTGCCGGCCGTATGCAAATGAATAGTATTTATAGCAAATCACATGTGGACAAGTCCAGGGCCGCAGGCGCCGCAAAATGCCGGCGACCGGGAGCGTTCACGGAACAGCCTGGCCGGATCTCTTCACGGTGTTTTTTCGCGCCATCCGCCGTCCCTTCCCACCGTTAACTCCCGTTATCCAGGGCGGCCGGGGGCGTTCACGGAACAGCCAGGCCGGGTCTCTTCACGGTGTTTTTCCGCGCCCATCCGCCGTCCCTTCCCACTTTGACCCCCGTTATCCAGGGCGGCCGGGGGAATGATTCCCCCCGGCCGCCGGAGGCAGCGCGAGACAAAATTGGACAACAACCGAAGCGTTGCCCGCGGCGGCGGCCGGTCCCGACCCTGCCCGGAAACGGGCCCCGGCTGTCCCCGACGGCGCGGCCCCGCCCTGGCCGCCGCGAAGCCAGGGCGCGAAACGTGCTTTGACAGGAAGCCGATTGCAGGGTATCAGGCGATTCGTCCGGATCAATCGTTCCGCCTACCGGAACAAGTGTTGCGCATTCGCAGTTCGCTGAGCGGTATTGTGGACAAAAAAAGCAAAATATCCGAATCCCTTTCCCGGGGACTCGCCATCCTGGACCTCCTTGGCGTCGAGGATTCCGGCTATACCCTGGGAGAAATCGCCGCCCGCGTCGGCATCAGCAAGACCTCGACCCATCGTTACGTCACCATGCTGTGCGACCAGGGCTACCTTGTCCGCTCCCCCCGTTCGGGTCTCTACCGCATGGGCGTGCGCACGCTGTCCCTGGCTCTGGCCATCGTCGAAAACAGCGAGCTCGTGCGGCTGGTCAAACCCCTGGTGGACGAAGCGGCCGAACGCCACGGCCTGCATGTCGACGTGGGCATCCTGGCCAACGACGCCATCTATCTGATATACCGACGGGACTCCCAGGACACCCAGGCCTTCCGCTCCTTCAGCTATTCCTCGGCCCTGCACTATCTGGCCGCCGGCAAGGCGGCCATGGCCTTTCTCGAATCGGACGCCCTGCAGGAACTTGTCGGCCGCCTCGACCTCGTGGGCAAGACCAGCCGGACCATCACCGATCCCCAGGCCCTGCTGGCCGAGCTGGCCCGGGCCCGCCGGCTCGGCTTCGCCCGCAACAACGAGGAATCCCTGCCCGGGCTCATCGCCATTGGCGCGCCGCTGCTGTCGCTGCGCACCAATGCCGTTGTCGGGGCCGTCAGTTTCGACTCGTCCACCGCCAGCTATTCCATGAGGGAGTTCGAAGACCAGTTCTCCGGCCATCTGGTGGAACTGGCCAAGAAATTGTCGGCCGTGGTTTCGTTGTGAACGCCGCGGCCGGGGCATCGATCAGACAACAACCTGCAACATGGAGGGAGTGAGATGCGAAAATTACTGCTTTTGTGTCTGGCCATGATCCTGGTTTCCGCCAATCTGGCCTTTGGCGCCGACGACGCCATCCGGGTCGGCGTCTTTTTGCCGCTGACCGGCCAGAACGCCTTCGGCGGCCAGCTCGAGCTTGAGGGCGTCCAGATGGCCCACAAGGAAACGCCCACCGTCCTTGGCAAGAAGGTCGAACTGTTCGTCGTGGACAACAAGTCCGACAAGGTCGAGTCGGCCAACGCGGTGCAGCGTCTGATCGAGAAGGAAAAAGTCCAGGCCATCATCGGCACCTACGGCTCCTCCCTGGCCATGGCCGGCGGCGAAGTCTCCGAAAGGGCCCGCATTCCCCAGGTCGGCACCAGCTGCACCAACCCGCTGGTCACCCAGGGCAAGAAGTACATCTTCCGCGTCTGCTTCATCGACCCCTACCAGGGCGCCGGCGCCGCCACCTACGCCTACAAGACCCTGGGCCTTAAAACCGCCGCCATGCTGGTCGACGTGGCCAACGACTACTCCGTGGGCCTGTCGAAGTACTTTGAGCGCTCCTTCACCAAGCTCGGCGGCAAGGTCGTCTCCACCCTCAACTACCAGTCCGGCGACCAGGACTTCACCGCCCAGCTGACCAAGATCATCAGCGAAAAGCCCGACGTCCTTTTTATCCCCTCCTACTTTGCCGAGGGCGCCGTCATCATGAAGCAGGCCGCCGAACTCGGCGCCACCTTCAAGATCATGGGCGGCGACGCCATGGACAACCCCAAGATCACCGACATCGGCGGCAAGGCGGTCGAGGGCTTTATTCACACCACCTTCCCCTACGATCCGTCCATGAAGACCATGAGCCCCATGGCCGCCAAGTTCACCGCGTCCTGGAAGGCCATGTATCCCGGCAAGGAACCCAACGTGAACTCCGCCCTGGGTTATGACGCCTACATGATCATCATCGACGCCATCACCCGCGCCGGCAAGGCCGATCCCGAAGCCATCACCAAGGCCCTGGCCGAGACCAAGGGCTTCATGGGCGTCACCGGCGCCACCACCATCAACGCCACCCACGACGCCGAAAAGCCCGTGGGGCTGGTCGTGATCAAAGACGGCAAGAAGCTCTACGAGGGTGAAGTCGTTCCGGAACTGTAACCGCGCCAAGCGGATCGCCCCTCCCGGGCGGGCCGGCCCGGCCCGCCCGGGGACGGCCGGGGCGTGTCCGGACGCCAGGCAGACAACACGCGACAAGGACTTCCCATGAATCTGTCCACGTTCATACAACACCTCCTCAACAGCCTGACGCTCGGCAGCCTGTACGCCCTGGTGGCCATCGGCTACACCATGGTCTACGGCATCCTGCGTCTGATCAACTTCGCCCACAGCGAAATTTTCATGCTCGGGGCCTATTTCGTCTTCTGGGGCATCACCCTCGTCCATCTGCCCTGGCCCGTGGCCATGGTGCTGGCCATCCTGGTGACCGCCAGCCTCGGCGTGCTGGTCGACCAGGTGGCCTACCGGCCCCTTCGCGACGCCCCGCGCATCTCGGCGCTTATCAGCTCCATCGGCGTCTCCTTCTTTCTGCAAAACGTGGCCATCGTCTTTTTCCAGGCCATCCCCCGCGAGGTCTACCGGCCGGAGTGGCTGGAAAACCCCATCATCATGGGCGGGGTCCGGGTGCTGCCGCTGACGCTTTTCGTGCCGCTGCTGTCCCTGGCGCTCATGCTGGCCCTGGTCTACGTGGTCTACCGGACCAAGACCGGGCTTGGCATGCGGGCCATCAGCAAGGACATCGAGACGAGCTACCTCATGGGCGTGCCCGTCAACCGGGTCATCGCCATCACCTTCGGCATCGGTTCGGCCCTGGCCGCAGCCAGCGGCATCATGTGGGCGCTTCGCTATCCGCAGCTTCAGCCCATCATGGGCGCCATCCCCGGCTTCAAGGCCTTTATCGCCGCCGTGTTCGGGGGCATCGGCTCCATCCAGGGCGCGGTCATCGGCGGGGTCGCCCTGGGATTCATCGAGATCATGACCGTGGCCTTTTTCCCGGATCTGGCCGGTTACCGGGACGCCTTCGCCTTCGTGTTGCTGATCCTCGTCCTGATGGTCAAACCAACCGGCTTACTTGGCGAACGACCGGAGGATAAAGTCTGATGCGCGGCCGCACCATCCTGCCCAACGTCCTGGCCATAGGGGTCCTCGGCCTGCTGCTGTATCTGGCCGAGCAGTACTGCGACGGGTATCAGACCCAGATTCTGAACCTCATCGCCATCAACATCATTCTGGCCCTGTCCCTCAACCTCATCTACGGCTTCACGGGACTGTTCAGCCTGGGCCATGCCGGGTTCATGGCCATCGGCGCCTATGTCTGCTCCATCCTCATCATGACGCCGGAACAGAAGGACATGCTGTTCATTCTCCAGCCGGCCTATGACTGGGTGATGGCCGCCCACGCCCCGTTTTTCGCGGCCGTGCTCGCCGGCGGGGCCGTGGCGGCCCTGTTCGGGCTGCTGGTCGGCATTCCGCTGTTGCGCCTGGGCGACGACTACCTGGGCATCGCCACCCTGGGCTTTGCCGAGATCGTCCGGGTGGTGGCCAACAACATGCCGCGCCTGACCAACGGCGCTCTCGGCTTCAAGGGCATCCCGGCCTATGCCGACCTGTGGTGGAACTACGCCTGGGCCGTCATCGCCCTCTACGTCATCGTGCGGCTGCTGACGAGCAACACCGGCAACGTGCTCAAGGCCGTGCGCGACAACGAGATCGCCGCCAAGGCCATGGGCGTCGACGTGTTCCGCTACAAGTTGCTGTCGTTCACCGTGGGGTCGTTTTTCGCCGGCGTCGGCGGCGCGTTGCTGGCCAGCCTGCTTACCACCATCGACCCGAAGATGTTCCTTTTCACCCTGACCTTCAACGTGCTCATGATCGTGGTGGCCGGCGGACTTGGGTCCCTGTCCGGCTCGGTGCTGGCCGGCATCGGCATCACCGTGCTGCTCGAATGGCTGCGCATCGTGGAAAACCCGGTGGACGTCCTGGGCTTTTCCCTGCCGGGCGTTCCGGGCATGCGCATGGTGGTCTTTTCCCTGGCGCTCATCATCATCATCCTGTTTCGGCGCGAAGGGCTCATGGGCATGCGTGAACTGACCTGGCGCACCATCGCCGGCGTATTTTCCCGGGAGAAGGCCTGATGCCAAACGACATTATCCTCGAAGCCCGCGAACTGACCATGCGCTTTGGCGGCCTGCTGGCCGTGTCCGACTTCTCGGCCGCCTTCCCCCGCGGCAGCATCACCGGACTGATCGGCCCCAACGGCGCGGGCAAGACCACCTGCTTCAACATGATCACCGGGTTTTACCGGCCGACCTCGGGACAGGTGCTCCTTAGGGGCCGCCCCGTCGAGGGACTGCCGCCCTACAGGCTTTGCCACGCCGGCATCGCCCGGACCTTCCAGAACATCCGGCTGTTCAACAACGAAACCGTGCTGGAAAACGTCATGATCGGCCGGCACCTGCGCCAGAAGACCAACTGGCTGGAAACCCTGGTATTTACGCCACGCTCCCGGCGTGAGGCCCGGGAGATGCGCACGCGCTGCCTGGAGCTGCTCGACGTGGTGGGGCTGGCCGACATGGCCGAAGAGAAATCGTCCAGTCTGCCCTACGGGGCGCAACGCCGCCTGGAAATCGCCCGGGCCCTGGCCACGGAGCCGTCGTTTCTGCTTCTCGACGAGCCGGCCGCCGGCATGAACCCCCAGGAGTCGGAAGACCTCATGGGCTTCGTGCGCACCATCCGCGAGGCGTTCGGCCTCACCATCCTGCTCATCGAACACGACATGAAGGTGGTCATGGGCGTCTGCGAGCACCTCTGGGTCCTGGACTACGGCCAGATCATCGCTTCCGGCGTTCCCGAGGCCATCCGATCCGACCCGGCGGTCATCACGGCCTATCTTGGCGAGGAGAACGCCCATGCTTGAGATCCGCGACCTGCACGTTGCCTACGGCGGCATCCAGGCCGTCAAGGGCATTTCCCTCGACGTCCCGACCGGCAAGATCGTCACCCTGATCGGGGCCAACGGGGCCGGCAAGACCAGCACCCTGCGGGCCATTTCCGGCCTGTGCAAGAACCGCCGGGGGACCATTGTCTGGAACGGCAGGGACATCGCCGGGTGCGATCCGGTGGCCATCGTCAAGGCCGGCATTGTCATGTCGCCCGAAGGCCGGCGCATCTTTCCCCACCTCACGGTGCTCGAAAACCTCCAGCTCGGGGCCTACAGCCGCAACGACAAGGACGGCATCGCCCGGGACATGGCCTGGGTCCTCGACCTGTTCCCGCGCCTGAGCGAGCGGCGCAACCAGAAAGGCGGCACGCTCTCCGGCGGCGAACAGCAGATGCTGGCCGTGGGCCGGGCGCTGATGAGCGCCCCCGCCCTGGTCATGCTCGACGAACCGAGCCTGGGCCTTGCCCCGCTGCTCGTGCGCGAGGTCTTCGACATCATCCGGGCCATCAACGCCAAGGGCATGACCGTGCTTTTGGTCGAGCAAAACGCCCATGCCGCCCTCAAGGTGGCCCACTACGCCTACGTGCTTGAAACCGGCCGGCTCATCCTCTCCGGCGCCGGCGAGGAACTCCTCGCCGACGAGCGCGTGCGCCAGGCCTATCTCGGCGGATAGGGCGGGGAAAGGGGAAAAGAAGAAGGGGAGATGCCTCCGGCGGCCGGGGGGATCATCCCCCCGGACCCCTGGAAAGGGGGGCCGGGCTGCCGCGAGAGGCATTTTTTGATACACACAACCGCCCCTGCCGGGGGGACCGGGGGGGATGATCCCCCCCCGGCGGAGATGCCCGGGAGAGGCAGAGCCTCTCCTGGCGGGGTGGGTCCGGGAGGGGCGGCGCCCCTCCCGGCCGCCGGAGGCACACCATCATGCAGCTTGCCGTTTTTTCCATGGGCGGGACCATCGACAAGGTCTATTTTGACGATTTGTCGGATTACACGGTGGGCGAGCCCCAGGTCGGGGCGATCCTGGCCGGGGCCAACGTCGACCTTGCCTTCGAGGTCATGGAGGTCGCGCGCAAGGACAGCCTGTACGTCACCGACGACGAGCGCCGCGAGCTTCGCGAGCGCATCGCGGCCGACCCCAGGCGGCTGGTGCTCGTCACCCACGGCACGGACACCATGACCGAGACGGCCAGGGTGCTGGCCGACATCCCGGACAAGGTCATCGTGCTGACCGGGGCCATGAGCCCGGCCCGGTTCGCCGCCTCGGACGCGACGTTCAACGTGGGCTGCGCCGTGGGCGCGGTCCAATCCCTGCCGCCGGGGGTCTACGTGGCCATGAACGGCCGGGTGTTCGCGGCCGGGACCGTGCGCAAAAACCGTCAGGCAGGGCGTTTCGAACCCCTGGCCTGAGCGTTTTTTCGTTAACAAGGATGCCGTACCATGATTGAACTTGACGATGTCCGGGCCGCCGCGGCGCGGCTGGCCCCGCGGCTGCGGCCCACGCCGTTTTTGCACTCCCGGGTGCTGTCCGAGATGACCGGGGCCCAGGTCCTGGTCAAGTTCGAGAACCACCAGTTCACGGCCTCGTTCAAGGAGCGCGGCGCGCTCAACAAGCTGCTTTGCCTGGACGACGGCCAGCGCGCCCGGGGCGTGTCGGCCATGTCCGCCGGCAACCACGCCCAGGGCGTGGCCTACCACGCCAGGGAACTCGGCATCCCGGCCACCATCGTCATGCCGGCGGCGACGCCCACGGTGAAGGTGGAGCACACCCGGGCCCACGGGGCCACGGTGATCCTGGCCGGCGAGACCCTGGCCGAGGCCAATGCCGAAGCCCTGCGCGTCACCGAGGAACAGGGCCTTGTCTTCATCCATCCCTTCGACGACCCGGACGTCATGGCCGGGCAGGGCACCGTGGCCCTGGAAATGCTCGAGGTCGTTCCCGAGCTCGACGCCTTGGTCGTGCCCATCGGCGGCGGCGGGCTCATTTCCGGCGTGGCCACGGCGGCCAAGGGCATCCGGCCCGGCATCGAGGTCGTGGGCGTCCAGGCGGCCTGCTACCCGTCCATGCTGTGCTCCCTGCGCGGCGAACCGCTCCAGGGCGGCGGCAACACCATCGCCGAGGGCATCGCGGTCAAGTATCCCGGCCAGCTCACCACCGAGGTGATCAGGGCCCGGGTCGACGAGGTGCTCCTGGTGGAGGAGTCCCAGCTCGAAGAGGCCGTGGCCCTGTACCTGTTCGTGGAAAAAACCGTGGCCGAGGGCGCGGGGGCCGCCCCCCTGGCCGCCTTGCTGGCCCGGCCGGGCAAGTTCAGGAACCGCAAGGTCGGGCTGGTTTTAAGCGGCGGCAACATCGACCCCCGGCTGCTGGCCCAGGTCATCACCCGCCAGCTCATCCGCGAAGGGCGCATCGTCACCCTGCGCATTCCCCTGAGCGACCGCCCGGGCGGTCTGGCCAAGGTGACGTCGGTGCTGCGCGACTTCGGGGCCAACATCATCGAGATCCAGCACCATCGCACCCTGCTGGCCCTGCCGGCCAAGGAGGCCAGCATCGAGATATCCTTCGAGGCCCGCGAGCGCGAGCACGCCCGGTCCATCGTCGACGCCCTGCGCGCCGCCGGCTTCAACCCGTCCATCGTCTGATTCCGGTTTGACTTCGAAAGCGAAACTGATATGCAGGATATGCTGTTTATATAGTTATGTTTTTTAAACACAACTGACGTTGTGTTTTACATTGGGCATGAGCGGACCGGGGCAGACGACGCTCGAAACGGCGGCCGCCAACGCAAGGCGATGCGGGCGGCCGCCGTTCGATTTTCCTGAACGCGACGTTCACGGCAATTCGTTTGTTCCCGCTCCGTCCCAAAGGCTATAGCGTGTCTTGACGGCGCGCGGCGATTCGCCGTTTCGCGCCGCAAACCACCAGGGGAGACACGCCATGAACGAGACGCTGGCCCGGCTGACCCGGGATCGCAAGAAAGCCCACAAACGTCTGCTCGACCTGCGTTCGCCCGCCTACGCCGCCTTTCTGGACATGGAACGGGCCGCCTACGCCGACGGGGCCCTGCCCAAAATGGCCAAGGAGCTTATCGCCGTGGGCATCTCGGTGGTCATCGACTGCCGCTCCTGCATGCAATGGCACATTGAGCAGGCGGCCGCCGCCGGGGCCGGAGTGCGCGAGGTGCTCGAGGCCGTGGAGGTCGGCATCGAGATGGGAGGCGGGCCGGCCACGGTTTCGGCCCGGTTTGCCTTGGACGTCATGGCCGACGTGTTCGGCGAGGAGGCCCTCCGGGAGCCGGGCATGGAGTAGGGCTGCATAGCGGCGTCTGTCCCTTCGGGCCTTGGCGCGCGTTGCCATCAAGGGGGCCGGCGATATACAGGAAGGGCCAAGCGGCCTGCTCCCGCCACGAGCCGCCCACGAGCCGCAAGGAGTCCCGCTTGGCCGCCATCAACCTGAGTGTCTTCGATCTTTTCAAGATCGGCCCCGGCCCCTCAAGCTCCCATACCATCGGCCCCATGAAAGCCGGCTACGAGTTCCTGCGGTTTGTCCGGGAACTGCCCGCCGGGACGTTGTCCGCCGCCGCCCGCCTCGAGGTCGTGCTTTACGGCAGCCTGTCGGCCACGGGCAGGGGCCACGGCACGGACCGGGCCGTCCTGGCCGGCCTGCTGGGCCAGACCCCGGAGCATTGTCCCCCGGCCTTTCTCGACGATCTGGCCCGGACGCCCCAGACTCCCCGCTGCCTGGATCTGGGGCCGAAACGTCTTGCACTCAGCGCACAGAACGTGGTGTTCGGCCCGGTGGAGCACGATTTTCCCTGCAACAACACGCTTATCCTCCGCCTGCTCGGACCACCGGGCAGCGCGACGCCGCTTGCCGAACGGGTCTATTGTTCCGCCGGGGGCGGTTTCGTGCAGTACAGCGGGCAGCCGGCCGAAGCGCGCGGCCTGCCGGCCTATCCCTACGCGAACATGGCCGGCATCAAGCGGCTTGCGGCCGAACACGGCATCGGGCTGCACAAGCTCATGTTGGAAAACGAGATGGCCGTGACCGGCGCGCGGCAGGAGGCGGTCATGGCCGGACTCGACGCGGTGCTCGCGGCCATGGACGCCGCCGTGACCGCCGGGCTGGCCGCCGAGGGCATCCTGCCCGGGCCGCTTGGGCTTAAGCGCAAGGCCAAACGGCTCTTCGAACGCAGCAGCCGGTCCAAACGGCAGCCCCACGACAGCGCCCTGACCCGGCTGATCGCCTTTGCCTTTGCGGTCGCCGAGGAAAACGCCGCCGGGCACGTCATCGTCACCGCCCCGACCTGCGGTTCCGCGGGCATTGTCCCGGCCACGGCCCGGTTCATGCGCACCTCTCTCGAACTCTCCGGACAATCCATCCGGGAGGGCCTGCTGGCTGCGGCGGCAGTGGGGTTCCTCGCCAAGCACAACGCCACCATTGCCGGGGCCGAAGGCGGTTGCCAGGCCGAGATCGGCGTCGCTTCCGCCATGGCCGCGGCCATGCTGGCCCACGGCATGGGGTTTGGCGTGCGCGTGGTGGAGAATGCGGCGGAAACGGCTTTGGAACACCACCTGGGAATGACCTGCGATCCTGTGGGCGGCTATGTCCAGATCCCCTGCATCGAGCGCAACGCCATGGGAGCGGTCAAGGCCTACGCCGCCTATCTGATCGCCTCGGACGAAATGCCGGCCCATCACAAGGTCGGACTCGACCAAGCCATAGAGGCCATGAACGCCACGGGACGGGACATGCATTGCAAGTACAAGGAGACGGCCCAGGGCGGGCTGGCCGTCAGCGTCATCACGTGTTGAAAACCCGCGCTCCCGCAAAGCGGAGACGGCGAAGGCCAGTCCCGCAGGGGCGTGTCTGTGACGGATGCCCCGGGGCCTTCCGCTTGCGATGCCTGTTTCCGCTTCCTCTCACACGAAGAGCCCGGCGTTGTAGCTGCTGCGCACCAGGGGGGCGCAGTGCATGCGGGGAATGCCGAGGGAGACGCCGCATGCGCTCCAGGAGTCGAATTCCTCGGGCGTGACGTAACGGTCGATGGGGGCGTGATGCGCCGAAGGGGCGAGGTATTGTCCCATGGTGACGATATCGCAGCCAACGGCGGCGAGGTCGGCGAGCACGCGGCGGACCTGCCCCGGCGTTTCTCCGAGGCCGAGCATGAGGCCGCTTTTGGTCAGGCCGCCGGAGGCGGATTTTTTTGCCCGCTCCAGCAGGGCGAGGCTCCTGGCGTAGCCGGCCTGGGGGCGGATGGCGGCGTAGAGTTCCGGCACGGTTTCCAGGTTGTGGTTGAGCACGTCCGGTCGGGCGTCGAGAACGGTATCGAGGCTGTCCGCGTCGCCGCCGAAATCCGGGATGAGCACTTCCAGGGTCGTGCCCGGGAGCGTGCGGCGCAGGGCGCGAAGCACCAGGGCGAAGTGGCCCGCCCCGCCGTCGCGGAGGTCGTCGCGGCTGACCGAGGTGACCACCACGTGCCCAAGGCCGAGGCGCTCGGCGGCCTGGGCCACGCGGCCGGGTTCCTCCGGATCGACAGGCTCCGGAGCGCCGGGGCTGATGTTGCAAAAGGCGCAGTTCCGGGTGCAGACCCGGCCGAGGATGAGGAAGGTGGCCACGCCGCGGGCGTAGCATTCCATGCGGTTGGGACAGTTCGCTCCGTCGCAGACGGTGTTCAGACGCAGGTCGCGCAAAAGGCCCTTGGTTCGGGCGAAGGCCGGCCCCTGGGGCAGCGGGCGTTTAAGCCAGGACGGCTTTCTGGCCGAAGACGCTTTCGAACGAGGAGACGAGGGTGCGTTTGGCATGGCTGACCAGGTGGTTTTCGGTCGGGTATCGGGCTGCCTCGTCGGCCGGCATTTCCAGTACAAGAGACGTCGGGGACACGCCCTGCAGGCCGCAGGCCGTTATCAGCGAAAAGACCCCGAGATCCCGCCCGACGTTGAGAGCCAGCCCGTGGGCCGTGACGTATCTTCGCACGGCCAGTCCGATGCTGGCGATCTTGCGCCCGGCGACGAACACCCCGGGCCGGCCCGGCTCGCGTCCGCCGCTCACGCCATAGCCCGCGAGGGCGGCGATGACAACTTCTTCCAGGTCCGCGAACAAGCCGCGCAGGCCGCCCCTGGCCGGGGAGATCTTGAAGATGGGATAGGCCACGATCTGGCCCGGGAAATGGCAGGTGACGTTGCCGCCCCGGCTGGCCTTGGCCAGGGCGACGCCGCGCTCGGCGAGGTACTCGGGCGTGACCAGAAGGTTTTCCCTGCCGCCGTGGCGTCCCAGGGTGACCACGGGGTCGTGCTCGACCAGGAAAAGCCGGTCAGGTCCGCCCGCGAGGCGTTCCGCAACGGCCCGCTCCTGGACCAGCCAGGCGTCGTCAAAGGCCATGCGGCCCAAATCGGTTACGATCATGCCTTGTCCTTTTGAGACGTTGCGCGCACGCGGCCGGTCGCGGTCCCGGCCGTCAACCGGGATATGCAAGGACGGCTTCCGGCTGGCCGGCGCCGTGGCGGCGCGAAAGGATGCCGCGCGGCACTCAGGATGTCGAGCGAAATCTGTGCGCCCGTATTGAATCTCACGAAGGCGCCAATTGAGGTCTTCGCCTGCTTGGCGTAGTCCGTAAGGACGTATTGCAGGTGCGCCACGTCCGGGGCCGTCCCGGGACGCCCCGGCAGGAGGAAGCATGAAGCGCGGCAGGCAGCCGGAACTGATCAGGTTGGCGGCCGAGGCAGCGGGCCTTGGGGCCTCGCTTTCGCGGCGAGGGTTCCTCATGCTTTCGGTCTGTACGGTGTCAGGCCTGGCCGCACTGGGCCTGGAGCAGGCTTTCGGGGCCGATGCCCCGCTGGTGATCCTGGACAACGCCAAGGGCATGATTCTGGCTGACCCCACGCGCTGTGTGGGCTGCCAGCGTTGCGAACTGGCCTGCACGGAATTCAACGACGGGCGCGCCCAGCCGTCCCTGGCCCGCATCAAGATCTCCCGGACGGTGCACTTCGGGCCCGGCGGCCCCACGGGCGGCGACGGCATGCACGGGGACTGGGGCGATGGGCTGGTGCTTCAGGGCGTGTGCCGCCAGTGCCCTCATCCGGTCCCGTGCGCCACGGCCTGTCCCCAAAACGCCATCAAGGTCGAACCGGAAACCGGGGCCCGGGCGGTAGATCCCGCCGTCTGCGTGGGTTGCCGCCTGTGCCAGCGGGCCTGCCCTTGGGACATGCTCTCCTTCGACGAACAAGCCGGGGTCGCCACGAAATGCTTCCTGTGCCACGGCCGCCCCAAATGCGTGGAGGCCTGCCCGGCCGGGGCGCTTCGCTACGTGCCCTGGCGGGACCTCACTCGCGACGGGGGGCCGCAACGGTCCGGCCTGTCCGTGGTCTCCCCGGAAAGCGCCAGGGCCTGCACGGATTGCCATGTCCCCGCAGGGAAGACAGGCGTCAGATAACCGTTCGAGATCGGCAAGGAGTCGCACATGGCCGCCACCAGCGGAGGTTTTGCCGGCAAGGTCTTGAGGGTGGATCTGTCCACGGGGAAAATCGGAATCCAGGATACGATTGAGCGCTACGAAGCCGTGCTCGGCGGGGCAGGGCTCGGTTACCGGGTGCTCTGGGACGAGGTCCCGGCCGGGACCGGCCCTTTTGATCCGGCCAACAAACTGGTGTTCGCCGCCGGAGCGCTGGTCGGCACAAGCGTGCCGTGCAACGGCCGCGCCACCGTGACCACCATTTTCCCCACCTGCTGGCCCAGGCCCCTGGTGGGGTCGGGGCACATGGGCGGGCATTTCGCTGCCAAGCTCAAATACGCCGGCTACGACGCCCTGATCGTGGAGGGCAGGGCCGACAAGCCCGTCTGGATCATGATCCGCGACGCCCGGGTGGAAATCCGCGACGCCGGGCATCTGTGGGGCAGCGGCATTCGTCGGACCACGTTGGAGCTCAGTCAGGAGATGGGGCCGGACTGCGTGGTGGCGGCCATTGGCCAGGCCGGGGAGAACCAGGCCCCCATGGGCATGGTGATCAATTCGGTCTCCCACTCGGCCGGCGGCGTGGGCGGCGTGATGGGGGCCAAGAACCTCAAGGCCGTGGCCGTCCAGGGCAGCGGCGCCGTGCGCATCGCCGGGGACAAGGCCGAATGGGAGAAGCTGATCAAGTTTCATCTGTCCATCCTGGGCGGCAACAACCAGCACGTGGTGCCGAGCTTTCCCACGCCCCAGGCCGAATACTACAATCCGGCCTCCCGTTGGGTCGGCCAGCCGGGCCGGCGCTGGGGAGCCGCCAAACCGCCCGTCGAACTCGCCGGCGATATTTACGATCTCAACCGCATCGCCTACCGCACCAACAGCGCGGCCTATTTCCTGGGTGGGGAAGCCTGGAAATACACCGTGCGCGGCAATGGCTGCACGGCCTGCCCCATCCGGTGCCACACCATGCTTCGGGTGCCGTCGGTGACGGTCAGGTACGGCATCCCGGACATGGCCCAGAACACGTGCATCGCCTTGCAGTTCGGCCGGATGTTCTTCAAGCAGCCCGGCGACGGGAAAGGCGGCGAGGCCGCCATCGAGGCCTGCATGGTGGGCATGCACTTGGCCGACGACATGGGCCTTTGGTCCAATTACGGCCAGTTGCAACGCGATCTCCGCAAGCTCTACGAGGGCGGTTACCTCAAAACCAGACTCGGCTCGAAAGAATACGCCTCCATCCCCTGGGACAAGTATGAAAACGGCGACCCGGCCTTCCTTCTGGATATCATCCCCCGCATCGCCAACCGCCAGGGCGAACTCGGGGACGTCCTCAGCCGGGGCACGGGCGCGATTTTCGACCACTGGTCCATTCCCGAGGCGGAGTGGGCCAGGGACCGCACGACGACCTACTGGAAGATGGGCCATCCCAAACACCATGCCAACGAGGACGACGGCCAGTGCGGCGTGATCATCAACACCCAGTACAACCGCGACGCCCAGTGCCATTCCCACACGAATTTCGTGCGCAACGGCCTGCCCCTGGAGATCCAGCGGAAGTTGGCCGCCGCCATCTGGGGTTCCCCGGACGCTCTGGACGCCCCGGGGGACTACACCCCGGCCAACGTCTACAAGGCCAAACGGGCCAGATGGTCCCTGGTGCGCAAGGAACTGCACGACGCGTTGGGCGTGTGCAACTGGATGGGGCCCTGGGTGGCCTCTCCCCGCTGGGAGCGTGGCTACGCGGGCGACGACAGCCTGGAGTCGAGATTCCTGAGCCTGGCCACCGGACGGGCCATTGACCGGGAGGAACTGGACCGGGCCGGGGAACGCATTTTCACCCTGCACCGGGCCCTGACCATCCGGGATATGGGCCAGGTGGACATGCGCTCGAAGCACGATCTTGTGCCGCCATGGGTCTTTGAGGACCCAAACGGCGCAGCGCCGTTCACCAAGGGAACCACCCGCATGGACCCCGCCGACATCGCCCTGGCTATGGACCTGTTCTACGAGATCATGGGCTGGGACAAGGCCACGGGCGCACCCACCGGGGAACGCTATGCCAGTCTGGGGCTTGGGGACGTTGGCGAGGCGCTGCGGGTCGGCAAGCTCACCCCGGAGAGCGGCCGATGACTTCCTGCGGCACGACCGGACTGGCGCAAGCGGCGGCTGAGGCGGTTCGCGAGGCGAGCCGGGAGCCGCGGCTGGCCACGTGCGGCGACGTTCTCGCGATGCTGCTGGAACGCGGGCTTGGCGACGTTCTCGCGACGCCGGCCTCGGGCCGGGACGACGAAGAGGCAGACCCCAGGGGCGTGCCCGACGGCGCACAGCCAGCCGCGGCTGCGGATGCGGCCGCCCGGCTCGCCGCCCTGTTGGCCTGCCAGCCAGGGATCGCGGCCTTTGTGAGCCTCTCCGGCCAGACCGTGTATCACGCCCCGGAACTGCTCAGCCGGACCTATGCCCTGATCCTGGACCGCAAGGATTCCCCGATCGCGCTCGTGGCCGAGGAAATCCGGACGAACTCCCGGGACTACCCCAGGCCCGTGCCCGTGAAACTCTTTGAAGCGCCGCCCTTCGACCTCTCCCCGGAAGAGATCGAGGCCGTCTTGCGGGCCATGGCCGCCGGTGCGGCATATCAGGACATCACCTTTGCCGCGACGACCAACGGGGCGGTGTATTTGTTTTCCTCCCTGCACCTGAAACGGGAATACGCGGCCTTTCTTGCCGAGCGGGCCGAGACGCTGGTCCTGAATCCATAAAAGCATGCGGGAGACCTTCGCCGCGCTGACTCATTGCAAAAAAAATATATGGATCGTTCTGAAACTCATGAATTGATTGTCCAGACGGCTGAGAGACTCTTTCGGCGGTTTGGGCCTACGAAAACTCCGGTGCGCGACATTGCACGAGAGTTAAAAATGTCGCCAGCGAATGTTTACAAGTATTTTCCAACCAAGAAAGCTCTTGTCGAAGCGGTTATGGATCGAGGACTGCTTGCCCTAAAGAGTGATATTTTTTAACATTATTCAAAGAGTATGGATGCCGTTGTTGATACGTGAGGCGTGTTGATGTGGTTTATTTGACCATACCTTGCCGGCTGTTGTGTGGAAAATCAAGGATAAAAGAAATTTCTTCTTTTGTTAGGATATTGGAGTGTCGAAGAGGGCTGTCTTTTAGGTAAAGTCTTGCTGAAAACTTACGGATGCTTGTGGTGAAGGCTCTAATGTTGATTGGAAGTTTGCATAGTCCTTGTATGTTCCCTGATTTAATCTCTTCATGTACTAATTTTGGGCATGGAGATCGAAATAGTGCGATGACTTCCATTCCAAGTTTTCTCAATTTATGCATATTGTTCACTGCGGTATGGACATCGGAGTTGACTTCAAAACATGCCAGACGACAAGGTGGAAAGCGATTTAGAAAAAACAACGCTTCTTTCATGTTTCTGGCGGTTATGACAGCATAACCGTCAGCGAGCGCTGCGGCCATGAGTGACAGCTCGATGTTGTCCGAGTTCACAATTAAGATGCGCATGCGTGTCATAATTATAGCTCTGGTGGAATTATGAACAAACATCGCGTCGCTGTGACTGTCAGTGTGTGTGGGTGTGTAATGGTATGAGTTGTTGTTTGTTTGCGGATGCTGTCGCGCTTGAGGGGAATATCTGTTTTGTAGTTATTCCAGTATGTTGACTGTTTTTGTAATTGGCTGTCGCTTTGGTTGATCAAGCAGACATTAACACAAGGCGACGGGTTGTCAACATTACGGCAAGGGCGATTGCGGGAATCCATTCAAGAGCGGGGAGGGCGACGGGAAGGGTCCCCGGGCTCATCATGGGGCACTTGCACGCGCCCTTCGCGCGTGGGGCATGCGGACGGCAGAATCCGTTCCACCGGGTTTGCCGAGGGCGGGGGCTCATGAACAAAATGTCTTTCAACGGCTGGTTACGGCATTCTTTCCTCAAAATCCTCCTCGACGTACCGGGCAATCGCCTCAAGCAGGGCTGCGCGTGGATAGGCGTTTTTGTTGTTGAGCGTGGTCAACAGGGAATTGTGCTTTGTAAAGGGCATGGCAACGGCCAAATGGTCGGCGTTGGGATACCCAAGGAGCGTGGAACCGGGAATAATGGCGTCGGAAGCGACGACCAGACCGTCGTTTAACGGCTCGGTCCGTGCCAGAATGTCGTAAAACGGTTGCAGAACGATGGACATGTCTTCCCGGGCCGCAAAGGCCGCCAGGGAGTAATAGCGCACGGTTGCCGGCAGCGGATGCTCGGCCAGGAAGCGCAGGCGTGTGGCGCGGCGCAGGCTGTCGACGGCCTCGGTTCCTTCGCCTGGCGGGCAGGAGTCCAGATGGACGGACTCGGCCCAGCGGAGCAGGGCCCCGGCGAAGGCGTCGGCCAGGGGGGAGCCGTTGACCGCCCCGGAGACGCTGACCACCGCCGCCACCCGGGAGGTGAGATCGGGATATTTGCGCAATGCTTCCAGGACGTCCACAGTTCCCTTGGAGTGGGTCACAAAGACGAGTGTTTCGTCAGGAGGCAGGGCCAGGACATCCTTGTGGAGCATGTCCGCGTTCCGGTCGCTGCCGAACCTGCCGCCGGTCAGCAGGGACGTTGTCTTGTAGCCGTACCGTTCCAGGTTGGCGCGGCCGTCCTCGAATATGCGCGACACCGGGGAGACGCATTCGGCGAGAAGTCCCGGGACAAGCACAAGGCGGATTCTGGCCGCAGCAGGACCAAGCGCCACGGGCCTGCCCGTGGCGGCCGGCTCATTGGCAAGGCGCCACAGGACATTGTCGCCCTGGCACGGCCTGCCCTCCGGCAGGGCGGCGCCATGATCCCGCACGATGGCGCACAGGATTTCCCTGAATCGGCCGCGATCATCGCGGATGCCGGCCTTGCCGGCAGGAACCAGGATCGCCGGGGGCGTTTCGTGGGCGGACAGCGGAACCGATGGTCTGGCACAGGAAAACAGCAGTAAGGCCATTGTCAGGATGGCGGGCAGCAGGGGCGGCATCCAACGTCGCGAAATTGGTCTGTCCATACGGCCTCTCGGTGTTTGCTGGGTGAAGGGCCGTTGCGCCCCGCCGCTTGTCTTGCCGCAACGCCTGCGTTTGGAAGGCTCCGGGGCTTTGGACCACATCCCGTTTCCGGGCAGATACACATACGCCAAGGGCCGCAGGGCGTCGAGGGCCGGAGGCCGCCCCGAAAGGGCGGGAACAGCCGGTCATGCCGGCCGGATCAGTTGCCCGGCCGGGCGCGGAAGGCGTCGGCGGCGATGCCGTACTGTTTGAGCTTGGCGTAGAGCGTGGTGCGGGAGATGTTGAGCAGCGAGGAGGTGCGCCGAAAATTGCCGCCGGTCTCGCGCAGGGTTTCGAGGATCAGGGCCTTCTGGATGCGTTTGAGGGACATGGTCGCTTCGCCCGGCCGGTATTGCTGCCCCCGGACCATGTCGGCCATGACGTCCTGGGGCAGATCCAGGATGTCGATGCGGTCGGTGGACGCCACGTTGACCAGCCGTTCGATGCAGTTTTCCAGTTCCCGGACGTTGCCGGGCCAGTGATGGGCGGCCAGGGCGGCCTGGGCCTCGCGGGACAGGTCCAGGCCGGGCTTGTCGAGGTGTTTCTTGAATTTGTCCATGAACATCCGGGTCAGCAGGATGACGTCGCCGTCGCGCTGGCGCAGGGGCGGAATCTGGATGGTCAGCACGTTGAGGCGGTAGTAGAGGTCGCCGCGAAAGGCGTTGTTCCTGACCGCCTGGGGCAGGTCCTTGTTGGTGGCGGCGATGATGCGCACGTTGATGCGTCTGGCCTCCTTGCCGCCAAGGCGCGTGACCTCGCTTTCCTGGAGCAGCCGCAGCAGGCTGACCTGGGCTTCGAGGGGCATTTCGCCGATCTCGTCGAGAAAGATGGCGCCGCCGTCGGCCAGCTCGAATTTGCCGGGGCTGCCTTCCTTGAGCGCGCCGGAAAACGCGCCGGCCACATAGCCGAACAGCTCGCTTTGCACCAGATTGCGGGGCAGCGCCCCGCAGTTGACCACCACGAAGGGGCCTTTGCGCCGATTGCCGGCGTTGTGGATGGCCTGGGCGAAAAGCTCCTTGCCGGTGCCCGACTCGCCGAGCAGCAGGGTGGTGGCCTCGCTTTGGGAGGCCACCCGGGCCAGCCGTATGGCTTCGCGCAATGCCTCGGATTCGCCGGCGATGTGGTCAAAGGTGTAGACGGCCCTGGCGCCGGCCACCCGGGCGGCGTATTTGCGCATGCGCCGCGTCTCGCGCAGGGTCAGGATGACGCCGCCGTCGGCAAAGGGCGCACACGACAGGGCGCAGGAAAACTCGCCGTTGCGGAGGGGAAAGGCCACTTCCCGGTCGTGGAAGGTCTGGCGGTCGGCCAGAATGGTCCTGAGCACCCCGCTGGCCGGCAGCAGTGTCTGGATGTTCTTGCCGGTCGCGTCCGCGTCCGCCGCCACGCCGAGCATCTGGCAGGCCTGCCGGTTGATGCTGGCGATGGCGCCGTCGTTGCCAAGGACGATGACGCCGTCGTCGAGCAGTTCCAGGATGATGTGCTGGGTGCGCAGCAGGCTTCGCAGCCGCAGATGCTCCTCGATGGCGTGGGCGGCCGCTTCCACAAGGCCCAGGGTATGCTGGTGGAAATTTTCGGTATTGATGGCCAGATTGAGGGCGCCGAGGAACTGGCCGGCGCTGTCGCGGATGGGGGCGGCGGAGCAGCCCAGGTAGTGGAGCGAGGCGTTGTAATGCTCGGAGGCGATGATGTGGACAGGGATCTTTTCGATAAGGCACACGCCCATGCCGTTGGTGCCGAGGGTTGTCTCGTCGCAGCGCCGCCCCGGCGCGCCGTAGGGCACCTTTTCCAGATCCCGGCTGGTGGCCGAGACATGCAGCACAAGGCCCGTGGTATCGACCAGGGTGACGACGCTGCTTGAGAGATGGATGGAGTGGGCCAGGCGGTCCATGACCAGCTTGGCGGTTTCCACGAGTTCCCGGTTGGCGCTGACGGCGCGTTCCAGGGCGTCGCCGTCGATGGGGCAAAGCGCCATGGCGTCGCAGGGAAAACCGGCCGTGCGGCAGCGTTTCCAGGACTGGAGGATCATGGGCCGCACCACGGCCGGGTCAACCGGCATGCCCGCCTGGAAACGACGCCAGTTGGCGGCGACGGCGAGCATGCGCTCCCGGGAAGAAGAGGGATGGACCGTGGACTCCATGTGCCGCGCACCTCGCAATGCTCCGGCCGTTGCCGCCGGGAAGCCGGGCGACCGTAAGCCATCGGGGCGAACGATTCAAGGCTGCCGGGAACATGGGGCATGGGACGGCCGGCGGGCCCCGTTGACCCTCGGATCTCCCTGTGGAATTATCCCGCCGCGTTGCGCTGCGCCGTCATTTTTCAACATGGTTCGCCATAAAAGGATGTTTCATGACAGATTCCTGCCCCTGCGGTTCCGGCGAGGCGTATGCCCGTTGCTGTGGTCCGCTGCTCGGCCGGGAAAAACCCGCGCCCACGGCCGAGGCCCTCATGCGCTCCCGCTACACGGCCTATGTCCGCAATGATGTGGCCTATCTTGAAAAAACGCTGCTTCCCCGCAAGCGGACGACGTTTGGCGCCCGGGAAACCCTTGAGTGGAATGCGGATGTCTCCTGGACAGGGCTGCGCATCCTGGGCGGATGCCGGGGCGGGGCCGGGGATGAGGACGGCGAGGTGGAGTTTGTCGCCTCCTTTGTCCGGGAGGGCGAGTCCCACGAAATCCATGAGCGCAGCCGCTTCAGGAAAAAGGCCGGAAACTGGTTCTATGTCGATGGACGCACCGGCGGCGCGGCCGGGGAGGACGCCGGCGATCCGGCCGGGGTTGCCGTCCGTCAGTCCAAGGCCGGCCGCAACGCCCCCTGCCCCTGCGGTTCCGGCAAGAAATTCAAGCGTTGCTGCGGCTGACGTGACCATGCTGGCCACTGCCGCCATCACCTTTTCCAAGAGGCTGCTTGCAAAGGCCCTTGGCCCCGGCGATGTGGCCGTGGACGCCACGGCCGGCAACGGCCACGATGCGCTTTTCCTGGCCGGTCTGGTCGCCCCGGCCGGGGTGGTGCACTGTTTCGATATTCAGACCGGGGCCCTGGCCAGGACCAGGGCGCTCCTGGAGGGAGCCGGGTTGGGCCATGCGGCCCGGTTTCACGCCACAGGCCACGAGCATCTGCTCATGAACCTTCCCGGCGAGCATTGCGGGCGGATCAGGGCGGTGGTTTTCAACCTGGGCTATCTGCCGGGAGGCGACGAGTCGGTGGTCACCCGGCCGGAAACCACCCTCGCGGCCCTGGACGCCTCGCGGTTGGTCCTGGCCAGGGGCGGGGTCATTTCGGCGGTCTGCTATACGGGGCATCCGGGCGGCGAAGCCGAAGCGCAGCGCGTGCAGGCCTGGGGCGAGTCCCTGGAGTTCGCTTCCTGGCGGACGGCGCGCTACGAGCTGGCCAACAAACCCGGCGCTCCCATCCGTCTTTTTTTCATCGAAAAGCACGCCTGATACCCAATTCAAAACGCAACGTCAGTTGTGTTTTGAAAAAATATAACCATATAAATACCGTAGATCTTACATCAGGTTCACTTTTGAAGTAGAAATGGAATGAGAGGGGACGGTCCGGCCGTCTGACCGGGCCGGCGGCGTTTCTTGCCTCCGGCGGCCGGGAGCGTTCACGGAACAGCCAACGTTCACGGAACAGCCAACGTTCACGGAACAGCCAAGACAGATTTCTTCACGGTGTTCTTCCGCGCCCATCCGCCGTTCCTTCCCACCTTTACCCTCCCTTTATCCAGGGGCGGCCGGGGGGAATCATTCCCCCCGGCCGCCGGAGCCAGCCTTTCGTTCCCTTTCGCGTCAACCACAATTGGGAACAGGCCCGGCAGGGTTATTGATTCCAGGGGCTGCCAAAGCCGGTTCCGTCGAGGGGGCGGGGCTGGGTTCCGTCGCCGGGGCCGGCTCCGGCGCCGTCCTGGGGACTGTCGTAGGTGCAGTCGCCCGAAGCCAGGTCAAGCCCCCAGCCAAAGCCGCCGTTTGCCGTGTCGTCTCCCCCGAACCAACCGGCCAGGGCGTTGCCGCCCGCCATGGAGCACATCGCCGCCACCGCAAAGATAATGAACAGTTTTTTCATGGATATTGCCTCCTGTACGGGCTTCAGCAATAAGTGTTCCTAAAAAAAAGAGTGTGTTATTTCAGTGGGAAATGGTGTTGCCAAGCCAACTCCTGTATAGAAAATATGCATCGTCTGTTGTGTTTGCTGCGCTTTAGACTATTTCTTTGCTACCGTTGGTCCACGCCCTCCCGGGCAAGAAGACATGGGAAAAGGCAGACGGGCAGCCTGTGCAACCAATTATGAATGCGGCTTGGGCCTTGTTGTCCCCCAATCTGGAACGCCATCCCCACAAGCCGGCCTATCTGTGCGGCAGCGACAGCGTGACCTATGCCGGACTGGCCGGGGCGGCTGCCAGGGCCGGGGCGCTGCTTGCCGCTTCGGGCGTGGGGCCGGGCGATCGGGTCTGTTGCGTGCTGTCGGACAGCCCGGGGGCCATAAGCGCCATCCTCGGCGCGATGTGGATCGGCGCATGCCCCGTGCCGCTTTCCGTGGCCCTTCGGCCTGAAGATTACGCCTGTATTGTGGCCGATGCGGACGCCAGGGTGCTGGTGGCCGACGACGGGCATCCCTGCGCCGCCGTGCCGGACGTCCTGGTCCCGGTCGGGACGGCCGACGCGGACAGTTGGCCCGAGTTTCTGGAACCCGCAGCCTGCGGCCCTGACGATCTGGCTCTGATGCTGTACACGTCGGGTTCCACCGGACGTCCCAAGGGCGTGCCCCATCGGCATCGCGACATCCTGCGCCCGGCGGAAACCTTCGGCAGCCTGATCGGCCTGACCGGGGACGACGTGGTGTTTTCCGCCAGCAAGCTGTCCTTTGCCTACGGCCTGATCGCCTCCCTCAGCCTGTCGCTCGGGTATGGCGCCACGGCCGTGCTTTTTTCGGGCAAATTCGCGACCTTTCTCAATACGTTGTGAGAGCCGCTCCGTTGGATGGGGCCGGTCAGGAGATTCCGAAGGCAAGGGCCGCCTGTGACGAGGACCCCGCGCCGGCGGCGAACAGTTCCTGGGTCGACACGACCCGGTCGGTGAACGACAGGGCTTCGATCTCCTTCAGGGTTTTGCCGCCCGCGATGCTCGACACCGTGATCGCGTCATCGGCAACAGCGACGTCATAGGCGTCGTAGTCCCGGCTGAAGCCGGCAACGTCGTAGCCTGCGCCGCCGGTGAGGATGTCGTCGCCCCAGCCCGTCATGAGGATATCGTTGCCGCGTCCTCCCGACAGGGTGTTGTCGCCGGCATTGTCCACGATGAGGTCGTTGCCGTCGCCGGCGGCGGCTTTTTCGATGGCGGTCAGGGGGGCGATGACCAGCGCCGTGTTGTCGACGAGACTGACCGTGCCCTGGTTCAGGTTGAGGGCGGCATTGGCCGTCACGGGCGACGTGTTGATGGTGTCCGTGCCTGAAGGGTCGACGAGGAGTTTGCGTGAGGCGTCCTGTCCGGCGTAGTCGTGGTATTCGTTGGTGTAAACAAAGCGGGTGTCGTCGGTTGCGGCGGAACCGTAGAGGTTGAGCGTCCAGCCGGCAAAGGCAACGGCCTGCCCATCCGCCTCGGTGTCGGAAACGGTCAGCGTCCAGTTGCCTTGGGAGGCCTCGCCCAGGAAGCTGGTCGAGGTCATGGCGAAATTGTCCGGGAAGGAGGCCGAAAGGCCCGGCGAGTTGTACAGCAGGCTCTGTGTGCCGGACGGCGAGGTCAGGACGATCTCCAGGCCCGAGGAATCGGCGGCGTCCAGATCGGGGATGACCTCGGCCCGCTCCACGGAAACGCCTGCCGGCAGGGTGACCGAGGACGACGCCGAACCGGTCCCGTCAGCCAGGGCGGCGCCGACGGCGGTTTCACCGGTCAAGGTCGCCAGATTGGCTGTCGTGCTTTGTACGTCCCAGGTTTCGGCCAGACGCACCGCCGCCGTGGCGTCGACCAGTCCATAACCCACGTCGCGGCTCGTGTGCATGCCGCCGCCGTTCCAGGTGGCCGCCGCGTTTATGGTCCAGGAACCCGAGGGGTCGGTGTTGCGGGCGGTTATGGCCAGGATGTCCTGGACATCGCGATAGCCAAGGCCGGGGTTGGCTTCGAGCATGAGCGCCGCGACGCCGGAGACTTCCGGCGCGGCGGCCGAGGTGCCGCCGAAATCGTAGGCATAGTCGCCCTGGGGCGACGCTGCGGTGTTGTACCCGTTTTCGCCCACCCGGTCGGTGGTCGCAATCTCGCCGTAGGCATGGGGGACCAGTTCCTGGATGATTTGGTCCTCTTCCTCGTCGTCGCCCGGTATGATGGTGGTTTCCAACGTGTAATACTCGGAGCTTGAGGGGGCGGCCACCAGGATGGAGGCGCCGGGGGTGCTGTAGGAGCTCGCTTTGCCGGCGTTGTCCACGGCCGCCACGGCGATGGTCAGGGGGGAGTTGGTCAGGTTGTCGGAATTGGCGTCGTAGCCGAGTTCCCGGTCGTTGCCCGCGGCGAAGACGACGATGGTTCCCAGCCCGTCGCGTCCCTGGGAGACGGCCCCGGACAGGGCCTGGGCCACATCCTGGTTGGCTGCGTCGCTAAAGTTGTTGAAGACGCCGGAATACCCCCAGCTGTTGCTGATGACGTCGTAGGAGGAAACCGCCTGCTCCAGGGCCGTGGCAAAGCCTCTATTGAGATCGGCGGCCGAGGCTGTCTCTTCGAGGCCGACATAGACCGACGCCAGGGTCGCGCCGTAGGCGACGCCGACGCCGCCGATGCCGTTGCCGGCCGCCGCCGCAATCTCTCCTGCAACGGCCACGCCGTGGTTGTCGCCGGATGCGGCGGGCTGTCCGTCAACGCTGAGCGGGCTTCCCGAGAAACTGATGGACGTATCGATGTTGGCGGCCAGATCGGGGTGGCCGTATTCCACGCCCTCATCCACCACGGCAACGACCACGCCTTTGCCGGCGTAATCCGTCCAGACCGGGACGACATTGAGGTCGACGCCCGGAGTCCCGCCGTTTTGGCCGGTATTGAGCAGGTACCATTGTTGGTCGAAAAGCGGATCGTTGATGCTGGTTGCGCTCATACGGTTTCGCTCCATCCGAGTGGGAATGCCGTAGGATCGAAAGACGATTGGCAGCGATGCGTGTTGCATTTTATCGTATGCAAAAAAATGGATGCGATGTAAAGCCTGGAATGGAGGAGGATTTATCGCCACGCCCATCTGGACCGGCTGCATGCTGACTGAATGCCGTAATCCTTTTCCGGGGAGAGGCGGGACGTTTGGCGTTGCGGCGCTGCGGAAAATCTCCGCGGCAATCGGAAGCCGCCGCTGGCCGTGGCCGGAAACTAGATTTTGCGGATGCCCAGTTCCCGCACCAGATGGCGCAGGGTGCGAGGGCTGATGTCCAGGCATTCGGCGGTCTTGGCCCGGTCGCCGCCGCAGGCGGCAAAGGCGCGCAGAATGGCCTGGGTCTTGGCCTGGCGCACGGCCGCCTCCAGGGTCACCACGGTGTCGGAATCGGCGCTTCGCGGGGTGATCTCGCCGCCAAGACGCATGTCCTCGGGCAGATCGCCGGCATCGATGGGGCCCTCGCGGCTTAGCAGGGCCAGCCGCTCGATGAGGTTTTTCAGTTCCCGCACGTTGCCCGGCCAGTCGTGGGCCGTCAGTTCGGCCAGGGCCGGATCGGTGAAGCGCAGGCCCGGCTTGTGGTAGCGCTGCCGGTAGATCGACAGGAAGTATTCCGCCAGAAAGGCGATGTCGCCGCTGCGCTGCCGCAGAGGCGGCAGGACCAGGGGCACGACGTTTAGCCGGTAATACAGGTCCGCCCGGAACGCGCCCTGGCGCACCATGTCCGGCAGGGTCCGGTTGGTGGCGGCCACGATGCGGGCCGCAAAGCGGATGGGGCGCTCGCCGCCCAGCCGCCGGAACGACCGCTCCTCCAGCACCCGCAGAAAATCCACCTGGTTGATGGCCGGGATCTCGCCGACCTCGTCGAGGAACAGGGTGCCGTCGCCGGCCATCTCGAAAATGCCGCGCTGGACCTTGGTCGCGCCGGTAAAGGCTCCGGCCTCGTGGCCGAAAAACTTGTCGGCAAACAGTTCGCCCTTGAGCACCCCGCAGTTGACCGGGACAAAAGGCTTTTTGCGTCGTCGGCTGAGGTTGTGGATGCACTGGGCCAGCAGTTCCTTGCCGGTGCCGGTTTCGCCGGAAATGAGCACACAGGCGTCGGAGGGGGCGATCTGGGTGGCGAGGTCGTAGACGGCCTGCATCTCTGCGGAACAAAAGAGGAACTCCGCCTCGGGCGGGGCCTGCCCGGCGGTGACGGGGTCGTCGGCATCCAGCGGCAAATATTTGCCGCAGAGCAACATGCTGGAATCACTCATTTCTATGGTTCCCCGTCAGATGCGCCAGCGGTGAATCTGATTGTCCGATCGGCCGATCATGCGCTATCGGCGGAAAAATAACAACGGCAAAAACTTGCCGCCGGGTGGCGAAAGTTTGCCGTTTCGCTGCCCGGTTGAATAGCTAATATATTGTATTTATTGCAAATTCAAAAAGGCACAATCCTTGATACACAGGGCGTCGAAGGGACGGTTCGCACGCGGTTTCGGCGGACCACTGCTTCGCCCCGCGCCTTTGGCCGGGACGAAGCCCAACCCACCACACCATTTCGGAAAAGGAGAACGAGAGGATCATGAAGCGGCAAATTTTACTGAAAGCGGGCCTGCCGGTCCTCGGGGCTGCCCTGTTGATCGCGGTCTACGCCATGGCGGCCCAGAACGATGCGGTCGTCACCCAGTCCATGGCAGAGGCCGGGGTTTCGGGCCCCTGGTGGTTGTGGCCGTTGGTGCTGTTGTTTTTCTGTTTTATCCTCGGCATCATCGCGGTGTTGGCGGGCGTTGGCGGCGGCGTGCTCTACGTGCCCCTGGTCAGCGGATTTTTTCCCTTCCACCTCGATTTTGTCCGCGGCGCGGGCCTGATGGTGGCCCTGGCCGGCGCGCTGGCCGCTGGTCCGGGCTTGCTGCGGCGCAATCTGGCCTCCCTGCGCCTGGCCCTGCCCGTGGCCCTGATCGCCTCGTCCTGCGCCATCGTCGGCGCCATGATCGGCCTGGCCCTGCCCACCAACGTCGTCCAGATCTGTCTCGGCGCGACCATCCTGTTTATTGCCATACTGATCCTCAAATCCAAGAACGTGGCCGTGCCCGAGGTCAAAAAGCCCGATGCCCTGGGCATCGCCCTGGGGATGAACGGCGTCTACCATGACGCGTCCACGGGCCAGGACTACGCCTGGAAGACCCATCGGACTCTGCCGGGACTGCTCATGTTCATCATCATCGGCGTCATGGCCGGCATGTTCGGCCTGGGCGCCGGCTGGGCCAACGTGCCGGTGCTCAACCTGATGATGGGCGTGCCGCTCAAGGTCGCCGTCGGCACCTCCAAGTTCCTGCTTTCCATCACCGACACCTCGGCCGCCTGGGTCTATCTGAACCAGGGCTGCGTCATTCCGCTGATGGCCATTCCGTCCATTGTGGGCCTCATGTTCGGTTCCTTCGTGGGCGTGCGGCTTCTGGCCAAGGCCAAGCCGAAGTTCATCCGCTACATGGTCATCGGCGTGCTTCTCTTTTCCGGAGCCAAGGCGCTGCTCAAGGGCCTGGGCATCGGCTGAGCCTGGGTTGCAACCATCCATGACACCATAATAAACGGAGACTCCCTATGACCACCGATACTTCGCAGACGCCTCCCGAGCAGCTTCTCTATTCCACCATGCTTTTCTACGGCTGCTGGGGGTCCCTGACCCTTATGGCCATAACCTATGCGCTCTATGTCCTGGGCGTGCTCACCCCCCACGTGCCCCTGGAGACCGTGACGCAGTTGTGGTCCCAGCCGGTCAAGGTCTACCTGGAGCAGGGCGGCGTCCCCCAGGGCTGGGGCTGGCTCAGACTCGTCGGCCAGGGCGATTTCCTTAATTTTACCGGCATCGTCCTTTTGGCGGGCATGACCATCCTGTGCTATGTTCCGCTGATTGGCGCCTACCTGAAAAAGAAGGAGCCGATTTTCGCCGCAGTGGCCGTGCTGGAGATCCTTGTGCTCTTGTTCGCCGCTTCCGGCATTGTCGGCAGCGGGGGACACTAGGGCAGCCTCTCCGCTTCCATGTGGCCGGCGGTTCGACTATTTGAGAGACATCACGTCACGCGAAACGCCGCAGGCATGGAGGATTGATGGTGGCAGCGACGGACAAGGCGGTTTGGTTTGCCGAAAGCGTGTTGGACTTGCCCGATTTTTTTGACGCCATGCCCATCGGCGCGGCGGTCTACGACAGCCTCGGGCGAGTCCTGCACCTCAATGCCTATTTGCGAAGGCTCACCGGTTTCGGTCAGAGCGAGGCCCGGGGGCTGCCCTGCCGGCACGTGCTGCGAACGGCGGTGTGCGGCCAGGATTGCCCCCACCTCCGGCAGGGGGGCTGCGACCAGTCCCTCGACACCGACATCGTCAACCGGGCCCGGCGCAAGATCCCGGTGCGCCTGAGCACCCGGCTTCTGCGCGACAGGCACGGCGAAACCCTCTACCGCGTGGACTTTGTGGAAGAACTGGCGCAGCGGGGAACCGACGGCATGCTGACGAAAAAGTCCGGCCTGGGGGCGCTGATCGGCAAAAGCGAGGTGATGGAGGATATCCTCTCGGTGCTGCCGGAATTTGCCCGGTCCGACCGGCCTGTGCTCCTGGTCGGGGAGACCGGCACGGGCAAGGACCTTATCGCCGAGCTTGTGCACGAGAGTTCCTTGCGCTCCAAGCGTCCGTTTCTGCGCATGAATCTTGGCTTTCTGCCCGCGAATCTGCTCGAAGCCGAGCTTTTCGGCCGCGCGGCCGAGGAAGGCTCGGGCCTTGAGGAGATTCGCGGTCGTTTTCAGGAGGCGGCCGGGGGAAGCATGTTTTTCCCGGAACTCTCCGATGCGCCCCTGGCCCTGCAACAGCGGCTCACCGTCTTTCTCGATACCGGGACCGTCTGTCCCCAGGGCCGGGAGACGCCGTTTCCCGTCGACGTCAGGCTCATGTTCGCCACCCAGCGGTCCCCGGAGGAGTTGGCGGCCAAGGGTCTGCTCGACCCGGAGTTCTACAAGCGCCTGAGCATCTTTCGCCTCGACCTGCCGCCGCTTCGCGAGCGCGGCGAGGACCTGCCGTTTTTGCTGGCCTATTTTGCCGAACGCTTTGCCGAACGGTTCAAGAAAACGGTCAAGGGCTTTTCTCCCGACGCCATGAGCATTCTGGCCGAATACCCCTATCCGGGAAACGTGCGCGAACTGCGCAACATCGTCGAGTACGCCGTCATGACGTCCAAATCCTCGTTGATCCTGCCCGCCAACCTGCCGGTCTACGTGCCCGTGCGCTCGTCCGCGCCCGGCGCTGCCGGGCTTGCCCCCGCTGCGGCCCCGGGCCCGGGACCGGACGCGCCCAAGGCCAGGGCCGGCAAGGCCAGGAAGGAGTCGACCGGCAAAAGGAGCGCGACATGAGCGGACACCGGATACTGATTGCCCTGCGCGGCAACGAGGTCGCCTGGCGTTTCGACAAGACGGCCGAGGCCCTGGTCTGCGACATTGACGACAGCGGCGGGGTCGTCTCGCGTTCCGAAATCATTTTCGCCCGCTTTTCCGCCGAGGATATGTGCGAATATGTGCTGGCCCACAACATCGACACCGTGGTGGCCGGCGCCGTGGAAGAGGAGTATTACCATTACCTGCGGTGGAAGCGGGTGGACGTCATCGACAACGTGGCCGGGGAGCTTGGCCCGGTGCTGGAGCGTCTGGCCCAGGGGCGGCTTGGTTCCGGGGACATCCTGTTCCCTGAAAGCGGGGCGTGACCATGTTTCAGGCCGTGTTCAAACGTCATCTGGAAGGGCTCAGTTCCTCCGACGTCATCGTCACGCCCCAGATCTATCGTTCGTTGCGACGAAAGATTACGGCGCTGATGCTCATTACCGCCGCGCTGCCCCTGGCCATCATGGCCTGGCTCAACTATTACGAATACCAGAAGGCCCTGTCGCGCGAGATCCAAAATCCCCTGCGGGTCATCGTCAACAAGTCCAAGAATTCCTTCGAACTGTTTTTGGCCGAGCGCACTTCGGCCGTGGGCTTCATCGCCCAGGCCTATACGTTTTCGGAACTGGCCAACGAAAAGGATCTGGCCCGGATTCTCAAAATCCTGCAAACCGAATACGTCGGGTTTGTCGATATGGGGCTCATTAACGACAAGGGCGAACTGGTCAACTACGTCGGCCCGTATGCGCTCAAGGGCCACAATTATGCCGAGCAGACCTGGTTTAACGAGGTGCGGGTCAAGGGCCGCTATATTTCCGACGTCTTCATGGGATTTCGCAAGTTCCCCCATGTGGTCGTGGCCGTGCGCCACACCCTGGAGTCGGGCGAACCCTTCATCGTGAGGGCCACCCTCGACACCCACCAGTTCGACAAGATTATCGGGGCCATGGGCCTGGAGCCCGGTTCCGACGCCTTCCTGCTCAACCGCGCCGGCATCCTCCAGACCAGCTCTCAGCGTTTCGGCAAGGTCCTGGACACGTTTTCCCTGCCCATGCCGCCGCCGACCTTCGAGGCCACCGTCCTGCAGCAGCAGGACGCCGACGGCGAGGACATCTTTCTGGCCTATACCTATTTTCCGGAAAGCGACTTCGTGCTGGCGGCGATCAAGCCCAAGGCCCAGGTGCTGCGCACCTGGTACACGGTACGGGGGGATTTGGTCTTCATTTTCTGCGCCGGCGTGCTGGCCGTGTTTCTGGCCTCCTACAAGCTGACCGACCTGCTGCTGCGGCGCATGCGCGAGGCCGAGGAACAGCGGGAACTGGCCTTGCGCCACGTGGAGCATGCCCAAAAGCTTTCCTCCATCGGACGGCTGGCCGCCGGCGTGGCCCACGAGATCAACAATCCCCTGGCCGTCATCAACGAAAAGACCGGGCTCATGCGCGACCTCATCGGCCTGCGCGACGATTTCCCCGACAAACAGCGGTATTTGTCCCTCATCGATACGGTGCTCAAGACCGTCATGCGCTGCCGCGACATCACCCGGCGCATGCTCGGCTTTGCCCGCCGCATGGACGTGAGCCTTGAGGAACTCGACATCAACGACGTCATCCTCGATACCAGCGGTTTTCTCACCCAGGAGGCCCTGCACCGGAAAATCGAGCTGGCCGTCGACCTCGACCCGGGCATCCCGCGCATCGTCTCCGACCGGGGTCAGTTGCAGCAGGTGTTCCTCAATATCTTGAACAACGCCCTGGCTGCCGTGGCCGATAACGGCCGCATCGACATCCGCACCCGCAGCGAGGCCGACGACGTGATCGTGGAAGTCCGGGACAACGGCTGCGGCATGTCCAAGGAAACCATGTCCTGCATCTTCGAACCGTTTTTCACCACCAAAAAGACCAAGGGCACCGGCCTTGGCCTGTCCATCACGTACGGGATCGTCAAGCGTCTGGGCGGGGAGATCAGCGTGGAAAGCGAGCTGGACAAGGGCACGGCGTTTACCCTGCGCTTTCCGAAACAACCGAAAAACGAGGCGTAGCAGAAAATGCCCATATACGACGTCAATATCCTGCTGGTAGACGACGAGAAGGAATTCACCTCCACCCTGGCCGAACGCATGGCCCTGCGGGGGCTGCGTGTGCGCTGCGTCTATTCCGGCGAGGAGGCCCTCAAGGAAATCGCCGCCGAAAAACCGGACGTGGTGGTCATGGACGTCATGATGCCGGGGCTCAAGGGTCTGGACATCCTGCGCCATCTCAAGGCCACCAACCCGGAGATACAGGTCATCCTGCTGACCGGGCAGGCCGGCACCCGCGACGGCATGGAAGGCATGAAGCTTGGCGCCTTCGATTACCTGCTAAAGCCCCTGGCGCTGGACGCCTTGCTGGCCAAGATCGCCGAGGCGGCCGCCGTCGGAGGGAAGGCGCAATGAACGACTCCCGGGCCGCAGGCGGCGACGGACGCTTTCTTGGCGCCGTGACGGCCGCAGCCTGCCACGATCTCATGAATCATTTCGCCACGTTCTCCCAGGCTCTGGGGCTCATGGAGGATTGTCTGGCCGCCGATGCCCGCACGAGGCTTCGAAGCCTCGGCTTCAAAGGCGGCTTTGAACACAAGGAGCGCTTCCAGGAGTTGATCGCCATGCTGCATGGGCAGCTGGAGCGTGCCGTGGGGCTGACCGAGGCCCTGGCCCTGGCCGCGCACAGCGTGGACCGGGAAGGGCGGGACGTCCCGCCGCCGGAGGCCGTCCGGGCCCTGCTTGTCTTGTGCGAACGCCTGCTCAAACGCCGCAAGGTCACGGCGGTGCTGGACACGGCCGCGCCTGCCGCAACGCCGCCCTGGCCGGCCTTGCGGCAGGCCGACTATCTCGGGCCGGTTCTGGAGGTCCTGCTGGCCTGCCTGCCCCACATGCCCATGGGCGGGGAGCTGCGGTTGGCCTGCCGGGCCGGGGCCGGCGCTTTGGCCGTGACCATTGGCCCCGGGGAGGGCCGGTTTTCCGACGATGCCCGCGCGGCCTGCCTGGGCGCGGCCCGGGCCGCCGGGGTCGAGGTCGCGCCCGGCGAGTCCCTGACCCTGGTTTTTCAGGAACAGCCGACGTCAACACCGGCTTCGTGTCCGCCCGACGCGGGCCAAGCCTCATAAGGAGATTGCCATGAGAAAGATCAAGCTGCTGCTGGTTGACGATGAGGAAAATTTCGTCAACACCCTGGCCGAACGCCTGAAAATGCGCGACGTGCCCTCCAAGGTCGTCTATTCCGGCGAGGAAGCCCTGGAAGCCGTCAAGTCCGAAGTTCCCGACGTCGTGGTCCTGGATCTCCGCATGCCCGGCATCGACGGCATGGAGGTGCTGCGCAAGGTTCGCCAGAGCAACCCCGACGTGCGCATAGTCATTCTCACCGGCCACGGCACCGACGCCATCGAAGAGGAAGCCAAAAATCTTGGCGCCTTTCACTACCACAAAAAACCCGTGGACATCGACGAACTGCTCGGCACGGTCAAGAAGGCCTACCGCGAAAAGCTCGAAGACGCCATGGTGGCCGCCACCTTCGCCCAGGCCGGAGCCTTCAAGGAGGCCCAGGACATCCTCGACGAAGACAAATAGGGCGGGCGTCCCGGTCGGTTGGCCTGCGGCGCTGCCGCAACCGGGGCTGCACGGTTGTTCTGGGGACCTTGGGGAGACGGCTCATGCCGATATCCGTCCTGCTCGTCGACGACGAGCCAGATTACGCGGCGCTTTTGGCGCAGCGGCTGACAAGCCGCGATTTCGCGGTGACAGTCGCTGCCGACGGGGACGAGGCGTTGCGCGCGGCCGTCTCGTCCCCTCCCGACCTGGTGTTGCTCGACGTCAACCTGCCGGGCAAAAGCGGCGTGGAGGTGCTGGCCGAGCTTAAGCGGGCCGGATTCGCCGGCGAGGCCCTCATGCTCACGGGGCAGGCCGGGGTGGAGACGGCTGTTGCCGGCATGAAGCTCGGGGCGGCCGACTATCTGTCCAAAAGCCTGGGGTTTGGCGAGTTGGTGGCGGCGCTTCTCCGCGCCTATGGCCGCAAGCTCGACCGGGCCGAATCCGTTCGGCTGATTGAGGTCGAACGCCTGGCGGCCCTCGGCCGGGTGGCCGAAGGGGCGGCCCACGAGATCAACAACCCGGTGACCGTCATGGCCACCATGGCCGGCTGGATCGAGGATCTGTGCGACGATCTGCCCGAGTCCTGCGCCGGGATCGCTGCCGAAATCCGCCAGTCGGCCCGGCAGATCGCCGCCCAGGGCACGCGGATCAAGGCCGTGATGCTCAACCTGCTCAAGTGCGGCGGCCGCTTCGATCCGCGTCCGGCCAGCCTGCGTCCCCGCGAGGCCGTGGAAGCCGTCCTGGCCGTCAGGGCCGGGCGCGTCCGGGACCTGGGCATCGGGTGCGTCAACGCCGTGCCGGCGGAACTCGAGTTGCGCTTTCCCCCCGGGGCCTTCGAGATTGTCTGTGCGGTGCTGGTCGACAATGCCCTGGACGCCATGGAAGGCCGGCAGGGGTGCGTGCGGATCGCGGCCCAGGCGGCCGACGGGGTCTTTGCGCTCTCGGTGGCCGACGAGGGCCCGGGCATTGACGAGGCCATCGCGCCGAGGATCTTCGAACCGTTTTTCTCCACCCGCGACTCCAACACCCGAAGCGGCCTGGGGCTGGCCGCAGCCCGGGGCGTGGCCCGGGGACTTGGCGGCGACATCGTCCACGAACGCCGCCCCGGCGGGGGCTGCCTGTTTACGGCCCGTTTTCCCGGCTATTGAGGCCCGGCCCGCCCCCCGGGGCCTGAGGGCGGCCTGCCTTGGCGCTGAAATTGCGGAGGCGTCCCCAGGGGGATGCGGCAGCGCAATCCGGCTGTCGTGCAAGGGGGACGCAGCGGGAGCGGGCAGGCATTTTCGCCCCGGGGCGTCCGGTCACTGGTTTTCAGGCGGATTCGCCGGGCGCCCGGCCTCGGCCGGCCGCAGACGCTCGGACAGGGTCTGGACAAATTCCCGTTCCTCCTCCACCAGCAGACTCTTCGGCAACATCTCGAAATGGGCCCGGCGATAGATGTCTGTCTGATAAAACCCCTTGCCCACTCTGGTGGCCACGTCGCGTACGCCCTCTATGGCCGCGGCGATGGTCCGCAGTTCGTTTTCCAGACGCTCCAGAAGCAGCGCCTTCCTGTTGATGGTCAGGATGACCATGCCGTCCCTGGCGGATACGGCCACGTCGTGGCCCTTGCCGGCGACGACGGTTTCCACCCGGGCGGCCAGGAGGAAATCCCGGGCGGCGGCGCGGGAGGCGTCCGTCGGGCGCACGGCCGGATCGGCCGCATGGCGGACGACGAGGGCGGCGGCGGCCGCAACGGAGGTTTTGTCCATGGGCACGACAATGTCGTAGAGAGCCGGGTCCCAGGGGTCCTTGGCTCCGGCCGCGAACCCGGCCCAGAAGGCCCGGTCCTCGTCGTCGCGCTCCAGGCTTTTGCGGGCCTCGCGTTCGGCCAACCCGGCCTCGTCGGCGGCCGTTTGCCAGCGGCTGGCGGCGTTGGCAATGAGACAGGCCCGCAGCACATGGGCGATGTCGCCGGGGGGGAGCAGGGCGCAAAAGCCGGTGAGGAGCAGGCTTTCGTCTTCGACCAGACGGGTGGCCAGGGCCAGACGCAGCCAGGCGGCGGCCCGCTGTTTTTCGTTGGTGAACCTGCCGAGTAGCGAAGTCTTGGCCGAGAAGGCCCTGGCGATCTTGTCCGAACCGAGGCCCGACAGCGCGCCGGCGGCCTGGACCAGATCGGCGTCGGCGACGACAGGCAGCCTTGTTGCCGCCTGTATGGCGGCCACAACCGGCTGGTCCTTGCAGAACGCGCCGCTGAAAAGGGAAATGACGGACATGGCGACTCCTTCTCAGCAATGCCCGATTTCCGGCTTGGCCAGCATCCTGCGGCAGCAGGCGACAAGCTCGTCAAAAAGCGCTCCGGCATCGTAGAGGTTGCAGGTTTTAAGGCGCAGCAGGCCGTCGGCCATGGCGAAGAGGATCATGCCGGCCTCGTGGGCCGGGAAATCGCCCATGGACCCGTCGGGTTGGCCGACGTGCACCACGCGCTCAAAAATATCCGTGAGGCAGTTGTAAATGGCTGCCAGATGTTCCCGGCATTCCGGGTTGTCCTCGGCCAGCCTGTGGGGGTAGTGCCGCTGCAGGAGCGTAAACTCGTGCTCCATGCGTCCCGAGAGACGAAAGTAAAAGGCCACACTACCTGTCTCACATCGTTTCACTGTTAAAGCAGAACTGGCATTACTCGGCCGGGAGCCCCAGAACTCCGCGCACCTCGGCCTTGGACTTGGCAAACTCGTCCTGGAAGGCCGGGTCCTGCAACAGAAACGCGGCGATGACCGTCCCGGCGAGCCTTCCGGCCTCCACGTCGCTTGGATAATGCACCCCGCCGATTTCCCGGTTCAGCCTGTAAAGCTCGGCCCGGTCATAAATCTGCGTTTGCTTTTCAGGCAGCATGTTGGCCAGGATGATGGAGGTGACGGTTCCGAAGGTGGAATGTCCGCTGGGGTATGAGGCGTTGCCGGGTTTGGGTACGCAGGGATGGATTTCGGGGTTGGCGGCGTAGGGCCTCGGCCGGTTCCAATGCGCTTTGGCCGGTCCCAGGAGACTGTCCGCCCTTTTCTTGACGGCAGTGAAGAAGGCTGCGGTCCGGGGGAGTTTTTCGGCAGTGAAATTGTCCCCGACGACATCGGCAAACCGGAAGACGGAGCGCTCGGCATCGGCCTGGGCGGAGGCCTCCATGGCGGGGGTGCGGGATTTTTGCAGGGTCAGCAGCGTCTCCATTTCCTGTTTTTGCCGCGGCGAACCCACGGCCGGGGGAGGAGCCAGAAGCCTCGGGAAGTCGATCTGTTCCCGGGTGAGGAACGCGGTCTCTTCGGCCAACCCGTATTGCGGCAAAAGCAGCAGCAGGAAAATCAGAAACAGACGATTCAAGGGGCGCATTGCGGACCTCCAGCGGTTCGGACAATTCTCGGAGGCGGGGTCATGGGAACATTGCGTGCACCGGACGGTGGACAATGTCGCCGCAATTACCGGGCCTTTGCCGGCAACGTCCCTTTCTGGGCAAGATCGTCGATGACCTGCCGGCACAGGAGGTCGTAGCCGGTCATGGTCATGTGCACGCCGTCCTTGGCCCGAAGCGACACGTTTTTGCCGTCGATGTCCCTGGCCTGGAGGAAATTGCCCGAAGCGTCGGCAAACACGCCGGGCGCGTCCATGTACGAGCAGCCCGGCACCTTGGCGCAGGCTTCCCGGGCGGCCGCATTGACGGCCTGCACCCGCTGGGAATAGGCCGCATCGCGCATGACCGGAAGCCCGACCCAGAGGGTCGCCACGCCGCCGTCTGCGGCGATGCGGATGAAATGTTCGGCTTTCTGGCGGTAGGCCTCGCTCCATTCCGGCGTGCCCGGGGCTTTGCCGGCAATGGAATTGTTGGCGTCGTTGCCGCCCATGACCACCACCACGGCCGCCAGTTTTTCCTTGGCCACCAGTTCGGCCAGCTTCTTCTCCCAATCCAGGGATTTTTTATTGATCAGTCCGGTGGAAACCTTGCCCACGGCGCGGCAGGCCATGCCTTCCATGTCCTTGACGCGTTGCTCCATGGTCATGCCGACGCCGACGGCCAGGGAGTCGCCGACCACGGCCAGGGTGTTGCCGGCGGGCCGCTGGGCTGCCGATTGTCCGGCTTTGGCCGTGGCGGCGTCCGGCGCGGGAGCTGCGGCCGCGATCTGCGGCAACGCCGCGGCGGGCTCGGCCTTGGCCGACGCCAGAGCGGCTGCGGCTGCGGGCGCGGGTTTGGAATCCAGGGTTTCCTTGGTCTGCTCCTCGGGGGAGGCCGGCCGCTGCGACGGCGCAGGGGAGGCCGCCGCGCCGGGTTCCGGCACGGCCGGCGGGGCGGCGGCCAGGGGGGCGTCCACAGGCTTGGGCTTGACCTCGGCCTCGGCAGCGGCCGGGGCCTGGGGATTGTCGTTTTTGGAAGAGGTCTGGGCCGAATCCTTGATGCAGCCCGACAGGGAAAGGGTGGCCAGCAGGGCGGCCAGCCCTGCAAAAACTAATACTCGCATGAGGCCTCTCCACCATGGTCGTGGACGGATTCGTGGTGACGGTGACGATGGGCATGGACGACTATTGGGCCAGCCATGGTGCTGTCCCAGGCCTTGGGCGGTCCGGGAATGCGCCACGGCGTCGCTCTTATGACGCAACGACAGGGTGGCGGTCAACGGCGAACCCGGGGGTGCGCTCCGGATTTGCGCCGGCGGGAACACTCCCGCCGGCGCAAGCCGGCAAAAGGCGGTCCACCTAGCGCATGGCTTCCGGGAACAGCTTGGCGGCCAGCTCCCGCAGCTTGTATTTCTGGACCTTGCCGCTGGTGGTCAGCGGGAATTCGTCGACAAAGGCGATGTATTTCGGAATCTTGTGCCAGGCGATCTGGCCCCGGCAGAAGTCGCGCACGTCTTCGGGGGCCATCTCCACACCCTTGCGCAGGATGATGAACGCCCCGACCTCCTCGCCGTATTTGCGGCTGGGCACGCCGGCCACCTGGATGTCGGCGATGCCGGGCATGGTGTAGAGGAATTCCTCGATTTCCCGGGGGTAGATGTTCTCGCCGCCCCGGATGATCATGTCCTTGATGCGGCCGGTGATGACGACGAAACCGTTCTCGTCCATGACGCCGAGGTCGCCGGAGTGGAGCCAGCCCTTGGCGTCGATGCATTTGGCCGTGGCCTCGGGGTTGTTGTAATAGCCTTTCATGGCGTTGTAGCCCCGGCAGCACACCTCGCCCTGCCGGCCGCGCGGCATCTCCTCGAACGTCTCCGGGTCGAGCACTTTCACCTCGACGTGGGGGAAGGCCTTGCCCACGCTTTCCACCCGGTAGTGGTAGGGGTCGTCGACATCGGACTGGGTCATGCCGGGCGAGCTTTCCGTCAGGCCGTAGACGCTCGTGATCTGCTTCATGAACATCTTCTCGGTCACCTGCCGCATGGTCTGGACCGGACAGACCGAGCCGGCCATGATGCCGGTGCGCAGCGACGAGAAGTCGAACTTGGAAAACAGCGGATGCTCCAGGATGGCGATGAACATGGTGGGCACGCCGTAAAGGGCCGTGCACTTCTCCTGCTCGATGGACATCATGGTCTGGATCGGGTTGAACACCTCGGTAAAGACCATGGCGGCGCCGTGGTTGACGCAGGCCATGACTCCGAGGACGCAGCCGAAGCAGTGGAACAGCGGCACGTGGATGCACAGCTTGTCCTTGTCGGTGAAGCGCTGGCGCTGGCCGATGGAGTAGCCGTTGTTGAGGATATTGTGGTGGCTGAGCATGACGCCCTTGGGGAAGCCCGTGGTCCCCGAGGTGTACTGCATGTTCACCACGTCGTGGCAGGAAAGCGAGGCCTGCCGGGCCTTGAACTCCTCGTCCGAGACGGTGCGGGCCAGCCCGATGATTTCGGGGATGGAGTACATGCCGCGATGTTTTTCCACGCCGAGGAAGCACACGCGCTTCAAGTGCGGGAAGGTCTCGCTGCGGATGGCCCCGCGCTGCATGGTGCGCAGTTCCGGGGCCAGATCGTAGAGGATCTCGATATAGTCGGAATCGCGGAAGCCGTTGGTGATGAAGATGTTGTCGGCGTCCGAGTTGGTCAGGAGGTATTTCAGTTCATTGCGCTTGTAGGCGGTGTTGACGGTGAGCAGGATGGCCCCCATCTTGGCGGTGGCGAACATCAGCGCCACCCAGAAGGGGACGTTGGTGGCCCAGACCGCGACCTTCTCGCCTTTTTTGATGCCAAGGGCCATCAACCCTTTGGCCAGTTCGTCGGTCAGTTCGTCGAACTGCCGCCAGGTCAGCCGGTAGTTGCGGTCCACGTAGACCACGGCGTCCTGGTCCGGGAATTTCGAAGCCGTCTCGTTTAAGAGCCGGCCCAGGGTCAGGTCGCGCAGGGGGGGCACGAAGGTCATGGACGGCTCCTTGTTACTGCGGGATGTAGAGGACCGCGTAGATGTCGGCCTTGGGGGCGTTGCCGCAACCCACGTAGTGGGGCACCACGGAATTATAGTAGATGGAGTCGCCGGCTTTGAGGAGGTGGCGGTCCGGGCCGACGATCACTTCCAGTTCGCCGGACATGACCACGATGAATTCCTCGCCCTCGTGGGAGGACAGGGGCTTTTCGCCGCCGGCCTCCTCGTCGGGATAGACCTCGATGAAAAAGGGCTCCATGTGGCGGTCGGTCTTGGTGGCCCCCAGGGAATGGTAGCGGAACGCGGCGCGCTTGCCCCGGGCCTTGCGCAGCACCACGTCGTCGGCCTCCAGGTCGCCCCGGCAGGTCAGGCAGACGTCGTTGGCCACGGCGTCGTCCATGAAGGTGCCCAGGCGTTGCCCCAGGGCCAGGGCGATCTTGAGGAGCGGGCCGAGCGACGGCGTGACGTCCTCCTCCTCGAGGGCGGTCAGGAAATCCACGGAAAGACCGGTGCGGCTGGAAAGCTCCTCGCGGGAGAGTTCCTGGCGTTCCCGATACGTGCGGATGCGATCACCAAGCTTTTTGTCGCTCATGGCTACCTCGTTGCGGAATATGGTGGGGAGGGGCAGGACGTCGGTAATGCCCCGGGAATAACGGACTCCCATACCTCAATATGGCACGAAATTCCAGCCGTTTTTGCCTGTCTGCCGGTGAAAGGATTTGACAAGGGCAAGGCTCGTGCGAAAAGACGGGGAAACCATTTCGCAACCCGAAACATCAGGCAAGGGGTGCCCCATGAGCAAGGAAATCGGGCCGGTGCGGGAAATCGCCATGCGCCTTCGCGGCATCCGCGAGGCGACCGGCTTTTCCCCCGAGGCGTTGGCCGAGGCCTCGGGCGTGACGGTCCAGGACGTTTTGGCCTTTGAAAGCGGCGACAAGGAAATTCCCGTCAGCTACCTCTATGAGGTGGCCAAGGCCTGCGGCGTGGATCTGACGGCCCTTCTCACCGGCGACGAGGCCCATTTGCAGGCCTATTCCCTGGTGCGCGGCGGCCAGGGCCTGTCCGTGGACCGGCGCAAGGCCTACAAATACCAGGCCCTGGCCTACCGGTTCCACAAACCGGCCATGGAGCCGTTCCTGGTCACCGTGCCGGCCAAGGAAGAGTCGGAGATGGAGTTCAACCGGCATCTTGGCGAGGAATTCATCTACATGCTGCGGGGCCGGCTCGAAGTGCGCCTCGGCGACGACGTGGTGACCCTCGAACCCCACGACAGCCTCTACATTTCCTCCCGCACCCCCCACGCCATGCGCGGGCTGGACGGCGCCGAAGCCGAGTTTCTCGACGTGATTATCTAGCCGGACGCCGCCAGCCGCCGTGCGGCGTCCGGCCATGCGGACCCATGCCCGTAGTGCGTAGACGCGACAACAACCGTATTGCCCAGGGAGCCCAAGATCATGCCCGTCGCCAAACTGCGACCCAGAACGTATCGGGAACTCGTCGAGACCGTCTCCGTCCCTGTCCCTGACAACTACAATTTCGCCTTCGATTTCCTTGACGCCGAGGCGGCTGTCGATCCGACCCGTCCGGCGATGATCCATATCGGTCCCGACGGCGCGCGCCGCGATTTCACCCTCGGCTGGTTCAGCCGGGAGTCGGCCCGTCTGGCCAATGCCTTCAAGGCGGCCGGGCTGGCCAAGGGCGACCGCGTCATGGTCATCCTTTACCGCCGGGTGGAGTGGTGGGTGACCATGCTGGCCCTGCACAAGCTCGGGGCCGTGCCCGTGCCCTCGCCGAACCTGCTGACCCCCCACGATATCGACTTCCGGGTCAACTATGCCGGCATCAAGGGCGTCATTGCCGAGGATTCCGTGGTTTCCCGGGTGGAGGCGGCCCGGCCGACCTGTCCGACGCTTGCGACCCGCATCCACGTCGGCCCGGCAACCCCGCCCCCTGGCTGGCTTGATTACGAAGCCATCCGGGCCGAAGCCTCGGACGTGTTTCCCCGCACCAGCGATTCGCCCGGCGGCGCCGACACCCTGCTGATCTTTTTCTCCTCCGGCACCACCGGCATGCCCAAGATGGTGGAGCACCACCACGGCTACGCCCTGGGGCATCTGGCCACCGGCGTCTACTGGCACGACCTGGAACCCGGGGACATCCATCTGACCGTGGCCGACACGGGCTGGGGCAAGGCGGTCTGGGGCAAGTTCTACGGCCAGTGGATGGCCGGGGCCACGGTGTTCACCTGGGATTTCCGGGGCAAGTTCGTGCCGGCGGAACTGCTCGACATCATGAGCGCCCACAAGGTGACCACCTTTTGCGCCCCGCCCACGGTCTACCGGTTCCTCATTCGCGAGGACCTCAATAAATACGACCTGTCCGCGCTTCGCCACTGCACCACCGCCGGCGAACTCTTAAACGACAGCGTGTTTCGGACCTGGAAGGAGCTTACCGGGCTGCCCATCTACGAAGGGTACGGCCAGACCGAAACCTGCCTGCAGATCGGCACCTTCCCCTGCATGACGCCCAAACCCGGCTCCATCGGCCGGCCCGCCCCGGGCTGGAACATCGACATCCTCGACGAGGAGGGCAGGGTCTGCGCCCCGGGCGTCGAGGGCGAGATCTGCATCCGGCTGGAAGAGGGCAGGAACCTGGGGCTTTTCACCGGCTACCTGCTGGAGCCGGAAAAGACCGCCAGCGTCATGATCGACGGTTACTACCACACCGGCGACAAGGCCTGGATGGACGAGGACGGCTTTTACTGGTTCCTCGGGCGCACCGATGATCTCATCAAATCCAGCGGCTACCGCATCGGACCTTTCGAGGTGGAAAGCGCGCTTATTACCCACAAGGCCGTGGTCGAGGCGGCGGTGACCGGCGTGCCCGACGCCGTGCGCGGCCAGGCGGTCAAGGCCACGGTGGTCCTGGCCCCGGGATTTGAGGCTTCCGACGCTCTGGTCAAGGAGTTGCAGGACCACGTGAAAAAGGAAACCGCGCCGTACAAGTACCCGCGCATCATCGATTTCGTGGCCGAGCTGCCCAAAACCATCAGCGGCAAGATCAAGCGGGCCGAGATCCGCGCCAAGGACGCCAGCCGGGAAATATAACGGCATGGTCCGGGAGGGGCGCGGCCTCTCCCGGACCGCTTGCCGGAGCGAGGCGGGCGCTGCGGCCGGTCTGCCGGGCCATGCCCAGGCAGCGGTTTGCCGGAGAGCGGTCGTCCTCGTTGTCCAGGGCGCACGGCATGGCCGCTGCACCGCCTGTTTGGGAATCCGGGAAAAAACGGCTCCGGGCCGGTTGCCAGTCCTGGCTTGGCGTTTTATGGAGAGGGCCTGCGACGCGCCATCCCGTATCCGCCGCTTTCACGAGGTCCCATGCGCCAGGGCGAATCCCCGAAACTTTTTTCCCCCATCGAGGCCGTGCGCCGGTATTGCCTGATCGCCTGCATGGGCGGCCAGCGCAGTCTGGTGTCCCGGTGCGCCGATGCCGACTGTCCGTTCCACGCCCTGCGCATGAAGGAAGTCCCGGAGGGCTTCGGGGTGCGGGTGGTGCGGGTGGTGCGGCGGTTTTGCCTGCGCTGCACGGTGGGGGACCGCGAGGCCATCCGCCGTTGCACCGAAAAGGACGCCTGTCCCATCTGGCCGTACCGGGTGGGGGTTTCCCCGAAAAAGCTCAAGCGGCTGATTGCCGAGAAGCGCCGCCCCAAACAGCTCGGGCTGCCGCTCTAGGCGGTCTTGGGGTTGACGCGAAGGGGACCGAAAGGCTGCCTCCGGCGGCCGGGGGGAATCATTCCCCCCGGACCCCCTGGATAAAGGGGGCTAACGGTGCGAAGGGACGGCGGATGGGCGCGGAAGTTCGGTGAAGACGGGCAGGATGGGCGCCAGAGCCGTGAATGCCTCAAGCCCTTGCCCTGCCTTTCCGTCCGGGAGGGTCCGGGAGGGGATGATCCCCTCCCGGCCGCCGGAGGCACTCTTTCATTCCCCTTCGCGTCAACCACCGGCCATCCGCCGCCGCTTTCCCCGGCAAGCGGCGTATTTTTCCCGGCAAACGGCGGCGTCGTGTTTTCTCCCCCAATCCGCCTTCCATGGGTTCATTTCCGCCGTCCGCCGAAATACGCGGGCGCTTCCCGCGCGGGCCGCATAAAAACGCCCTTATCCCGGGCCAAGGCCGTAGCCGGTCCGGGACGAGGGCGGCGATGCAGCCGTCCGGTCCAACCCAGGCCCGGCACCGCCGGTTTCAAAGGAGCGCCCCATGCCTACGTCCGCCACCGCCACCGCCGCCTGCGACCCCAGACTGTTCGCCGCCCTCGTGCGCAAACGCTGGACCGTCTCGCTGGCCCTGACTGTCCTGATGCTCGGCATCTATTACGGGTTCATCTACGTCCTGGCCTACCGGGCCGACCTGCTCGCCACCCGCCTCGGCGAGCGCATGACGGTCGGCATCCCCGTCGGCCTCGGCATCATCCTGGCCTCCTGGCTGTTGACCGGCATCTACGTGCGCTGGGCCAACGGCGGCTATGACGACGCCGTGTCCACCATCAAATGCGCCATGCAGGAGAACCAGGGATGAACACTTTCGCCACCACCCTTGGCCAGCCAAACGCCACGTCAATCATCTTCTTCTTCGTCTTTATCGCCATAACCCTGGCCATCACCTACGTTGCGGCCAAAAAAAGCCAGTCCGCCTCCAACTTCTATGCAGCCGGCCGCTCGGTCACCGGCTGGCAGAACGGGCTGGCCCTGGCCGGCGACTACATGAGCGCCGCCTCGTTTCTCGGCATCGCCGGCCTTGTGTCGCTCAAAGGCTACGACGGGCTCATCTATTCCATCGGCTTCCTGGTCGGCTGGCCCATCATCATGTTCCTGGTGGCCGAGCCGCTGCGAAACCTCGGCAAGTACACCTTTGCCGACGTGGTGGCCTACCGCCTTTCCCAAAAACCTATCCGCGTCGCGGCCTCCATCGGGTCGCTTTTGACGGTGTGCTTCTACCTCATCGCCCAGATGGTGGGGTCCGGGGCGCTGGTCACCATGATGTTCGGGCTGCCGTATGAGACCGCCATCATCGCCGTGGGCGCGGTCATGATCGCCTACGTGCTTTTTGGCGGCATGCTGGCCACCACCTGGGTGCAGATCATCAAGGCCGTGCTGCTGCTGGCCGGGGCCACGGCCATGGTGGTCATGGCCCTGTCCCGGTTCGGTTTCAACGTCACGGCCCTTTTTGACGCCGCCGCCGTCACCTACGGCGACAAGATGCTCAATCCCGGCGGGCTGGTGGCCAACCCCCTGGACGCGTTGTCCCTTGGCCTGGCGCTTATGTTCGGCACGGCCGGCCTGCCGCACATCCTCATGCGCTTCTACACGGTGCCCGACGCCAAGACCGCCCGCAAATCCGTGTTCTACGCCACCGGACTGATCGGCTACTTCTACGTGCTGACGTTTATCATCGGGTTTGCGGCCATGGTGCTCGTGGGCCGCGACGTGGTGGCCCGGGTGGACGCGGGCGGCAACATGGCGGCCCTGCTTCTGGCCGAGGTGACGGGGGGGACGGTGTTTCTGGGCTTTATCGCGGCCGTGGCCTTCGCCACCATTCTGGCCGTGGTGGCCGGGCTGACCCTGGCCGGGGCCACGACCCTGTCCCATGACCTGTACGCCAACGTGTTCCGGGCCGGCCGTTCGTCGGAAGAGGCCGAAATGCGGGTGGCCAAACGGGCCACCGTGGGCCTTGGCATCGTGGCCGTGCTGCTCGGGCTGGCGTTTAAGGGCCAGAACGTGGCCTTCATGGTGGGACTGGCCTTCGCCATCGCGGCCAGCGCCAACTTCCCGGCCCTGCTCCTGTCCATCCTCTGGAAGGGCACGAGCACCGTGGGCGCGGCGGCCAGCATCGTCACGGGAACGGTCACGGCCGTGGGGCTGATCATGCTGTCGCCCACGGTCTGGGTGGATATCTTCGGCAACGCCGCGCCGATTTTTCCCTGGAAGAACCCGACGCTGGTGTCCATGCCCGCCGCCTTTCTGGCCGGCTGGCTGGGATCGGTGTTCGTGCCGGACGCCAAGGCGCGGTCGCTCTATGCGGCCCAGCAGATTCGCAACTACCTGGGCGTGGGGGCGGAATAGGCGGCCGGCGTGGCTGATGGGATGCTTCGGACGGGGAGGGGCTTTGCTCCTTCCCGTTTGAAAAGGTCTTAAGGAGCGACTTTCGAGCCCTTGCTGTTGGGATCTCGGGGAGAGTGATCAGCCCATCATCCGGTATGCAGGAGGTCTTGCGGCCTTGTTTGCCGTAACTTTTGAGGGACTCGCCGTGGAGTTGGCATGGAATGCTATTTCTTCAATGGTTAACATAATACCAATTTTTCTCTATCTTCGTGATTTCGTAAGCATCCGCTATGTTTGGAGCGTCTGGGGCGGAGGCGTCAGATTGGTACATGAGTCCGTGCCAAGCGTCGAGCAACCCCCGCACGGTAAGGAAAAGGCCTGTTTGCCGGTCATAGTCGCAGGTGATTTCGACAATGCCGTCAGCGACAGCAAGGTGCTTCCATTCCGGTGGCAGCACGAAACAATGATCGCAATATGTCTTTTGTAATGATAATGTTTTTGCGCAGTAGGCTTTGACAAGGTATTCCCGCTCGTCGCGAAATATCGAACAGTAAGATTTTATGTTTGTTTCGTATGGATCTGTTGAGCTTAATATGAAATGGGCTATTGTAATGACAATGAATGGGTATATGCCTTGTAGAAGCGACAGCCTAAAGTAGCGGATCGCGAGGTAAATCGTATATCCTTCTGTTGCTAGTGTTAGGATAATCAAGATAGTGGGACCCCAATCGTAGAATGGCGATGGCAGATAAGAATAAATAATATACTCATAATATCGCAGAGGGCTCGTTGTTATGTAGAATCCGATCGTCCACCATAGGGCTGCCCGGCAGCGGCGTCGGGCTTTTACTGTCGTATCGGCGGGGGGCTGGGCTTCGGATGTCCGCATGGCATCCTGCTAACAGATGCCCGATGCTATGCCAACAGGGCGGCTGGAAGGGCCAAAATTCTTCCCGGCAGAGTCCCGGCGCCACCCCGGATTGTGAACCGCCGTCTTGGGAACGTCCGCAGACAGCACGCCGCCGGGGCACGAAAATCCCTGGCAAGCTGCAACTCGACAGATTCCCGCGCGCCGTGCTAGCCAGCGCTCCTGCCGGCCGCAGCCGTTGCGGACGGTATTCTGCCGTAGCCGGCAAACCGCAATCGGGATTCGCGCATGCTCTCCGAACTGTTCGCCAATGCCGCGTTTACGCGTTTTTGGACGGCCCGAAGCGCCTCCGGCTTCGCCTATCACATGTCCGCCGTGGCCATCGGCTGGCAGGTCTATGACCTGACCGGCGAGGTCTTCAACCTGGGGTTGGTCGGACTCATCGAATTTCTGCCCCAATTCGCATTGACCCTTGTCGTCGGGCAGATGGCCGACCGTTTTGACCGGCGGCGCATTGCCGGCGTCTGCCTGCTGCTGGAAGCCCTGGCCCTGCTGTTGCTGATGGGGGCCAGCCTCGGGCAGTGGTTTGGCCTGCCGGGGCTTTTGGGCTGCGTTTTCCTGATCGGCGCAGCCCGGGCCTTTGAAACGCCGTCCCTGCAGGCGTTGCTGCCGGGGCTCGTGCCCAAGGAACAGCTTCCCAGGATGCTGGCCTGGAGCGCTTCCGTCTGGAAAACGGCCATGATCCTGGGGCCGGCCCTGGGGGGCGTGCTGTATATTGCCGGGCCGGCAGTCGTGTACGCGCTTGGCGCGGGGTTTTTCCTGTTTGCGTCCCTGGCCGTGGGCACGATTCCCAAACCGGCCCTTTCCCCGCATCGCGAACCGGCCACCTGGAATTCCGCCCTGGACGGCCTTCGGTTCATCCGAAAACGGCCCGTGATCTTCGGGGCCATCTCCCTTGATCTCTTTTCCGTACTGCTTGGCGGGGCCACGGCCCTGCTGCCGGTGTTCGCCCGGGACATCCTGGGCGCGGGGCCCGGAGGGCTGGGCCTCATGCGGGCCGCACCGTCCATTGGCGCGCTCCTGATGTCCCTCTGCCTGACGCGGTTTCCGCTGCGGCATTCGGTCGGCCGGATCATGTTCGTCGCGGTGGCCGTTTTTGGGGTCTGCACCCTCGTTTTTGGCTTGTCGCGTTCCTTTCCGGTGTCCATCCTGGCCCTGGCGGGATTGGGGGCCAGCGACATGGTAAGCGTGGTCATCCGTTCGACCCTGATCCAGCTCGACACCCCGGATGCGCTTCGCGGCCGGGTAAGTGCGGTAAATTCGGTCTTTATCGGCACGTCCAACCAGCTCGGCGATTTCGAATCGGGTCTGACGGCCGCCTTGTTCGGATCTGTCGGGGCGGTTGTGGTCGGCGGCGTCGGCACACTGGTTGTCGTCGCCTTGTGGCTGCGGTTTTTCCCGGAGCTTTACCGGCGGGACAGCCTGCTGGCTGCAACCGGGGAGACTGCCGAGGCTTAGGGCCTGTTCCCCATTGCGGCTGACGCGAAGGGGACCGAAAGGCTGCCTCCGGCGGCCGGGGGGAATCATTCCCCCCGGACCCCCTGGATAACGGGGGGGGGTAAAGGTGGGAAGGGACGGCGGATGGGCGCGGAAGAACACCGGGAAGATATCCGGCTTGGCTGTTTCCGCCCGTCAGCGGCCCTTTCCCGTTGTCTACTGCCAGGTGATGGTCAGGGTGCGTTTGCCCCAGGCCATGGCCCCGCAACGGTCGTCGCCGTAGAAGATGTCAATGGTCTTGTCGTGGCGGCCGTGCATGACGTCGAGCACCTTGTATTCGCCCATGCCCTCGATGGTGATGACGTCGCCCCGGTCGAGGCCCATTTCCAGAAGATCCGGCGAAACGGCCACGGCCCTGACGTCCGGGGTGAGGGGATCGCCCCAGGCGCCGCGCGGCGCGGCCCGCTGCTTTTTGGATTTGACCGTGCAGCCTGTGTAGGCCAGGGCCTTGACGCGCAGGCTGTTGTTGTCCGGGAGTTGCGGCCTGGCGCTGCCAAAAAGGAAGGCCGGATCGTCGAGGCGTCCGAGCTGGCCGGGTTCCTGTTTTTTCTTGGCGGTGCGCGGGGGGGCCGCATCGGCCAGTTGGCCGGCGCCGGCGCGGGCGCCGGCGCAGCCGGGCAGGGACAGGGCCGTGACAAGCAGGGTCAGGGCCGTCAGCATGATTCTGGCGTGTCGCATCGTCGCTCCATGGCTGTGCGATGCCGAGGTGGCCGGTGCGCCGGCGTCCGGGGGGACGCCATGGGGGCGGTGGGGCCTTTGGGTCCGTTGCCGGGCCCGCCTCGGTCGTCCGCGTGTGGAGTGGCTCGCGTGGCGAGGGGATACGCGCCCGGCCGCCGACAGCCGACGGAGGGCGCACGACGTGAACGTCGTAACAGGGCATGGGCGGTCGCTGGCGGGATGACGCGGTTGTGTCGGAATCCGCCTGTGGAGACGGGCCGGGCGATGCGGAACCGGTCGGCCGCGCGACGAAATGCGACCGCTGCCTGTAGTATATCTATGACTGTTGCGGGGCTGCTTGTCAAGCACAGCAAAAGGCCGGACATTTCGTCCGGCCTTTTGTGCATCATTGCGAAGGATCAGGCTTTGTTGTCCGTATCTGTCCCATCGGCGGCCGGGCCGGTCGCGGTTGTTGGGTCAGCCGCGGCCCCGGAGGGTTCGCCCTTCGGTTTGGATTCGGTTGCGGCAGCGGCTTCCGCTTCGGCTTTCTTACGTTTTTTTTCCTCGATGCGCTGTTTGTCCACAAACCACGACACCCAGATGCCAAGCTCGTACAGGACGACCATGGGGCCGGCCATGAGGAGCTGGTTGACGGCGTCGGGGGTGGGGGTCAGCAGGGCGGAGACGACGAAGCTGAGAAGGATGGCCCAGCGGCGGAACTTGCGCAGGGCCTTGGTGGAAACAAGGCCCATGCTGGTCAGGAAGAAGATGAAGACCGGCAGCTCGAAGATCAGGCCAAAGGCGAAAAGCAGCGTCACCGCCAGCGAGAAATAGGCGCTGATGGTGGGCATGACCGTGATGTAGTCCGAGGCGTACTCCATGAAGAACTTGAAGCCGAACGGAAAGACGATGAAATAGCCAAAAAGCGCGCCGCCGACAAAACAGACGGCCGAAGCGACGGCCACGGGGATGATGATCTTGCGTTCTTCCTTGTAGAGTCCCGGGGCCACGAACTGCCAGAGCTGATAGAAAATAAACGGGCTGGCCACGAAGGCGCCGGCCACCAGGGCCAGCTTCATGATCGTGAAAAACGTCTCCGGCAGGCTGGTGGCGATCAGTTTGCTGCCGGCCGGCATGATCTGCATCAGGGGGCGCAGCAGGATGCCAAGCAGATCCTCGGCAAAGGAGTAGCAGGCGGCAAAGCCGATGCCCACGGCAATGAGGCTTCGCAGCAACCGGGTGCGAAGCTCCACGAGGTGCTCGAGCAGGGGCGCTTCCTTCAGGTCGCCGGCGCTGCCGGCGGGACTCGGCGCAGGCGGCGGATCGGCCGGCAGCGCCGGCGGCGGGGAGGATTGGCCGGCGTCGTCGCTGATCGGGGTTTCGGCCTGTGCTTCCCCGGCATCCTCGGGACGCGGGGTCTGGTCGAGGTCTTTATTTTCTGGCGTATCGGTCATGCGCTCCTCTTTTCCAACGGCAGGCAACATTCAGGAAAACCGCGTGCGTCGGGCCTTGCGGTTACGGCACCAGGGGCTTCGGGTCAAGGGGCCGCGCGGCTTTGCCTCAAGGCCGCGGGATCAGAGTTCGACCTGCACGCCAAGCTCCACCACCCGGCCCGGGGGCAGGCCGAAATAGGCCGTGGCCGGTCTGGCGTTTCGCGACATGAGGGCAAAAAGGCTCTTGCGAAACCCCGCCATTTTGACCTTGCCCGTGGTGAGCAGGCTTTCGCGGCCAAGAAAAAAGGTGGTGTCCGCCGGCGGGTCGATGGGGATGCCCGAGGCCCGGGCCTGGGCCATGACTTCCGGGACGTTTGGCGTTTCCATGAAGCCGTAGCGGGCGACGATCCGGAAAAATCCGAGGCCCAGGTCCTGGATGTCGAGGCGCTCGGACGAGGCTACATAGGGGACGTCGGCAGCGGTGATGCTCAGGATCACCACGTTTTGGTGGAAGATTTTATTGTGCTTGTAGTGGTGCAGCAACGTGACGGGCGTGCCCTGGGGCGAAAGGGACATGAACACGGCGGTGCCCGGCACGCGGATCGGTTTTTTGGCGGAAACGTCGGCCAGGAAGGTGCGCAGGGGCACCGTGCCGGCCAGGGCCAGCCGGCGCAGGGCCTGTCGGCCGTCCTCCCAGGTGGCCATGGCCATGACCACCAGGGCGGCGATCAGCAGGGTGAACCAGCCGCCGTCGGCCACCTTGAGCAGGTTGGAGCCGAAAAAGGCCAGATCAAAGGCCAAAAAGACCATGACCGGAGCCAGGGAGCGGGCCAGGGAATGTTTCCAGGTCCAGCGGGCCACGAAAAAATACAGGATGGACGTGATGCCCATGGTGGCCGTGACGGCGATGCCGTAGGCGGCGGCCAGCCGGCTCGATTCCTTGAAGGCCAGGGTCAGGCCGATGCAGGCCCACATAAGGGCCATGTTGACTTCGGGGATGTAGATCTGGCCTTCCATGGCGCTTGAGGTGTGCACGATGCGAAGCCTGGGGCAGCAGCCGAGCTGGATGGCTTGGCGGGTCAGGGAGAAAACCCCGGAAATGAGCGCCTGGGAGGCAATGACCGTGGCGGCTGTGGAAAGCGCCGCCATGGGGTAGATGAGCGACGGCGGCACCAGACTGTAAAAGGGATTGGCCGCGATGCCCGGATCGAGCAGCAGCCCCGCTCCCTGGCCGAAATAGTTGAGCAGCAGGCACGGAAAGACGACCAGGAGCCAGGAATACTGGATGGGGCCCCGACCGAAATGGCCCAGGTCGGCATAGAGCGCCTCGCCGCCGGTGATGCACAGGACCACCGAGCCAAGGACCACCACCCCATGCATGTGGTTTCGTCCGAAAAAGTCCACGGCATAGGCGGGGTTGAGCGCCTGGAGTACGTGCGGGGCCAGCAGGATCTCCTTGAGGCCGAGCACCGCCAGCACGCTGAACCAGACAAGCATGATCGGCCCGAAAACCCGGCCGATGCCGGCCGTGCCCCGGCGCTGCACCATGAACAGCCCGAAAAGGATCAGGCAGGTGATGGGCACGACGAGGGGTTCGGCCGCGTCCGTGGCCACGTTGAGGCCTTCGACGGCGGACAGCACCGAGATGGACGGGGTGATGACCCCGTCGCCGTAGAGCAACGCCGCGCCGCAGAGTCCCAGAAAGGACAGGGCGGTGCGCAGATGGCGGTGGCCGGCGTCCTTGGGCAGCAATTCGATCAGGGCGAAGATGCCGCCTTCGCCCCGGTTGTCGGCAGCGGTGATGAAAAGGATGTATTTGACCGTGATGACCATGGTCAGGGACCAGAAGATGAGCGACAGGACGCCGAGCACGTTTTCCGGGGACGTGGCGACGGCGTGCATGCCGTGGAAGCATTCCTTGATGGCGTAAAGCGGGCTTGTGCCGATGTCGCCGTAGACCACGCCAAGCGCGCCCAGAGACAGGGCGGCGGTGCGGGAAAGCGAGGGTTTTGCCGCTGCCGGGCCATGCGGGCTCATCGGGCACGGCTCCGAAGCTGCCGGCCGGAGAGGGGATGGCGGTGTTGTCGCATAATCGGGGATTCCTCACGTGTCGTGCGCTGTGGCGGCGCGTGCTGCGGAAATACCGCGCACTCATAGCGCCGGGGAGGCGCGGCGGCAAGGGGGCGTCACTGTCGCATTTTTGCTACGGCATCCGTGATCCCGGCGTTGCCGGGGGCGGGATTGGCGACGTTGCAAAAATGTCATTTTGCAGTGGGCTGGCGGGGCGTTTGCCCGGAGACGTCCAGATAGAGCAGGGTCGCGCCGAGGATGGCGAAGGGAAAGAGGAAAATATTGACGATCGGCAACAGCAGGGGCGCCCCGAAGCCCAAAAGGAGCAGGGGGCGTCTGGCCATGGCCCGCAGCCGGCTGGAAAACACCGGCTCGTCGCGGCAAAAGGCGAAATCCATGAAATCAAAGGCCAGAAGCCAGGCAGCCACGGCCGGGGACAGGAACTGTCCGATCACGGGCACGAACATCAGGAGCACGGGCAGGGCGGCCACGAACACGGCCTTTTTGACTTCCTCGAGCATCACCCGCCAGAAGGAAGAGCCGGCCGGCCCGGGTACGCCGCCACGGGACTCGCGGACCAGGCGGCCGACGATATGGTCGTACAGCGGCGAGGCCAGAATGTTGGCCGTGACCATAAAGAGGAAGTACATGATTACGAAGGCGAGCAGATACAGCAGATACTTGACCACATGGGTGTACAGCCAATAGAGCGCCACGCTGATGCCGCCGGTGGCGGCGGCGTCCGGGGACCAGAGCAGGGCCAGCAGGGCATCGCCCCTGGAGGCGAAGAGCCCGAAGCCCACGGCGTACAGGACAAGCGTCAGCACGAAGGGGATGGCCGCCAAAAGCAGATACCGCCTGTGGGCCAGGGCGAACCGGATGCCCTGGATATGGGCGAAAAGTCCCTTGGGAAATGCGGTCAGCATGGGCAACCCCTCCTGTCAGGCTTGCCGGACAGACGAAACGGCCCGGTTTTCCCGGGCCGGCTGGGGAGATCCCCGGGCATCGGGTCAGACCGGCGGTTCGTCCGGAGTCTCTGCGGGTTCTGCGACAGGCGTCTGTTTTTTGGCCAGGGAGCCGTGGTAGCCTTCGGGTTCGTCGGCAGGGGCCGCCTGGATGCGCGTCACCTGGAACGCCATGCCCAGGGCGTCAAGATCGACATGCGCCTTGGCTTCCTTGACGGCATGGGCTTCGTTATGGGCATTGACGACGACGTATTCCGTTTCCGATACGTTTCGCTTCCGGCTGAACCAGCTCTGGGTTTCATGAACTTTGGTGGCGAAATAAACGCGATATTTTTGCATGATACATACAGCTCCGCGATACTGCCCGGTTGCCGGCGACAATGCTTTGGGCATTGTGCGGCCCGCACCGTGGCATCAAGAGGAGTTACGTTACGTCAAGGGATCGCGGCCGGCAAGCCCATTCCTCAGGCCGGCCGGAATCGTCCGGTGTTTTGACCGTTGCGGTCAGGCCTTTCCCAGGTCAGACTTGCAGCGGAAACCATGACCGGGAGGAAGCATGAAACACGCGTATCTCTTGGCGGCTGCCGTGCTGGCTGTCGTTGCCGGAGCGGGCCGGAACGCCTGGGCCGGGGACCCGGCCAAGACGCTTCTGGCCGCCAAGCGTCTGGTCTGCGCCTTCACCCAGGGTACGACAGCCGGTTTTACGCCCAATGGCCGGGCCAGCATCAGGCCGCCCCTTGACCCCAATACGCCGGGGCTGGCCATCGCCGTTGTCGATCGGGAGAAAAACCGGGCCGTGCTGGAGGAGGACGACCAGGAAACGCCGGGCGTGCTGCTGCCCACGTCCGCCGGATTGTCGGTCGTCGCCCGCTATCCGGACGGCGCGGTGGGCCTGGTGACGGTCTATCCGGTCTACGCCGGAGGGGCAGACAGTTTTCTCATGGCCGCCTCGCGCCACGGAGCCGGCCTTGAACCGCACATGTCCCAGCGTTACGGCCTGTGTCGGTCCGGCCCGGAAGCAAAAGCCGTTCCGGCTGCGCCGCCGCCAGCCGGGGCTGGCGGCGCGCACAAATGACGGCCTTTCCCCGAGGCGTTTGCGCCGGCCTGCTGGGGGCGGCCCTGGCCGTGGGACTTGGCTTGTGGCCGGGCTTTGCCCGGGCGGATCTCGACGAGGCGCTGCGGGCTTACGAGCGCGGCGACGACGCCACGGTCCTCAAGGAGCTCAAGCCGTTGCTGGCCTCGGGCAGCCCCTCGGCAGCCTACGTCATGGGCCGGATGCGCGAGGCCGGCCGGGGCGGGCCGCCAAGTCCCGCCGATGCGGCCGTCTGGTACCGCAAGGCCGCCGATGGCGGCAACGTTCCCGCCCTGCTGGCCCTGGGCGAATTGTACCTGCAGGGCCGGGGCGTGCCCCAGAGCGACGTCCGGGCGGGCGACTGCTTCAAGAAGGCGGCTGCGGCCGGGGCGGCCAGGGGCCTGTATCTCCTGGGCGTCATGCGCCTGTCCGGACGCCTGGGGCCGGTTTCGGACGCCCCGGGCTATCTGCGCCGGGCTGCCCGGGCCGGGTCCGGCGAGGCGGCGGCGACCCTTGGCGAAATGTTGCTTGCCGGCCGGATCGTTTCCCGCGATCCGGCCGAGGCCTACCGTTTGGCTCTGGCTGCCCTGGCCGGCGGCAAGGCTGACGCCGCCACCCGGACCCGGCTGTCCGCCCTGGCCGAGGCGGCCCAAAAGGAGCTTCCGGACGTCCAGGCCCGCTCCATTCGATCCGGCATTGCGGGCGCGCCGGGCCCGGGGGCCGGGCCGCACGGGCGCACGCAGCCCGATGCGCCCGGCGTGCGCACGGGCACGGGGTTCGTGGTCAGCCGGGTTGGCCACGTGCTGACAAACGCCCATGTGGCCCAGGGCTGCGGTCGGATCGAAGCGGTGCTGGCCGGCGGGAGGGTGGCGGCGGTTCTGCTGCGGGTTGACCCGAAAAACGATCTGGCCCTGCTGCGGCTGGCGGTCGCGCCGTCCCGGGCCGTAACGTTTCGCGAGAGCGGGGAGCTCGCCCCGGGCACGCCGGTCTTTGCCGCCGGCTATCCGGGGGATGCGGCCCGGACCGGGCAACTGCGGATCACCTCGGGCCGGACCAGGGAACTGGCTGTTGCGGCCGGCCCCCGGGGAGCGCTTGCCGTGAGCGCCGAGGTGCTGCCGGGAAACAGCGGCGGGCCGTTGCTCGATGCCGCCGGCCGGGTGGCCGGGGTGGTCAAGGCCCGGCGCGATACCGAGGCGGTCCGGGCCGTTGCCGGCGATGCGCCGCCGGATGTGGGGTTTGCCGTGCCCCTGGCCGAGGTCAAGGCCTTTTTGTCCCGGGGGCAGGTTCCCTTTGTGGCCGGGCCGTCCGGTCGCCGTCTCGACGAAGCGGGACTGGCCGGCGAACTGTCGGGAGTGGTCATGCCGCTTTTGTGCCTGCCGAAGGCCCAGTGACGCGGCGTCCGGGCGGCCCATGCCCGGGCGGGGAGCGGCGAAGGCCTGTCCGGCCGGCTGGTCCTGGTTGCGGGGCATGCGCCGCAACCCCTTCTTTGGGGGTGCGACGCGCCACGAAAAAAGGGCCGGGACCCGAAGGTCCCGGCCCTGCGCCGTTGATTTCCGGTAAGCCGCTTTTAGAACTTGTAGGTCAGGCCGAAAGCGACCTTCCAGGCGTCGCCGTCGCGGGACTTTGCAGCCAGGCGGTGGCCCCAGACGCTGGACTGGAACTCGCCGTGGGCCCAGCCGGTCTCGAGGACGGCGGCCAAGTTCTCATAGATCATGTACTTGGTGTCGAGGTTCACGCCAAGGACGTATTCCTGAGTGGTCAGGTCGCGTCCCATGGTGAAGTACGGGTTGCTGCCAAGCAGGGTGTTCAGGTAGCGAAGGGCCTTGGCGTCGTTGTTGCCGCGGACATAGGTGAAGGTCAGGCGGTGGGTCAGCTTTTCCAGGAACGACATGTTGTTCAAGGAAGCGCCGAGGCCCCAGTTGCCGACCGGAGCAACACCCATGTTGCCTTCCTTGGCCAGCTCCTGCGACGTATCGAACAGGAAGCTGTTGCCAGCGCCCCAGTTCGGGCGGATGGTCGGCATACGCTCGGAACCGTTGCGGGTGGAGCCGTCTTCGCCGGTGGACCACCAGCCGAAGAGCTGCGGGGTCAGGACATCCCAGCCGGTGTACTCGACGCCGGCGTCGATGAACCAGCCCTGGCGCTTGCTCTTTTTGCGGTCGCTCTGGGCGCCGGCGCCGTAGATGACGTCGGCATAGAACTTCACCGGGTCAAGCGCGGTGATTTCGAAAGCGCCGCCAGCCCACCAGTAGGCGTTCTGGTCGTTCTTCCACAGGGAGGGGGCGGCCCAGGTGCCGGCCGACACGAGGTTCTGGCCGAAACCGGTGCTCCAGTAGTTGGCGCTGTCGCCAGCCACAGCCAGCATGCCCCACGGGGTGATCTTGAAGCCGTCCAGGGTGATGGGCAGCGCCAGGAAGTAGGCGTCGAACTCATCGGCAACCTGGGTGGTGGTGGTGTCGTAGGTGCGGTTGGTGTCGATCAGACGACCGAAACCGGCCAGCAGGCTCAGGGTGTCGTCGATCAGGGGGGTCGAGACGGTCAGAGCGGCCATGCGGTCGCCGCCGAAGACCGGCGAGGAGTAGAACAGCTTGGACTGCGGGAGGTCGATGTCCTGCAGACCGGCGGTGATCTCCGTGTCGCAATTGGGCAGCTTGAACTGCAGGTAGGCCTGATAAACGGCGATGGAGACCTCGGGGTTGGCGGCGGTCAGGGTGCCATGGCCCCAGGTGTCCTCAACCTTGATGCCCAGACGGAACTTCACGGCCTCGTTGGCCACGAAGTCGGAGCGCAGACGGAAACGTTCCCAGATCTGGAAACGGTCTTCGGTCCTGGTGCCGGCTCCGGTCCACCGGGTGGCGCTGGAATAGGAAGCCTGGTTCCAGCCGGTGAAGTTGTGGTTGGCAAAAAAGACGCCGTAGATACGGGCGTCACCGGTCATTTTCACCTCGGTGGCGGCCTGGGCGCTGGCGAAAGCGCCGAGGGCGAACACCGCGATGAGGGCGATGGTCAGGATGCGTTTCATGTTCCTTCCTCCAGTGAGCGGTTACACACGGAAATCGTGGGCGCGCGGGCCGGCGGATGGCGAATCTGCCGGCGGTCACGGATATTTTCTACGGGCCGGGCAGGTTTGTGGCAAGGCGAGAGCGTATATTTTTTATACAAAAGTATAAAATTTTTTACCCCTTTCAAAACGGTAATGTTGTAACCGGAAATGGTTAGAATTGCTAAAAATTATAGCTTTCAAGCAAGAGGGGCGGCCGCCGGACGGTCCGGACAGCAACGTGGCGTCCGCAGCATCCGCCTGCCCGGCGATCGACGTCGGAGCAGGCCGGCAAAAGGGTGGCGAAAGCCCCGGCGCGACGACGTTCCGCTGTCTGCCCGGGACCCGGAGGGAAAGAGAAAGGCCGGAGCCCTTGCGGACTCCGGCCTTGTGGCGTCGGTAAACCTTGTGCGCTACGGAAACTAGAACTTGTAGGTCAGACCGAAAGCGACCTTCCAGGCGTCGCCGTCGGCAGCCTTGCTCGCCAGACGGTGGCCCCAGACGCTGGACTGGAACTCGCCGTGGGACCAGCCGGTCTCAAGGACGGCGGCCAGGTTCTCGTAGATCATGTACTTGGTGTCGAAGTTGACGGCCACGAGGTATTCCTGGGTGGTCAGGTCACGACCCATGGTGTAGTAGCCGTTGCCGGAACCAAGCAGCGCGTTGAGCGAGCGGATGGCCTTGGCGTCGTTGTTGCCGTGCAGGTAGGTGAAGGTCAGGACGTGGGACAGCTTTTCCATGAACGTGATGTTGTTCAAGGAAGCGCCGAGGCCCCAGGCGCCGACCGGGTTGACGCCCATGTTGGATTCCTTGCCGAGCTCCTGGCTGTCATCGAACAGGAAGCTGTTGCCCGGGCCCCAGTTGGGCAGGATGGTGGGCATACGCTCGGAACCGTTGCGGACGGAGCTGTCTTCGCCGGTGGACCACCAGCCGAAGATCTGCGGGGTCAGGACATCCCAACCGGTGTACTCGACGCCGGCGTCGATGAACCAGCCCTGGCGCTTGGAGGCCTTGCGGTCGCTCTGGGCGCCGGCGCCGTAGATCACGTCGGCATAGAACTTCACCGGGTCAAGGGCGGTCACTTCGAAGCTGCCGCCAGCCCACCAATAGGCGTTCTGGTCCTGGCTCCAGCCGTTGAGCACGGAACCGGCAGACAGCAGGTAGGGGCCGAAACCGGTCGAATCGTAGTCGGCATTGGCGCCGGCCACGGCCACGGTGCCCCACGGGGTGATCTTGAAGCCGTCCACGGTGATGGGCAGCATCAGGAAGTACATGTCGAACTCGTCGGACACCTGGGTGGTGGTGGTGTCGTACGTCCGATTGGTGTCGATCATGCGGGCAAAGCCGGCGGTCAGAGCCAGGGTGTCCTGGACGAGCGGGGCATTGATCACCAGGGCGGCAGCGCGGTCGCCGCCGAACACGACGGAGTCGGTGAAGAAGGCGCTGGTCGGCAGGGACAGGTCCTGCAGACCGGCGGTGATCTCGACGTCGCAATCCGGCCACTTGAACTGCAGGTAGGCCTGGTAGACTTCGATGGCGACTTCGGGGTTGGCGGCGGTCAGGGTGCCATGGCCCCAGGTGTCTTCCACCTTGATGCCCAGACGGAACTTCACGGCCTCGTTGGCCACGAAGTCGGAGCGCAGACGGAACCGTTCCCAGATCTGGAAACGATCTTCGGTCCGGGTGCCGGCAGCGTTCCAGCCGGTGTAGTTGTGATTGGCGAAAAAGACGCCGTAGACGCGGGCGTCGCCGGTCATCTTCACTTCAGTGGCGGCCTGGGCGAAGCCGGCGGTGCCCAGGACCAGGGCCGTCAGAACGGCCCAAATGGCAAAACGTTTCATTTCCTTCCTCCTCAGTGTGGCGCAGTCGGTTACCAACGCCGCCACGGGTGGCGTCCCGTGACATGACTTTTCAAATATGGAAGTTGCCGCCAAAAGGCAAGCCGGAAGTGGGTCTTTTTAGGGCAGAGGTCAAAATTTTTTTACTTGTAACCGGTTCGGCCTGTCAGCCGACATCGCGCAGGCGCAACTCTATTTCCGGCACCCCTGAAAAGTATGAGATTTTTGGTGAATAGGCCACTCGAATCGTTTTGCCGGCGACCTCCGCGCCGATGGTCCCGGCCATGCGCCAGCCCTTGCCTTTGAGGGTGATGCCCGCGGCCTGATCCCGCAGCGACAGGACGACATGGTTTTCCCCGAATCCCCGGCGGGAGAGCACCGAGACCGGCGGCGAGGCGAAAACCGGTTCGGGATTGCCGCAGCCAAAAGGTTCCAGCAGTCCGAGTTCTTTGATAAAAGTGGCAGTCACCCCGGCAAAGGCCAGTTCGGCGTCCAGGCGAAGGGAGGGGACGGGCGGGATCGGGCCGAGGGCGCGGGCGGCGGCCGCGTCGAAACGTTCCCCCAGGGCGTCCAGCGCGTCCGGGGCAATGGACAGCCCGGCCGCCTGTTTGTGGCCGCCGAAGCTGTGCAGGATGTCGGCGAGTCCGGCGAGCAGGCCGTGCAGGTCGCATTCGGGGATGGAGCGGCCCGATCCCTTGAGCAGGCCCTTGGCCTCGTCGGCCGTCAGGATCAGCGTCGGCCGGTAGCGCGCCTCGGCCACCCGCGAGGCCACGATGCCGATGACGCCCTGGTGCCAGTGCGGGGCGAAAAGGGTCAGGCCGAAGCGTCCCGGCGCGGCTTCGGCCTGGGTCAGGGCCTCCTTGAGGATGGTGTCCTCTTCGGCCCGGCGGCGGGTGTTTTCCTCGTCGAGTTCGACGGCCAGGGGCCGGGCCGCGTCCAGGTCCGGGGCCAGCAGCAGGGACAGGGCCGCGTCCGGGCGGCCCATGCGGCCGGCGGCGTTGATGCGCGGGGCCAGACCGAAGGTCACCTGGGACGCGCCGAGGGCCGCCTTGGGGTTGTGCCCGCTGACTTCCTTTAAGGCATGGATGCCGGGGCGGCGCGCCTCGGCCAGGAGCAGCAGGCCGTTTTTGGCCAGGATGCGGTTGGGGCCGCGAAGGGGCACCACGTCGGCCAGAGTGCCAAGGGCCACCAGATCGAGCAGCCGGCGCACGTCGCAGGGTTCCCCGGGCAGCAGCCGGTTGACGGCGGCGGCCAGGAAAAAGGCCACGCCGACGCCGGCCAGATCCGTTCCCGGGCCGTCGGCCAGCTTGGGGTCCACCACGGCGTCGGCCGGCGGCAGTTCCGGTCCCGGCAGGTGGTGGTCGGTGACGATGACGGCAAGGCCGATTTCCCTGGCCCGGGCCACGGCCTCCACGCCGCCGATGCCGCAGTCCACGGTGACGAGCAGGTCGGCTCCGGCTGCGCGCAGGGCCTCGACGCCGGGAATGTTGAGGCCGTAGCCCTCGGCGGCCCGTTCGGGCAGCCGCCACAACGGGGAATAGCCGCGTTCGCGCAGAAAATCGACGAGCAGGGCCGTGCCCGTGATGCCGTCCACGTCGTAGTCGCCCCAGATGGCCACGGTCCTGCCGGAAACAAGGGTCCGGGCGAGCAGGCCGGCGGCCGCGTCCAGGCCGGGGATGTCCGATGGGCGCATGAGATGGCGAAGGCCCGGCGAAAGGTAGGCATCCATGGCCTCGGCCGTGGTCAGGCCCCGGCCAAGGAGCAGGGCGGCGATGGTCGGGGAGATGCCGAGCGCTTCGGCCAGATCGTCCGCCTTATCCGCCGGTTCGCCAGGGGCGGGGAAAATCCATTTTTTGGGCACGGGGTTCCTCCAGACCGGGGACGATGCCCTGGCCCGAGCGGCAAATCAAGCGGCGCCGGCGCACAGGGCGGAGACGAAATGCCCGGGATCGCGCGCGGCCAGGGCCGTTTCGACGATGTCCCTGGCCGTCCCGGCGGAAAGGGGCAGGCCGGAGGCGGCCAGGGCCGCTTCCGGCTCCACGCCGGGAAGCGGCGATCCCGTAAGTTCCCGGGCGCAGGCGTCGGCCAGCCCGATCAGGCCGGCCGGCTGTCGCGGGCCGGGGGAGGCGTCGGGGGAATGGTGCCAGTTGACCGGTTCGGTCAGAGTTTCGGGCAGGTTCCAGGAGCGCAGGACTATGGCGCCGATCAGGCCGTGGTCAAGCCCCCAGTGGCGCTCTTCGGCGTCGTGCCACGGCAGTCCGGCAGCGGCCAGGGCGGCCTGGGCCTGCCAGTCCCCGGGGCGGTAGAGGGCGGTCAGGAGCTTGCCGAGGTCGTGGAGCACGCCGGCGGTAAAGGCGTCGTCCGGGTCCATGGCCCGTGTCTCCCGGGCCAGGGCCATGGCGGCCACGGCCACGGCGGCCTGATGTTCGAGATAGGGCGCCAGGGCGAATCCGGGCGGCAGGGCGCGGGCGCCGGCCAGCCCGCGCATGCCGAGCATCAGGACCAGCCCGCGCACCTCGCGCAGCCCGAGGACCGCCACGGCCCGGCTGACGGTGGCGACCTGGGACTGGAGTCCGTAAAAAGCGGAGTTGGCCATGGCCAGCAGCCGGGTGGACAGGCCCTGGTCTTCGGCAATGGCCGAGGCGATGGCCGTTACGGGAGAAGCCGCCTCGTCGCCCGTGAGCGAGAACAGGCGGGGCAGCAGGGAAGGCGAGAAAGGCAGATCGTTTCGGACGGCGGGAAGTTCGAGCAGGAATCCTTGGCCGCGTTCCTGGGTCATACGGCCTTGTCGTCGGCCGTTTCGACCTCCGGGGCTGCGTCGAGGTCCATCGCAGCGGGGAGGGGATCGCCGGCAGCCGGGGCGGTTCCGGACGTCCCGTTTGCGGGAGCCGGCTGGGCCAGGGCCGCCTTGACCAGTCCTTTTTGTTCGAGAAACTCGATGAATTTCTGCGCTTCGGCGTGGCCGGGGTTCAGTTCCAGGGCCTTGGCCAGATATTCCATGGCCTTTGCGTATTGCTTCTTGTCGAAAAAGGTCCTGGCAATGTTGAACATGAGGTTGTCGTCGCTAACGGCCAGATCCTCGGCGCGCTTGTAATAATCGAGGGCCTGATCGAGCATCTTGTTCTTGCGCAGATTGATGCCGAACTCGTTGAAAAGGTGCTTGTGCTCCTTCTCGAAGGCGGCGTCGAGGTGGACCAGCCGCTTGAAGATATCGTCCGCCTTGTTGGATTCGCCCCGGTCGAGATAGGTCAGCCCCAGGCCGAAGTTGGCCCGGATGTTTTCCTCGTCCACGGACAGGGCCTGGCCGAATTCCAGTTCGGCGCTGAAGATCTCGCCCTTTTCCCGGTGCCGCTCGCCCTTCTGGATGACCATGTTGAGTTCGCGCAGGCGCGGGTAGACGGTCGAGACGTAGAATTCCGGCTCCGGAGAGAACTTTTCCAGCAGATCCTCGAAATCAATCTTGCGCTTGGGGCCGGAGGGCACGCAGTTCTTGTTGAGGGGCTGGATTTCCAGGGTGGTGTCTTCGTGTTCTTCCACAAACCAGTACATTTTCTGGATGGTGCGGCGCGTGGTCGTGCCGGTTCCCACCTTCTGAATGGCCTGGGTGGAGAAAATGCCCTTGATGCGTTCCCGGGGCTTGCCGGAAGCCGCCGGACCGCCCTGGGCGGGCGTCCGCCGGACCTTGGTGTCGTCGTTTTGTTGGCTCATGGGCATTTCTGCATATATCTTGTGGATGTTTTTCCCATAATATCAGGGAAGGGGGAATGCGGTCAACGTCCAAGTCGCGTTCGGCGTCTCAGACAGCCGCTTCCCATTGGCCAAGCAGCTCCCGCAATAAACCGGGATGATAGCGCGGCCGGCGGCGCTCGGCCAGGTAGACGGCCCGCAGGTCGTTGTAGGCCGTTTCCAGGTCGGCGTTTTCCACCCAGTAGTCGAAAAGCGGCGCGTCGGCGATTTCCCCGGGCGCGGCCGCCAGCCGTCGGGCCACGACCTCGGGCGTGTCGGCGCCGCGCTGCGACAGCCGGCGGGAGAGTTCCGCCCGCGACGGCGGCAGGATGAAGACGTAGGCCCCGTGGCCGAGGCTTTGGCGCAACTGGGCCGCGCCCTGGACGTCCACGTCAAAGAGCATGTCGCGCCCGGCGGCCAGGCCTTCCCGGACAGGGTCCGCCGGGGTGCCGTAGAAGTTGCCGTGCACCTCGGCCCATTCGGCCAGCCGGCCGGCCTCGCGCCAGTCCAGAAATTCCTGGCGCGACAGGAAATGGTAGTCCTTGCCCGGGGTTTCCCCGGGGCGCGGGTCGCGGGTGGTGGCCGAAACGGAAAAGGACAGGGACGGAAACTCGGCGCACAGTTTTTTGATCAGGGTGGACTTGCCCGCCCCGGACGGAGCGCAGACCACAAGCAGCATTCCCAGGCGTTTAGCCGGCATTGGCATCCTCCTCGGCGGTGAAGCGCGCGCCCAGGGTTTCGGCCTGGATGCCCGACAAGATGACGTGGTTGGAATCGGTGATGATGATGGACCGGGTTTTGCGGCCCTGGGTCGCGTCGATGAGCCGTTTTTCGGCCCGGGCGTCCTCGCGCAGCCGGCGCATGGGCGACGAGGCCGGGTTGACGATGGCCGTCACCCGGGCGGCGGCCACGAAATTGCCAAAGCCTATGTTGAGCAGTCCTGACCGCATGCGTCACCTATCGGCCCGCCGGAGCGAGGTCTTGAGGGTGGCCGGAAAACGGCCCTGTCCCGCCAGACGGGGCAGGGCCATCATACCGGAAAGCCGGGGGATGAAAAGAGGCAGGGATTATTCGAGGTTTTGCACCTGTTCCCGGCACTTTTCCAGTTCGGCCTTGAAATCGACCACCAGCCGGCTGATGTCCAGGTTCTGGGCCTTGTTGCCGCAGGTGTTGATCTCCCGGAACGATTCCTGGATGAGGAAATCCAGGCGCTTGCCGACCTCGCCGCCTTCCCGCAACAGCCCTTCCAGGCGGGACAGATGGCCGGCCAGACGGGTCATTTCCTCGGAAACATCCAGGCGGTCGGCCAGGATGGCGGTCTCCTGGAGCAGGCGGTCCTGGGTCGGCTCCACGCCGGCCTTTTCGAGCAGGGCCGTGACCCGGGCCACGAGCTGTTCCATCTTTTCGGCCACCACCGCCGGGCAGGCCGCCTCGATGGTCTTTTGCCAATCCGCCAGGCGCCCCAGACGGGCCAGCAGGTCCCCGGCCAGATTGCGGCCTTCCCGGGCCCGGGCCTCGTTGAAATCGGCCAGGGCCAGACGCAGGCCGTCGGCCAGGGTGGCAAAAAGGGTCGGATCGGGGTCCACGGCGTCTTCCTGCCACAGATGCGACAGGGACAGCAGGCGGTTTACGTCCGGGACGAAGGCGACGCCGCGCTGCCCGGCCAGGGCGGCCACTTCGTCGAGCATGGCCGAGGCCAGCCCCTTGTTGAGGGTGGCCTTCCACATGTCCACGCGCTTGGGCGAAAACTCCAGGTGGATTTCCAGGCGTCCCCGGGCCACGGCCTCGCGCACCACCCGTTCCAGGGCGGCTTCGCTTGGCCGCAAAAACAGCGGCAGACGCCATTTGAGGTCGAGAAAACGGCTGTTGACGGCGCGCACTTCCCAAACCTGGGTGAAGGCGTCGGACTCGAGACGGCTTTTTCCATATCCGGTCATGCTTTTGGGCATGGGGGCTCCTCATGGGTCGGGGTGTGGGGGGAGGCGGTCTCCCGCAGGTCCCGGCGATAGCGGCGGCGGATGTCGGTGAGAAACGCCGTCATGCCGGGAGCGGCGTAATCCGGAAACGTCCAGGGCAGGGTTTGCCAGGAGCCTGCCTGAAACACAAGGGTCAAATCGCCGAATATCCCGTCGCCGAGGTAGATGCGGTGGGTGTAGTTCTTGCCGGTGGCCAGAACGAAGCGTTCCTGGGTCAGCAGGCCCGGATCGAGGTTGACGCGGCGGCGGCCGTCCGGCCGGGCCAGCCGGTCTTCCAGGGCGTTGGTGCGGCGTTTGGCCGGGCCGAGGGCCTCCTGGGACGCGAGCCGGGCGAACGCCACCAGCCGGCGCGCCAGCGGCGTGCCGAGTTCATCATTATAATAGGCCGTCCGGTCGAAAGCCATGGCCGGATAGGCGATCTCCGCCGGGCCGAAGCAGGCCTCCAGCCCGGCCAGGATTTCGGGCCACAGGGGGCCGGCAAAATTGGGTGCGGGGGTCAGGACCGAGCAGACGAGCTTGGCCGGCAGCGGCGCATGGGGCCGGCTCATGGCCGCCCGCCCTGCGGTCCGCCGGGCAGGGCGACGACCCGGAGCATGGCCCCGTCCGTGCCGACGGGGCGGGCCGCCGCCAGGGTTCCCAGGGCGGCTTCGGGAGCCGTTTCAAAGCGGCAGTCCACATACTGGCCGCAGGTGCCGACGACGGGGTCGCGGCGTTCAAGAGCCACGGCCAGATGCGGTTCGCCGGCCAGCCGGTCGAGGAACCGGGCGCTTTTGGCCTCGACGATGCCGCGCAGGATTTTGGCCCGTTCGGCCTTGACCTGGCGGGGAAGCTGCCCCGGCAGGTCTGCCGCCCGGGTCCCCGGCCGCCTGGAATACGGGAACACATGGGCATAGGTCAGCGGGGCGCGTTCCAGAAAGTCGGCCGTGACCCGAAAGGCGGCCTCGGATTCGCCGGGAAAGCCGGTCAGGATGTCGCAGCCAAATCCCATGGCCGGCCAATTCCTACTAGCCTTGTCCACAAAAGAGGACACGGCTTCGGCATCCCCGGGGCGGCGGCCCATGGCGGCCAGGATACCCGGGTCGGCGCTTTGCAGGGAGATGTGCAGATGCGGGCAGACCATGCGGCTGGCCGCCAGCACGGCCACGCCTTCCGCGTCCAGCATGGCCGGGTCGAGGGAGCCCAGGCGCAGCCGGGCCGTGCCGGCAGCGTCCGGGGCCAGGGCCTGTTCCAGGTCGGCCACGAGTTGCCAGAAATTCACGGCCGGGCGCAGGTCGCGGCCGAAATGGCCGAGGTTTATGCCTGTCAGCCCTAGTTCCCGGCGCCCGGCCTTAAGGAGCCGCCGGGCTTCGGCGACAATGGCCGCCACCGGCCTTGAAACCGAAGGCCCCCGGGCCGAGGGCACAATGCAATAGCTGCAGCCATGGGAACAGCCGTCCTGGATTTTCAGGAGGCCCCGGGCCCGGTCGTAGCCGGTGACGGCCAGATCAGGGAACGTCTCCGGCGGCCTGGGCGTGGCGTCGGCGTCGGAAAAGGGGTGGCGGGCAAGGCGGGCCTTGTCCGCAACCGGCACGGCCCCGAGGCCGGCAAAGGCGTCCGGGCTGACCGCGGCGGCGCAGCCCGTGACCACCACCCGGCCCTGTCCGCCGATTTCCCGAACGAGGTTGCGGGCCAGCCGGCGGCCTTCGGCCTCGGCCCTGGCTGTAACGGCGCAGGTGCAAAGGACGACAAGGTCGGCATCGGCCGGGCCGTCGGCGTCGACAAGGCCTTGCGCCCGCCAGGCTTCGGCCAGGGCGCGGCATTCGTACTGGTTGACCTTGCAGCCCAGGCTTTGGAGCAAGAAACGTTTGGCAACAGTTTGCGGCATGCAGGCGGCATAGCAGAGAGGGCAGGGCAGGTCCATGGCCGCCGCTGCGCTCTGCCGGGGCCGTGGGAAACCACGGCCATCGGAACCGGCCTCCAGCCAGCCTGCCGTCCCTGTTTCCCGCTTGCGGGCGTTGGCTTTGGCTTGCACTGCCGCCGTGGCGTTTTGGAGGCGAGAAAATCGGAACAACCGTTGCTATGTACCCGGCAGAGGGAAAAACCTTCCCCCTGGAGGCGGCTGTGCAGCGAAGCATCATCCTTGCATTGTTCGACGTGACGGTATTGGCCGGATTTGGCGCATATCTGACCCTGACGATCGGCCTGTTGCCGGATGAAATTCGGACGCGGTTGCTTTTGAGTGCGGTTCGGTTTTGGATTTCGTTGATGTGTCTGCTTTGGCAAGGCGTGTCCTGAAAAATGGATTTTTATTTGTATTCTTTGTTGTCGTCCTGAAAAAAAGACAATAAGAATTCCTTGTTGCCGTGAAATTATTGAATAATTTTTTGGTTTGATTCTTGTAAGAGGGAGGGCAGAACAGGTTGGTGGAAACGCATGGCGCATACGCTTTTGAATCACGCGGCGACACGGAATATTTTGCACGAGTCCCAAGGCTCGTTGGCCGACCGGGATGAACGGGATATCTTTTTCAGGGCGCTGGTCGATCTGGGGACAGGAGGCGTGGCCGGCATTGAGGCCGCACGCGTCCGGCTTCCGTTACATGGTGCATCTTCCCCTTTTGCCGGTCCGCTGACCGGCGTCGTTTCGCCTGAAGCCGACGCTCTCGGCGCCTGGGGCAGCGAGGTCAGGGACCCGGCCGCCTATCTGCTGCGAGGCGATCTGTCCACGGACCCGGCCCGGGCGGGCGACCGTTTCGGCGTCGCGCCGGACCGGATCATTCTGATGTATGACGTCACGGCGCTTCTTGGCGAACCGTTCCGGGCCATCGAGGCCTTGGTGGCCGCCAAACGGGCCGGGTCACGCCTTTTACTCGACAATTTCGACCTGGAGGCTCCTCCGGCGCGGTTCATGGAAATGCTGCCGGCGGACATCCTGCGCGTCGCCCCCCGACGCATGCCCTGGCACTGGGACGATGCCCGGCGTCAGGAAACCATGGCTTCGCTCATGCGTTTCGCCGACAATCTGCTGATGGACGTGGCTGTGGAAGGAGTCGAAAGCGGCGGACATCGTCGGGAACTCAAGCGCCTGGGCGTGCGCTATGTCCAGGGCGGCTGGCGTTTGGACACGCTCGGCCTTGTTCCCGATCCCGGCCGTCTATAAAAAGGTTTGCCGATATTTCCTCCCCGCCCTGGCGGGAAGGGCGCGGTTGCGGGGAAGGTCTGCCTGCCCTCGGGCCTCCCCCGTATGTCGCGCATCACCATGCCACGCCTCCCCAACGGGTCTTTGGGATCGCTGCCGGCGACGCCGGTCTGCGATTCTGCCGCATTGATTTTTGGGCACACGTCCGTTGTGCGGCCTCTTGCTGCTTTCAAGCGTCGCAGAACGTTTTTGCGATGGAGTGGGATGTCTGACACGGATTTTATGTTTTCCCTGTTGCATTATGAAGTAAAATCGTGTAAAGATTGAAACGATGGTGCAATAGATTGTTTTTGTTGCGCTAAGCAAGTGAGGAGTACCCATGGAAGATTACCTTAAAGAAGCATTGGAAATCGTCAAGGCGCAGGCCAGCGTCCGCAATATGACCGAGGAAGAAATCACTTCCATGGTGCGCCGGTTGGCCGATGACATCCGCAGCATTGTCGCCGCCGGGCCGAATGCCGCGACGAGCGAGGAAGTCGCGCCCGTGCCTGCCGTGGACCCGAAGAAGGCCGTCCGGGAACGAAGCATCATTTGCCTGGAGTCGGGGAAGTCCTTCAAGATTCTCACCAAGAAGCACCTCGGTAAGTTCGGCCTGACCCCGGACACCTACCGCGAGAAGTGGGGCTACCCCAAAAATATGCCCCTGGTCTGCAAAGAGTTGCAGCGTGAGCGCCGCAAGAAGATGAAGGAAATGAAACTTTGGGAAAAGCGGGTCAAAAAGTAGTCTTTCGGCCCGCAGTCCGACATGGATACGCCCGGGCCGTTGCGGGCGCGGTTTGCCGGCAAAGTCCCCGCCGCAGGCGGGGACTTTGCTTTGCGGCCCTCTCCCGGGGCCGGGCACGCTTGCGCAGCCGTTGCCCCTGGTTTCACGGCCAGGGCCGTCGCCGGCGTCCCGGCCGCCTCCCCCCGGACGCGGCGTTTCGGCAGGCGGCATTGCCTTTCCCCGGCCAAGGGATTATCCGGTATGCCGGCGAATCCGTCCGCAAATCGCCGCCAACGCCATGACCACTCCGCGCCAGCTCCTCAAGCAGATCTTCGGCCACGACCGGTTTCGTGAACCCCAGGAAGCCATCATCGGCCATATCCTGGCCGGCGGCGACGCCCTGGTCCTTTTGCCGACCGGCGGCGGCAAGTCGCTTTGCTACCAGATTCCGGCCATGCTCCGGCCGGGCACGGCCATTGTCGTCTCGCCGCTGATCGCCCTCATGCGCGATCAGGTGCAGGCGCTGCGGGCCCTGGGCGTGCGGGCCGACTGCCTGCATTCGGCCCTGTCCCCCGAGGCCGGGCGCGAGGTGGCGGACAACCTGCGCGCCGGCCGTCTGGACATCCTCTACACGGCTCCGGAGCGCTTCATGACCCCGGGCTTCCAGCAGTTGCTGGAGGCCATTCCCCTGGCCCTTTTCGCCATTGACGAGGCCCACTGCGTATCCCAGTGGGGCCACGATTTCCGGCCGGAATACCTGCAACTGGCCGTCATCGGCGAGCGGTTTCCCGGCGTGCCGCGGCTGGCCCTGACCGCCACGGCCGACGGCCCCACCCGGGCCGACATCCTGTCGCGGCTTGGCCTGGACCGGGCCCGGGTGTTCGCCACCGGCTTCGACAGGCCGAACATCCGGTATTGCGTCGAACCCAAGGACCATCCCAGACGGCGGCTCCTGCGCTGGATCACCGACGAGCACCCCGGCCAGTCGGGCATCGTCTACCGCCTGTCGCGCAAAAAAGTCGACGATCTGGCGGACTGGCTGGCCGCCCAGGGAGTTTCCGCCCTGGCCTACCATGCCGGCCTTGCCCCGGCCGAGCGGGAGCGCCGCCAGGACCGCTTCATGCGCGAGGAAGGCGTGGTCATGGTGGCCACCGTGGCCTTCGGCATGGGCGTGGACAAGCCGGATGTGCGCTTCGTGGCCCACCTCGATCCACCCAAAAGCCTTGAGGCCTACCACCAGGAAACCGGCCGGGCCGGTCGCGACGGCGCGCCGGCCGAGGCCCTGATGCTCTACGCCCCGGCGGATTTTGCGGCGCTTCGCCGGCTGGTGGCCCCGGAAGGCGGCAACGATCCGCGAAAGCGCATCGAGCTGTCCAAGCTCGACGCCCTGGCCGGGTACTGCGAGACCGATTCCTGCCGCCGTCAGACGCTGCTCGGCTATTTTGGCCAGGACCTGCCGGAACCCTGCAACAACTGCGATGTCTGCCAGGATGCGTCCGAACCCGTGGACGCCACCATCCCGGCCCAGAAGGCCCTGTCCTGCGTGTTTCGCACCGGCCAGCGCTTCGGGGCCGGCTATCTGATCGACATCCTGCTTGGCAAGGCGACCGCCCGGGTGGAGCGGTTCGGGCATGAGACGGTCAGCACGTTCGGCATCGGCGGCGAACTTTCCCAATACCAATGGCGGGCCGTCTATCGCCGGCTGGCGGCCATGGGGGCGCTGGCGCCGGACCTCGACGGCCACGGCGGGCTGGTGCTGACCGAGGCGGCCTGGGACATCCTCAAGGGACGGCGCAAGTTGTCCATGCGTCTGCCGGCCGAACCGGAGCGGCGGCCGGGACGGGGCAGCCGGGCGTCCGGGGGGCGCAGAAGCTGGGTCCACGAGCATCTGCACACGGCCGGGGAGGAAGCGTTGTGGGAGCGCCTGCGGGTCTGGCGCTCGGAGACGGCCGGGCAGGCGGGCGTGCCGCCCTATGTCGTGTTCCACGACCGCACCCTGCTCGACATCGTGCTGCTCAAGCCCCGGCATGCGGCCGGTCTGGCCGAAGCCGGCGGCATGGGCCGGGCCAAGCTGGAAAAGTACGGCGAGGCGCTCTGGGCCATCCTGTCCGAACACTACGCCGCAACGGGCCGGGAGGATGCAAGGCCGCCCCTGCCGGCCGACGGCCAGGCCGCCGCGCCCAGGGAACCCGGGGAGACGGCCGCGCAAAGTCTGGCGCTTTTCCATGAACTGGGATCGGTTGCCGCCGTGGCCGGACGACGCGGCCTCAAACCGGCAACCGTGCATGCCCATTTGCTGCCCTTCGTGCGCCGGGGCGAACTGCCGGCCGGGGCGGTCTGCGATCTGCCCGGGACGGTGGCGGCCTGCGTCCAGGAAACCATCCTGGTCCTGCGCCAGGCCGGGGCGATGGGGCTTGCGCCGGTGCATGAGGCCCTGGCCGGGCAGATAGACTACGACAGCCTGCGCTGCCTGGAGGCCGGCCTGTGGGCTGAGGGGCGGTTCGGGCCGGCCGACGGGACGCCCTGAACGCTGTCCAGCCCGGGTCGCCCATATCCTGCTTCCGGCATCCTGACAAAAAAGTCCTTTCTCATCGCCCGGTTCCTGCGCCAAGACGATTCGGAAAGCAGGCCCTTGCCGGAGGTTTTGGCAGGGGCGGGGAGGAGTTCCTCCCGGCCGCCGGCGTTTTTCGTGTTTCCCCCTCTTTTGGCTCCCTGTTTTCCTTCTGGAAACAATCGCTTTTTCGCTTTACGGTGTGGTCCTTGGCGCATTATGCGGCTGTGCCCGACCCGTTGAGACTGGGGGCTGGTGGAGGGGATTTTTGTGAATGGGGCGGGCGTTGGCTTCCCTGTTTCCATCGCTTCCGAGGGCGTATATTCCATGGATAAGGTCTTGCTGGATTACGGCAGTGGCGGGCGGGCTTCGCACCGTTTCGTCAATGAGCTTTTTTTCAAACATCTGGGCAACGATATTCTGGCCAGGATGGATGATGCGGCGGTTTTGCAGCTGCGCGGTCCGGTGGCCATGAGCACGGACTCGTTTGTGGTTGACCCGGTGTTTTTTCCGGGCGGCGACATAGGCTCCCTGGCCGTGCACGGCACGGTCAATGACGTGGCCATGATGGGCGCGCGCCCGCTCTATCTGACCTGCGGCTTCATCCTGGAAGAGGGGCTGCCCATGCAGGATCTGGAGCGCATTGTGGCCTCCATGGGCGAGGCGGCCCGGGCGGCCGGGGTGCGGATTGTGGCTGGCGACACCAAGGTGGTGCCGCGCGGCGCGGCGGACAAGATCTTCATCAACACGACCGGCCTTGGCGAGTTGCTGGTCGATCCGGCCCCGAGCGGCCACCGGGCGGCGGTTGGCGACGCGGTGCTGGTGTCGGGTTCCATGGGCGACCACGGGCTGGCGATTTTGTCCACGCGCGAAGGGTTGTCCTTCGACTCGCCGGTGGTCAGCGACAGTGCGGCCCTTGGCGGGCTGGTGGAGAAACTGCTGGCCGCCGTGCCGGGAGTGCATGTGCTGCGCGATCCGACCCGGGGCGGTCTGGCCACCACGCTCAACGAGATCGCCGGCCAGTCCGGAGTCGGGGTGGAACTGGCCGAAGAGGCCATACCGGTCAATGCGGCCGTGGCCGGCGGCTGCGCCGTGCTGGGGCTTGATCCGCTGTATCTGGCCAATGAAGGCAAGTTTTTGTGCATCCTGCCCGAATCCGAGGCAGAGGCGGCGTTGGCCGTGCTTCGGGCCGACAGGCTCGGCCTTGGCGCGGCCCGGATCGGCCGGGTGGTGGCCGGGCATCCCGGCAAGGTGGCCATGGTCACGCCGCTTGGCGGCAAGCGGCTGCTGGGGATGCTTGAGGGCGAGCAGTTGCCGCGTATTTGTTGATGCCGACTGCCGGCGGCGTGTGCTATGGGCCGGGCATTCCCGACAACCGTCCGGAGTCGGGGGCGGGTGTTTCCCGCCCGGGAGCGGGGCTGCGTCTGGCTCGGCAATATCGCGTCAGACAACAAAATTTACAGGGAGCCGAACATGAGCGTGTGCGATGTGGTGATTATGGGGGCTTCGGGACGCATGGGCTCGACCCTGACCCGGCTGGTCCAGGCCGATCCGGCCTACAGGCTGGTGGGGGCGCTGGAGCGTACGGGCTGCACGGAGAATCTGGCCAACCTGCGTTGCGAGGTCGGCGACGACCTGGCGACCGTGCTGTGCAAATGCCCGGGTGCGGTGGTCATCGATTTCACCGCGCCGGAAAACTCGGTCAAATCCGCCGGGATCGCCGCCGCTTCGGGCAACCCGGTGGTGATCGGCACCACCGGCCTGACCCCGCAGCAGACTGCGGCGCTGGCCGGGGCCGCCGCCAAGACCCCCACCTTCTTTGCGCCCAACATGAGCGTGGGCTTAAACGTGCTGCTCGCCGTGCTGCCGGATCTGGTCCGCAAACTCGGCCCGGCCTACAATCTGGAAGTCATGGAGATTCACCACAACAAGAAGGCCGATTCCCCGAGCGGCACGGCCATCAAACTCGGCCAGTGCCTGGCCTCGGCCCGCGGCGCGGACTACGACGCCGTCAAGCGCCACTGCCGTGACGGCATCATCGGGCCGCGTCCGGCCGAGGAGATCGGTGTGCAGGCGCTTCGCGGCGGCGACGTCGTGGGCGACCATACGGTCTATTTTTTTGGCCCCGGGGAACGCATCGAGGTGACGCACCGGGTGCACACCCGCGACACCCTGGCCCAGGGGGCGCTTCGCGCCGCTGGCTGGCTGCGCAAGCAAAAGCCCGGCCGGCTTTACGCCATGGCCGATATGCTGGCCTGATCGCCATGGCCGATATGCTGGCCTGATCGCCATGGCCGATGCCGTTTTGCCGTTTTATTGGAGTTGTAGCCTGCGACCCGGCATCAGATAGGAGCCCGCATGGCGGAGAACGCGCGATGGTGGGTGCTGGCCGTCGGCGGGCCATTTGATGGCGACAACTTCGACCAGCGCGAGGCGGCCCGGACGCGGCTGCGTCAGGAATTGCTCCTCCTGGCCATTGTTCCCGACGAATACATATGGGTCTGGGACGAGGCCAACCGGGCGCAACTCGTGCTGCGCGTGTTCGAACGTCGCGGACCAGCCGAGGATTATGCCGCCTACATGTCCGGCCGTGGCGTCGAAGTCCGCGTCACCCGGGTGCAGCGGCGGTGAGTGATGCTGCAGCGGTGAAGAAGGGGATTGCCGCAGAAAAACAAAGGCGTTGCCATGCATCGGCATGGCAACGCCTGAAAAACTGGCGCGCCCGGAGCCATTTGAACGCCCGGCACTCGGATTCGAAGTCCTTTTTTTATCCTTCCCGAACCGTCCCGCTTCTCCTCTTACCCATTGACTTTTAAGCCTTTCCTTCCTAGCTCCTCTCCCATTTTGTCCTTGTTTATCCCCTGCGTTCACCGAAAAAATGGGGACATAGTGGGGGCAACAGGCCTTCGGACTTTTTGGTCACCAGAAGGCAAGGGGGTGGGCAAATGCGCTATCTATGGCACTCGTCAAAATTTAAGGGCGTTCGGTTTCGGGAGCATCCAACCCGCAACCACGGCATCGTGCCGGATGTGGTTGAGCATCCTTTTTAAGCGACGGTCGCCCCCCGCGCGGGGGCGTGGATTGAAACCCTGAAACTATTCGCAAATCAGTGCCGAATCGCGCGCCGCCGTACATCTGGGTATCAAGAGGGTATCAAAAAGAAAAAGGGCTTACGGTTTGTGTTCCGTAAGCCCTTGAACTTTCTGGTTGCGGGGGTGGGATTTGAACCCACGATCTTCGGGTTATGAGAACTAAGATCAGTTTGTTTACTGATTTGTACTGGTGGCTACTAGCTTTGAAATCGTTGGATTTTTACTTGATTGATGACTATTGACTTGTACTGATTTTTACCTATATTGGTCTTGCGTGTGGGGGATAATGTGGGGGATAGGACAGGCTTTGACCCTAGGCAGCACGCGGTTATGCGAGGTGCACCATGCCGAAGCAGGAACGTTTCAAGACCGATTATCCGGGCGTGAGCTTTATTGTCGGAACAGCCGTTGCCTCGGGGAGGCCAGAACGCATTTACTTCATCCGCTACCGGCGCGACGGTAAGTTGATCGAGGAAAAGGCCGGCAGGCAATTTCAGGACGCCATGACGCCGGCCAAGGCCTCGCGCATCAGGGCGGAAAGAATCGAGGGCAAGGCGCTGTCGAATCAGGGCCGCCGGGATGAAGCCAAGGCCGTCAAGGAAGCCGAGGAAGGACGCTGGACCATCGCCAAGTTGTGGGAGGCGTACAAAGCCGGGAAGCCAGGCCTCAAGGGTCTTGTGACCGACGAGAACCGCTACAAGAATTTCATCCGCCCCACCTTTGGCGGCAAGGCTCCTGCGGAAATCATCGCCTTGGACGTGGACCGCTTGCGGATTAAGTTGCTCAAGACCCACCGACCCGGCACAGTCAAGAATGTCCTGGAACTGCTGCGGCGGATCATCAATTACGGCTGCAAAAAGAATCTGTGCCCCGGGCCGGGATTTGTGGTGGAGCTTCCCCGGGCGCAAAGCCTCAAGACGGAAGACCTCGCCCCGGAGGAGTTGGCCGAGTTGCTCAAGGCCATCGATGAGGACGACCACCCTTTTGCCGGGCCTATCATGAAGCTGGCATTGTTTTCGGGAATGCGAAAGTCGGAAATGCTCAAATTGCAATGGAGCAATATCGACTTCCGAAATGGTGTGATTCACCTCCCCGACGCCAAGAGCGGACAGGATGAAAAAATCCCCCTCAGTGACACGGCGAGGGAATTGCTCGAATCTCTGCCGAGGACCAGCGATTTTGTCTTTCCAGGTCGGGCCGGCGGTCAGCGTGTCTACATTCAGAGGTACGTCAACGCCATCCGGGACAAGGCCGGCCTGCCCCGGAGTTTCCGGGCGCTGCATGGCCTGCGGCACGTTTACGCCTCCCTGCTGGCGTCTTCGGGCCGGGTTGATATGTACACTTTGCAAAAGCTCCTGACGCACAAATCGCCTATGATGACCCAGCGATATGCGCACCTACGGGATGACGCCATGAAACAGGCGGCGGACGTGGCCGGCGAAATCGTGAATGGCATCCATTCCGAGGCCATGGGCCTTCGGGCTGTGAAGTCCTCCGGGAAGGGTAGGTGACCGCCTTGACTTTGTACGCCAATGGATTACCCGTGTTATGACGAAGCTGCTCACAGTGATTGAGACGCCCACATTTTTGCGGGACATCAAGCGGGCCGGGTTGGCCGAGGAAGAACACCGCAGCCTTGTGAACTTCCTGGCCGCGAACCCTTCGGCCGGCGTGGTCATGGAGGGCACGGGCGGGGTGCGCAAGGTTCGCTTTGCCGGGGAAGGGCAGGGCAAAAGCGGTTCCTATCGCATCGTGTATTATTTTCACGACCTCAGCATTCCGCTTTTTGCGCTGGCGTTGTTCGCCAAAAACGAGAAGGCAAACTTGACCATGGCTGAGCGCAACGAACTTCGGGCAATTCTTCCCAGGATCGTTCAGGAATATCGAGAGGGAACCAAGTATGGGAGAAGGTAGCCGCATTCTTCAGGGCGCACGGGAGGCCCTGGCCATCGCCCGGGGCGAGATGCCCGAACAGGATTACGCCGTCCATATCCCCGAGTCGGTGGATGTTCGCCGCATTCGGGAAAAGCTTCAAATGACCCAGGCCGAGTTTGCCCGCGTTTTCGGTTTCAAGCTGGCCACGTTGCGGCATTGGGAACAGAAGTCCCGCAACCCGGAAGGCCCGGCAAGGGCATATCTGCTTGTCATCGACCGGGAACCGGACATTGTGCGCCGCGTTCTGCGCGAGCCTGCCCAGGTCTACAACGGGACGGGACAAATCGTCTTGTGAGGGTGGGGCCATGAAGGTGCTGCGTGATTACCGACAGGACTTGGTTGAAAATCTTCGCGGCAACCTTGATGAGGCGGCGCGCAATTTGACGGCCGTCCTTGGGGAAGGGGACAGCACGGCTTTGCGTTTGGCACTGCAGAATGTGGCCGAGACCTTTGTCATTCCCTTGCCCGAGATGGACACGGAAGCCCTTTGTCGTCTCAGGGATTGCCTTGCTCAAGCTGGTATCAAGCTGGCCGTCGAGACAGTGACTCCAAGCGCATAGCATCCCGGCAGAGGTGAACAGATAGACCATTCTTCCAGGGTCTAGCCGGTGACTGATCATCCCCGGCGAAACACCGCTTCCCTTGGCGGTTGGCCCTGGGATTTTCAAGGGGTAAGCTGAAGGGGGTTTGGTGATATGCCTGAAATTCCTATCACAAAAAATCTAGGGCGTGTCCTCAATTAGGAGATTCCCCAAAGTAACGATCTGTGATTGATAGCAGGTCTGCCTGGGGGAACTGGCCATGACACGACGATATGCATTGCGGGACGACCAGTGGGAACGGCT